>JAAUYH010090012.1_pt1 | contig 20057 bp, 17 predicted proteins | sample 7278061 | NCBI WGS metagenome assembly JAAUYH01 (sample SAMN14350203, study PRJNA611818) | marine sediment metagenome | isolation source: surface marine sediment (0.6m) | place: French Polynesia: Moorea | collected 2018-08 | reverse complement strand
CAGCGCTGACTTCTTCTTGGGGATGGGTTCCCAGCAAACGATTGATAATCTCCACAATGCCGATTTCATCGACAATGCCTGCAATGATTCCGAGATGGTCGATGTCCTGAGCATCAATTTCAATAGGTTGCTTCTGGTTCAATGGATGAAATTGAAAAACTTTCCATAAATATCTCACCCTTCAGTCAACCTGCCGAATATAGGTTCTAGCATTCGATCCGCCGTTTCCTGATCGGCGTCTTTCCACTTCCCTTGTTTCAGCAAGTTTCGCAGTTTGTGGTAGGTAATTCCCTCTTTTTCGGAGGTCAAATCTTCGTCTGGGGAATTTCTTTGAAGTTTCTTTTGGGGGCGCGAGATAGGTTTAGGTGTTGGCCGTACAGGAAATTTAGAGACTCGATGGATGTCTGAAGGGTGTTTGATGGGTGGTTTTAGCTTGGGGGAAACGCGTCTAGTAGATTGAGTTATCTTTTGAGCGCTATTTTTGGCTGTCAGCTCTGGCGCGATCGTTGTTGGAGTCTTTGGATGAGACGAGGATCGGACTTTAGGAACCGCTTGTTGTTTGAAAGCCTTGCCATTTGGATTTAGCAAACTTAGAGGCGTCTGAATTTGTTGTTCTTGTTGTTCCTGTAACTGCCGAATCTTCTCAAACAGCCCTTCAGCAATGCTGGTAAAGGCTTCATCGCGATCAGCCCACTTACTAATTGGTTTGGCGTCTTTCGGCAGAGCCTGCAGTTCCCCTAACTGCATATCGTCCACTGACACCTGTTCCCACATGCAATGCCGCAAAATCACCGGAATGACGCAGGCATTGCCGGTTTTGTGACGCTGAATGGCTTTTTTCAGCTCAATGTTGTAGCAATCGTCAGACTCGATGAAATCAACGCTGATCAACAGCAGAATGATGTGGGCTGTTTCAAGGTTTGCCTTAATCTGTTCTTTCCATTCTTCCCCAGGCGTAACGCAGCCATTGTGCCAACTGCAAATCCGCCCGTTTTGCTTCAGGGGTTTCAGATGGCGTTCCAGTTCCTGCATGAGCCTTTCGTCCTTTCTAGAGTAGGAAAAGAAGATAGAAATCGGCTCATTTGTCATGAGTGAAAGTTATCCAATGGAGCTGATTATTCCTTCGCCAACTATCCGTCTGTTCCGGAGACAAGGGTTCGGATCAATGGCCTAGCTTGGGTCAGCTCTGCGAAACTCAAAACTATTGGGACCAATCGCTACAATCCCCCTCCTGAGAGCGGAATCTAACGGGCCAGGCGGGTCTCTGTCCCAGCGCCAGGATAGACCCACCCCGGAGCCCCTCCCCGGAGGGGATAGGTGATCGGTGAGTTTTGGGGTTTGCAGATCAAGCCAGCCTGTCTCTTACCCCTGCCTACCGCCTACTCTCTACCGCCTACCTCCCCCCCGAACAATTAAGCTTAATATCAGACATTCCCCAATCCCACGCATCCGCCACAGTAAATCCTAAAATCGAAACATCGTGTTCTAGGATTTAACAGGCGATGAATCGTGCTTTTCAAGCCCTCAAACAAGTAGCGATCGCTCTCCTACTCAGTTGTTTGACCCTCATCTTTGGATGCGCCATAGTTTCTGAAGAGCCCACAGCCCAGGCCATTATTAGTAGCACAACGAACCCCGACACCTCACTAGGGATGGCTAAATTTACTGAAACCAAGGACGGGCTGAAAATTCAGGCGGCGTTGATCGGCGCGCCCCAAGGAGAGCATGGGTTTCATATTCATGCAAAAGGCAGTTGCGCCGACGGGGGGACTTCCGCTGGCGGACACTACAATCCAGCCGGTGTCAAGCATGGATACTTAATTGAAGATGGTTTCGCCAAAGCCCATGCTGGTGATCTGGGGAATATTGTGGTCGACGCCGATGGCGCTGGGGAAATGACCGCCACCATTCCAGGTTTAACCCTTGCTGACGATTATTCCATCGTCAATAAGGCCGTGATTCTTCATGCTGATCCGGATGACTTGACGAGTCAACCCACTGGCAATGCAGGCGGTCGAATTGGCTGCGGCATCATCCAATCCAGTGATTTTTAGTTGATTGGGAATCCCCCTTACGCTTTCGCAAATAGCTCCGTCTTATCGCCTGTTCACAAGGAGCAGGCGTCATGCCAACGACTATGGGAATCCATCATAGTAGCTTCATGTACTGTGGTGGATTTCTGTGTTTGTTAGTAGGACTGTCAGTATGAATAAATTTAGGAATTTATAAAGTCCGGTTAAAGGTATGAAGCCCGGTAGAAGTTAATTGAGTCGCCTTGAATCCTGCCGCATCAACCTTTCAGAATTAAGAGATAAACAAATGCTTTGAATTCTGAATTCTGAGTTTTGCCATCACCCCCTTGGAGATGTTGGAATTTAGATTTTGGATGTGAATATCCTCTCCCGCTATCTTCCCCATTCTCCCCATCTTCCCCAGACGCAATATATGACGCAATATATTGCGTCTCTACATTTGCTTCCCCTGCCTCCCCTACTCCCCCTGTCTCCCTATCTTCCCCATCTCTCCATCATCCTTATCTACCGAGACTCAATGCTTAACTAACCTCACCAGGGTGCACGACATGTAAATTGCTGACTCATTATTCAATCGCTGAAGCACCCAATCATGACAATGGAGATTACTCAGGCCGCTTTAAACCAACTCATGGGATTCATGGTCGGTGTTGCTTTAATCTACCTGGCGATCGCGTTTGCCCTGAAGCTGATGAGAAGTAGGGCGGAAACCCATTCGTTGTCTGATTATTCTCAAGCTTCACCCTCTCCTTTTCAAGCTTCCTTACCTCTCCAGGATTCCCTAGTGAATTCAATGGAGCCCGTCCTAGACTGGTTTGAACCGGCTGACCAGTCGTCAGCCGGTCAGTCTGATCAGGTGAGTCGTCCCTATCGCGCCCATCGAACAGAAGATCCGGTTGCCAAGAACGGTTCTCTGTCAGAAGGAAGAGACCGGGCGGTCAGCTTGCCCCAGCCGCCGATAAAGCCAGAGCGGGTTGAATTCACGTTTGACACCGCCCAATCTTCAACGGCGCAGCTGGTCGACGGGTTCTTTCAAGACGATGATGATGAAATGTTTGGCGCTGCTGACTCTAGCCCATCGCTGCAGAAAAGGCTGTCCAAGCCCGAGGCGTTAAAACAGGCGTCGGCCTTCAAAGAAACCCATTTAGGGCGGAATAAGCGGTCAAAATCAAAGCAATCGCAACCTATCAGTAAAACGACGACTGAACCTGCGATCCCACAGAGCAATGGCGCACAGACAAACACATGGGCGAAATCAGAGCAGCCAGAACCCGTGGGTGAAGAGTTGACCGAGCCTGCGATCGCTGAGTTTGCAGAACTCTTTGGATCTCAGGTAGAGATGTCCGCCGCTGCTCTATCCAGCCAGTCTAAGCGAGAAGCTGCTGGCCAGCCAGCCGCCTTTGGGCGAGAGAGCAATCAGGTGACGGAGCCCATGCCTCCCGAATTCGAGGATATTTGGAATCTGGTTGGTAAACCCGAAGCCGCCTTAGGGTTAGGGACGGCGGGACTGGTTGCAGATCTGGAGGCGCTTTTGAGGCCCGAAGAAACGGCGCCGCTTGACCAGTCTATTGCAGACATTGAAGAGTTGGCCACGTTGAATTTAGATGATCTCTTCACCTCTCCAGCAAAAGTTTCTCCGTCGGCCCAATACAAACCGAAACCAAGTCAGAACCTAGATGGCCCGACTGAAGAAGAGTTGGAAGAAATCTTTGGGGATGAGTTTCAACTAACGGCCTATCCCAACATGAATCAACATTAATTAAAGTTGACGGATTGATACTGTTGACAATCCTCACACGGCCCAAAAGGATTGACAGCACAGCGTAAATAAGGAGAATGGGCGTTCAGTCGGCAACTAATATCGCCGATAATATAGCCCACTCCCTCAATGTAATGTTCATCAACAGGCCGTTCCATGACCGCCTGTAAGGTTGGATTTGGAGCAGCTTCAAGCGTTAAACCCAATCGCCTTTGCACCCGTCGAGTAGTTCTAAAACTGATCCAGGCCGAGAGGAGAGGGGGAGTCAAACCTAGGATAAAGATGAGCAGAACGATCGCTGTCATTATCTAAACCTGAGGGCTTGGATTTATCCTAGCTTAATTCTCCCTACTTCTTCTCCCCCTTCGGCTTATGAGTCGACGACACATGCAACTCCTTAAGCTGCTTCTTATCCACTGGGGAGGGGGCGTTGGTCAGTAGGCAGCGGGCTTGTTGGGTTTTGGGGAACGCGATCGCGTCTCGAATAGAGTCTTCTCCAGCCAGCAACATGACTAAGCGGTCCAACCCGTAGGCGATACCGCCGTGGGGAGGGGCTCCATACTCAAAGGCTTCGAGCAGGAAGTCAAATTTTTCTTTGGCTTCCTCTGGGGACATGCCAATGGTTTCAAAGACTTGTTGTTGGACCTCAGGTTGGTAAATCCGCAAGCTGCCGCCGCCGACTTCGTAGCCGTTGTAGACCAAATCATAGGCTTGGGCGCGGGCGGTTTTGAGGTCGTCCAAATCATCCGGGTGGGGCGCGGTAAAGGGGTGGTGCAGCGCTTCCAACCGTTTTTCATTGGCGTTCCACTCAAACATGGGAAAGTCAGTCACCCAGAGCAGATGGGTTTTCGTGGCGTCGATCAGCTCCATTTCCTGGGCGATGGCTTGGCGGAGACGGTCTAGGGTGGGATTCACCACATCGGTAGGACCCGCTGCAAACAGCAGCAGGCAGCCTTCAGACGCCTGAGTCCGCTCCAGAAGCGCCGCGGTTTGTTCGGCAGTGAGGTTATCTTTGATGGCGCCAATGGTGTCAATGGCTTGATCCGCCCGCACGCGAATATAGGCGAGTCCTTTAGCGCCTGCTTCACTGGCGACTTTGAATAGATCTCCGCCCGGTTTAATCCGAACGTTAGAGATGGTCTCGTTCCCCCCAGGAATTGGCAACACCTTCACGAGTCCGCCAGCCGCCACCGCCCCAGAGAAAACCTTAAAGCCTGATGTCTTCATCAGATCCGAGACATCCACTAACTCCAACCCATAGCGGGTATCGGGTTTGTCGGTGCCGTAACGGTCCATGGCCTCGGTGTAAGTGAGGCGGGGAAAGGGTTGGGGCAGATCGACGTCTTTTACCGTCTTCAGTACATGGCAGACCAACGCTTCATTCATTTGCAGGATGGCTTCCTGATCCAGGAAACTCATCTCCATGTCCAGTTGGGTAAATTCGGGTTGACGATCCGCTCGCAGGTCTTCATCCCGAAAGCATCGAGCAATTTGGTAATAGCGGTCTAGGCCTGAGACCATTAGCAATTGCTTAAACAACTGGGGCGATTGCGGCAGGGCGAACCACTCTCCGGGATTCACTCGCGACGGCACTAAGTAGTCCCGGGCGCCCTCGGGAGTAGACCGGGTCAGTATTGGTGTTTCAACCTCAATGAACCCTTCTTGATCTTCTAAAAAGCGGCGCATTGCCTGGATAACTTGATGGCGGAGCTGTAAATTCTGGCTCATTCGTTCTCGCCGCAAGTCTAAATAGCGATACTTCAGCCGCAATTCTTCTCGTACGGGCTCAGGTTCAGCCGTTGAAACCTGGAAGGGCAGCTGTTTTCGTACGGCATTTAACAGCTCAATTTGCTCAGCGTAGATTTCAACTTCTCCCGTCGGCAGCTTTGGGTTCAGTGACTCCGGCGGTCGCTGGCTGACGCGTCCGGTGATCTTGACCACGTATTCGTTGCGCAGACTGCCTGCTAGTTCATAGGAATCCGGCGTCCGCTCCGGATCGCTGACGACTTGACCGATACCGCTGCGATCGCGCAAGTCCAGAAAGATTACGCCTCCATGATCGCGGCGACGATCTACCCAACCACAGAGGGTGACCGTTTTACCAATATGCTCGGATCGGAGTTGGCCGCAATAATGGGTACGCATAGTTGAGGTCGAAATAGAGAAGAGATCAGTAAATTATTAAAACCCTTCCATTATCCAGTATTAGTGAGTCGGTGGGTAATTTCAGTTGGGAAAGTCTGTTAAAGATGGGGAGGGAAATCAAATCCAAAATCTAAAATCCAAAATCTAAGATCTATCCCCCATCTTTCAAATCGCTCGATTCTAAACCAGCAAAGCTGCTTCTCGATTCCCGTTAGATCCTAGATCGGCTTGTGGCTGCCGCAGCAAACCCGTTAATAGAGAACTGGGTTGTTCGCTATGGGGCCAGGCGAAGGCGTGGCGAAATGCTGCTTCTTGACAGGCTCGGAGTTCGTCGAAGCCAATTACATCATGGGTTAGCAGGTTTTCATATTCGAAGGGGAGCCGGACATTGTGTAGCCCAGCATTATCTGTGCAGATGGCGATGTCGACGCCGGCATCGAAACAGCGGTCGAAAACCAGCTTAAGCTGATGAATTTCTTGTAGGGTTCCGGTCTTTAAATAAGTAGTCGGACAAATTTCCAGGCACTGTTTGCGGGCGGCGACTTGCTTCAGTAGATCGGGGCGGCGGAGAGGAATTTGGATGCCATGCCCGATGCGCATCAAGTAGGGCAAGAGTTCTGGGTAGCAGCCGTCTTTGGTTTCATACAGATGTCCAGTGGTTTTAATGCCCAGTGAAAGGGCGTATTGGTAGAGGTTGACGAATTCAGGCAACCGCTCACTATATTGTGCGTCTCCCCCCGCCAGATCAATGGCGCAGACATATTCGGGATACTGGGCGGCTAAGTCGATGATGGCTCGGTTGACTGCATCAGGCAGTCGGGAGTGCATGCAGAGAATTTGGCGGGTAATAACGGGATATTCCGTTTGCTGACTTGCCCGTCCGACCACTTCGACAATTTGCGCCATGGCGTCGATGCGGGCAGTCTGTGACAGATGTTCCGGAGTGCGGAGGTAAGGGGTGTACCGTAACTCTAAATAGGCCAGATTTTCAAAAATGTAGGCGCCTCGGATCAGTCGATAGATAAAGTAGGGGAGCGCTTCTTGAGTTTGAACGCTTTCCACCAGGGTGTGCAGTTCTAAATATTCGGCTAGGGTATTGCGGGGTTGGGTGTAGAACTGTTCAAATTCGGCGTAGTCGGCAAATTTTTGGGATAATTCAGGGCGATTCCGTTGAAAATACCCCCATAGAATCCGAGGGACCACTGATCCCCCTAAATGCCGATGCAGTTCTGCATAGAGCGTCATAGTAGAAACCTCAATGGAAGATGCGTGAAGTGAGACAGATAAACGCAGGTATTAAGAAAATATTAAGAAAGAATACAAAAGTCATTTAATATGTTTTACCGCACTTGGCCTGAGATGTGCAGGCGGTTCAATGGATTTTTGACGGATTCCTAACAGAGAGAGTTTGTAATTGATGCTGGGGAATTCGGTGGCGATACATGGCGATACGGAATCTAAAAGGCTGTCAGTCAGTATCTTCTGACTCCTGACTTCTGTATTCTCCCCCAGGCGAATTGCTCGCTTTAAGCGCAAGCTATGGTCTGTGTTTCTTCTTATGCAGTGTGTTTCGAGGATCAGGGCAGATCGCCGATGATGTCATCTGTATGAATAGCATGGAAGATTGCGAATGAAAGTTGACAGGTGGCGACTTGCCTGAGGATAATGATCATTTGTGTGAAGTTTAAAATCTGGAAATCCCTTGGCTAACGTCGTTGTCATCGGCGCCCAGTGGGGCGACGAAGGAAAAGGAAAAATTACCGACTTGCTCAGCCGGTCGGCCCATGTTGTTGTGCGTTACCAAGGCGGCGTCAACGCTGGGCATACAGTTGTCGTCAAAGATCAGACGTTTAAACTACATCTGATTCCGTCTGGAATTCTTTATCCAGATACAGAGTGTGTCATCGGTAGCGGCACCGTTATCGATCCAAAATCCTTAATTGCAGAGTTGGACAAGCTGGATGACCTAAACGTTTCAACTAAAAATCTGCTGATTTCTGAAACGGCTCATGTCACTCTGCCCCACCATCGGCTGATTGACCAAGCGTCAGAGGAGAGTCGAGGGAGTAAGAAGATTGGCACGACTCGGCGGGGAATTGGCCCCACTTATGCCGATAAGTCTGAGCGAACGGGCATTCGGGTGATTGACCTGATGGATTTGCGATCGCTGAAGGATCAGCTCGAGTGGACCATCAATTATAAGAACGGGATTTTGGAGAAGCTATATGGCTTGCCTCCTTTAGACCCTAAGGCGGTGATTGATGAGTACGTTCAGTATGCTGAGCGGCTGCGTCCTCATATTGTTGATAGTTCACTGCATGTCTACAACGCCATCCAGCAACGTAAAAATGTGCTGTTTGAGGGGGCGCAAGGAACTTTATTAGATCTAGACCATGGCACCTATCCTTATGTCACTTCCTCTAATCCGGTAGCGGGCGGCGCCTGTATCGGCACAGGCATCGGGCCGACCATGATCGATCGCGTGATCGGCGTGGCGAAAGCTTACACGACTCGGGTAGGCGAGGGTCCATTTCCCACTGAGCTGACGGATGAGTCAGGGCAGTCGCTGCGCGATCGCGGCGCTGAGTTTGGCACCACCACGGGGCGCGAGCGTCGCTGTGGCTGGTTTGATGCGGTAATTGGCCGCTACGCCGTCCGCATCAATGGGTTGGACTGTCTAGCGATTACCAAGCTAGATGTTCTAGATGAGTTCGATCAGATTAAGGTATGTGTGGCCTATGAGCTAGAGGGTGAACAATGCCTTGATTTGCCGGGAAACGCCCGCCAGTTCGCCCAGTGTAAGCCGATTTACAAAACCCTCCCAGGGTGGAAGCAATCTACCGCCAATTGCCAAACGTTGGATGATTTGCCCAAGCAGGCCTTAGATTATCTCAAGTACTTGGCGGAACTAATGGAGGTCCCTATTGCGATCGTGTCCCTGGGCGCTAGCCGAGATCAGACCATTATTGTGGAAGACCCGATTCATGGGCCTAAGCGGGCGCTGCTCTATGAAAACGTTACGACGTCTCAGGTTGCTTAGATGACGCGGGGGAATAGAATCCTGATCGCCGCCGCTCATGACTAAGCCTCAAGTTTCCATGAGTTAATCTGTTTGTTTTTTCAACCCTTTGTGTTCTGACTGTCTTAGGATTTTGCTTGTTTTGTCGGTTGAAGCACGTCCTTAATTTCTAACTATTGTCGTTTTTCTCCTATCGGATTGGATATCTATGGAACTGTCTATTGAATGTAACAAACGGACATCCGACCAAAAGCCGAAAGCTCTCCGCCGCGAGGGGCTTTTGCCAGCGGTCCTGTATGGTCATGATGGAGACGAGTCAGTCTCCTTAACCGTTAATGCTAAAGAAGCTGAGATGCTCCTGCGTCAAGCCTCTGTTAACAACACCTTGATCCAGGTTAAGGTGCCTGACATGCCTTGGAACGGACAAGCCCTGCTGCGGGAAGTGCAGAAACATCCTTGGAAAAACTCCATCTACCATATCAGTTTTTTCTCGGTGGCTTCTCAAGCGCAGGTGGAGGTCGCAGTTCCCCTCAACTATACCGGCGAGGCTGAAGGGGTTAAGAATAGCGGCGGCACCTTGGATACGATTTTGACTGAAATAAAGATTAAATGCCCCCCGAACGATATCCCCGAAACAGTCGATATTAATGTATCGAGTTTAGATTTAGGGCAAGTACTTCTCCTAAAGGATCTCGTTTTACCGACCGGTATTGTTGCAGTCGGCGATCCCGAAGCCCTTGTGGTGAATGTTCTCTCGCCGAAAGGTGGAGCCTCTTCCGGTGGGGAGGGCGATGAATCAGCAGACGCGGCTAGTTAATCAAGCGATGTCGTACTTAGAGACGTAGTGTTGCTACCTCCCTACAACTGATAAGTAGCGACAACTTACGATTTTTAGGCTACCTTAACGATGCCGGGAAGAATTTCCTGGCATTTTTTTACTGGCAATTTTTAGTTGACTTCTCATATCCCATGGTTGACGCCTCCCTACCGCCGATCATTCAACAGATGCTTCAGTCAGCGTTCTATCCTCATCCGACGGTGGAACCGATCCAACTGGTACAAACCCATATTTCCTACGTGTTGCTGACGGGAGAGTACGCCTACAAGATTAAAAAGCCTTTAGACTTCGGCTTTCTAGACTATTCCACCCTGGAAAAGCGGCGTCACTTTTGCCAAGAGGAGTTGCAGCTTAATCAGCGGGGCGCCCCTCAACTCTATCTAGAGGTGTTACCCATCGCTCAAGTGGGCGATCGCTTCCAGTTTGGCGGAGAGGAGACGGCTGTGGAATACGCCGTTAAAATGCGCCAGTTTCCTCAAGGGATGCTGCTGAGTCAGTTGTTTGAGCGAGGGGAATTAACAGAAGCCCTTTTGATGGAGTTAGCGGAAGTCGTTGCAGCCTATCACCTCAAAGCAGACACCAACGATTACATTCGGACCTTCGGGGAAATCACCAAAATTCGCCCCGCATTCGATCAAAACTATGAGCAAACCGAAGCCTATATTGGCGGTCCCCAAACCCAAACTCAATTTGATCTGACTAAGGCCTACACCGATCGCTTCTTTGCTGAACAGCAGGCGCTTTTCGCCGAGCGGACACAGCGAAACTGGATTCGAGCCTGCCATGGCGACTTGCACTTGGGCAATATCTGCCTTTGGCAGGATCAGCTAATGTTGTTTGACTGCATTGAATTTAACGAGCCCTTCCGCTTTGTCGATGTCATGTTCGATATTGCCTATATCGTCATGGACTTGGTGGTCAAACACCGGACTGACTTGTGTGCGGTCTTTCTCAACCACTACATAGAACAAACCGGCGATTGGGAAGGATTACAAATTTTACCGCTGTATGTGAATCGTCAATCTTATGTTCGCGGCAAAGTGACGTCCTTTATGTTGGGCGATCCCTCCGTTTCGCTGGAAGAGAAAGCCGCTGCAGAACAGAAAGCGGCCCTCTACTATAAACTCGCCTGGGACTATGTTCAGCCTAAAGCAGGGCGGCTAATCCTCATGTCAGGTTTATCAGGTTCGGGCAAGTCCACCACCGCCCGGCTGCTGGCCAAGCGTATCGGCGCCGTTCACATTCGCTCCGATGCCGTGCGGAAGCATTTAGCAGGGGTTCCCCTCGACCAACCGGGCGACGCCGATCTCTATACCCCCGCCATGAGTCAAAAGACCTACGATCGCTTATTGAATTTAGGCATTACTTTGGCGAAACAAGGATACTCGGTTATTCTAGACGCCAAGTATGATCGTCAAGCCAATCGCCACGCCGCCATCAGCCAAGCCCAAGCCCATAACCTCCCCCTCCAAATCCTCCACTGTACAGCTCCCGAAGACGTTATGCGCGCTCGCCTCCAACATCGAACCGCCGACATTGCAGACGCCACAGTCGATGTACTGGCCCAACAAACTCTAGACCCTTTTCTGGAGTTAGAGCAACCCTACGTTAAGACTATCGACACTATTCGGGATGTGGCTGAGCAGTTGACGGGGGTATGAGGGGCGGGGTGAGAGGGAGAAGATGGGGGGATAGGAAGGATGGGGGGATAGGAAGGATGAGGAGATGGGGAGGTAGGAGAAACGAAGAGAGGCTCAGAAAATTCTGTTAGATAAGGCCGAAAACCTTGATTTCCCGCTGGGAAATCGTGATTTACATCAAAACCTGATCACTCCCTGATTTACCTCAAAATCTGATTACGCTTTTGAATTAATTCGTTGATCCCATTCACCCAATCCAACATCCAAAACCTATAACCCTCACTTCTCTATCCCATCTTCCCTATCTCTCCATCTCTCCCATCTCCTCTCCCCCCATCTCCCCTATCCCCCCCTCCCCCGGCCCCTTGCTCATTTATTCCCCCTTTCCGTCATGTCCAAAACTCCTATCGCTGATAAAGCCATTCCCGCTGGGCTAAAAGTATGGCTATTTTTCCTCCTCACCTTTATTTTCCTGGGGCTTCCTGTGGTCTTGAGCATTCTCTTTGGCTTTTTGGGCGGCATTGCGGGGGGATGGATCTTGGCTTGGTGGCAGACGCCTGGAGGTGAGCCGTTTGAAATGCGATCGCCGGAGGAAATAGAGCGGGCGAAACGCCGATCGGGGCCGCCAGGGCTGAGGTTAACATTTTTCAACAAATCTTTGGATCGCCCCCATCGTCGATCGTCTCGTATCCGCCGCCGCCGCTAGTGTTCTGTCAATCAAAGATTGACGGGTAAGGGCGAAGGGGTAAGGGGAAAAGAAATGGGCGCCCTTACCCTTTCCCCTTTCTCCCTTACCCCATATAAACCCGTCTGCTTAAGCTTGACAAAATACTAGACCAATGTTTTTATTTCTTTCCAAGCTACTTCCCTTATTTGTCTATCCGCTAGGGCTGTCTTGCTTGTTGTTAGTGTTAGCGTTGGCGTGGTTGCGGCGGCGTCCCCGCAGGGCTTCTGGCGCGATCGCGCTGGCGCTGATTATTTTATTGGCGAGTAGTAATGGTTGGGTGGCGGCGTATTTGACGCGATCGCTAGAATGGCGTCACTTGCCTATTGCAGATATTCCGTCAGCGCAAGCGATTGTGGTGTTGGGGGGTGGGATTTTGCCAGCGGATCCTCCGCGCCCCTGGGTGGAGATGACGGATGCGGGCGATCGTGTTCTGTATGGCTCTCGATTATATCTGGCGGGGAAAGCTCCCCTTCTGATTTTAAGTGGGGGACGAATTACTTGGCGCGAAGGGGGCGCCTCTGAATCGGCGGATATGGCTGAGATCGCTGAGTCGATGGGGGCGCCGCCTGAGGCGATTGTGCAAGACCCGACTTCCCTGAATACCTATCAAAACGCGGTTAATGTCAAACAGATTCTTCAAGAACGCGGCCTCAACCAAATTATTTTGGTCACCTCTGCGCTCCATATGCCCAGGTCTTTGCTGATCTTTGAAAAACAAGGCATTGAGGTTATTCCCGCCGCGACTGATTTTTCGGTGTCTGAGAAAAATCTAAAGGCGATCGCCAGCACGCCCCAAGCCCGGGCCCTGAATCTGATCCCTGACGCGAGGAATTTGAACCAGGTCAGCAAAGTGATGAAGGAATATATTGGTCTAGGCGTTTATCGCCTTCGAGGATGGTTATGACGAGACAATTTCAAATGAGTCTACTTGAAGGACAGGTCCGATCATCGCCAGCGTCATAATATCTTCTCGAATGGTCCCTTGGACTTTGACCGATAGGCCATCCTGAAGCAGCTCTTGAGGAGCGCCCCGATAAATTTCGTAGGTTTCTCCAGCGGGAGTCACCAGCGTCCATGCGCCCATGCCTATCGTAGATTGTTTGATGTTGCCTTCAAGGGTAATACTCATCCTGGCTGCACCTTGGATTTAGCGGCTAAGTAAGCTAAACCGTAGCAGAGTAGCGCATTGATCGCTAGAAACGAGCGAGCGGCTAAACTCTGGCCTATCCACATCACGCCGGGATCGGCAATGGCGCTAATCGCTAGACAGGCAGCGACTCCCAGGCAAGATCCAATGGCGAACCATCTCAAGCGGACATGGCCCAGTAACAAAGCAATCAACCCTAATGGAATCAATACACTCGCAAAGAGAGGGTTTAACAGGGGGCTGCCTTGAATGGCGCTGCCGAGTTCAGGGATTGAACTGCCCATCATTCGCAAAGGCCACTGAGGCAGGTCAAAGATATAGACGCCTTGGAGGAAAAATAGACCGCAACTTCCCATGATTAAGCCGCTTGACAAAGCCCATCCCCAAGCGAAGGGGAGATAGACCCGCAACAGCCATGCCAGCAGATAAGAGCCAAGCACCATCAGCACCTTGGGCCAGAAGGCGATCAGTCCTCCATCAATCCAGAATTTAGGATTAAGATAGCCATTTTCCCGTAGCCACCGGAAAAAGTTGCGGAAGTTAAATTGGCCCTTATCCGCCATATCAACAGCGGCGGCGGCGTCTAAATGACCTGCGCCGAAATGGTTGAGGGTGTCGTTTTGATCGGTTCGCGCCGATGCTTGGAGAATCTTAACAATATTGTCTGGACTATCTACGCCGACTGCTTTGATCAAAGCAGCTACGCCAGCGACATGGGGAGCCGCCATGCTAGTGCCTTGAAAGGAGGCGAAAACGGATTCCCCTGTTGCAGGGTTCACTGTATTTTGCAGAATGCCGCCGGATGGATCGCCCTGTTGGATATCTCCGCCTGGCGCTGCAATATCAACCCCCGCGCCAAAGTTAGAGTAGCCGGCTTTGGCTCCGCTCGGTCCAGTGGCGGCGACAGCGACCACATGGGGGTAGCGCGCTGGGTAGGAGGCTGAATTACGGCCTTCATTTCCGGCCGCGCCAATTAGCACGACGCCCTTACGATAGGCGTATTCCACCGCTTCCGCCAGAACCTGGCTGTCTCCCGCTCCGCCTAAGCTGAGGTTAATCACATCGGCGTCTTTGTCGGCGGCGAATCGAATCGCTTCCGCAATGTCCGAAACTGTGCCAGCGCCAGTTTCATCCAATACTTTTAAGGGCATGAGGTTGGCCTCAAATGCAACCCCCGCCACCCCATATTGATTATTCGTGGTTTGGGCGATGGTCCCAGCCACATGGGTGCCATGGCCAAAATCATCGTCCGCTTGCTCGCGGTCGTTGACGAAGTCATAACCCGGGACGAACTGAGTTTTTTGCAAATCTGGAACTCGGCTCACCCCTGTATCAATCACGGCGACGGTAACGTCTTTGCCAGCCGTAATATTCCAAGCCGATTCGACGCCAATGTCCCGCAGATTCCATTGCTTGTCATAATCGGGATCATTGGGGCGGAATCGAGTGGTGTAGATGTAATTGGGTTCGATATGCTCGGTAAACTTGGCTAAGTCAGAGTGACGTAACGCTTTGAGCAATTTCCGATCGCCTTCTACAACATACAGGCGCTCTGGACCAGAGAACTCACTATTGAGACGAAATGCATTCCCATGCTCCACTTTACGCAGCTCGGTCTGAATTTGGGTTGGGGTCAAATTGTCGTTGAAGTCTATCAGTAGGCTGTCAAATTCACCCTGGTTCGATATTCCAGGAAAGGCTGCGATCGCCGCCGCCAGCCCGACAAAAAATAACCCAATCCACAACAGCCTTCTCATAGCCAGGCAACCTAAAAGTAGGGACATATTCCCTCAAGATAACTTATCTAGATAGGGGCTTGGGATCAGGGAAAGGCGGCAGAGGAGCGTTAAGAGCCGCTAGGGAAAAGTTGTTAGGAGAAGACAGCGCTCAAAATTCAAACCTAAAAAACTTAAAACTTAAAATTTTCGCTCCTAAGATTGATAATGACGTCACTGCACATTAAGCGATGGAAAGAGGTCTTCTTTGGTTGCCCTTATTGGCTGTATTTATCGGTCTAGCATGGGCTGGTTGGAATGAATATCAGAAACTTGAAGCGTATAAAGTCTGGGCTCAGCGCTTTCAGCGCTCAAAGTATGACATCTACGCCGCTTTGGGGCAGCAGGACGAGTGTCTCACCTGGGGCCGCCCCACTCGCCAAGGTCCCATTCAGGTCGAAACCCTGTCCCTTAGGCAAGTGGAAACGTTAACGCTACTGGCGGATAATCAGCCGGTGGATATTGCCAATCCCCCGACTCAAAGCCGCCGCGCGACTATCGCGTTTTTGCTGAAAGACGCCGCTCACCCTCAACCTGACCCGCCCCCCAAACTTGAGATTCCATTTACTGATATAACCATTGCTTGTCAATGGTTTCAGCATTTACAAAAGGAGATTCAGATAATTCAGTCGGTTTCTTCCGAGCCAAATGCATGATCTGCCAAAAAAGGGTGCTTAAATGGGGGGGCATTATTATTAGGCTATAGGGATGCCTGACTTTGCACCCATTTCTCAAACGGAATTGTTGGATCGTCGTCAATCACTTCGGCGGCAGCGACGATTCAAACTATTACAAACCCTTTGGCGATCCATCGCTATTTCGGGGTTAACGGCGGGTTTAATTTGGGTGGCGACGCTTCCCATTTGGTTAATTCGAAGTCCTGAGCAAATTGAGATTCAGGGGAACCAGTTGCTCTCTACAGAGACCATTCACACGCTATTGCCTATTGCCTATCCGCAATCTCTTCTAGAGGTTAAACCTCAGGTTGTCGCCGCCCACCTAACGTCCCAAGCGCACATTGCAGAAGCGATTGTGAGTCGTCGTATATTTCCTTCGGGGCTTGAAATTCGAGTGCGGGAACGGCGCCCGGTAGCGCTTTCCCTGCCTGACTCGCTTGTCCCAAAACAGGGAAAAAACGCTGCGCCGCAACTGTCTCAGGTGGGATTACTCGACGCCAACGGAATTTGGATGCCCCATGAGAGCTTTACGTTTCAGGAACAGGCGTCGTCCCTGCCCACGCTTAAGGTGAGGGGGATGCGAGAGAACTATCGCTCTGCCTGGATCTCCCTGTATCAGACAATTAGTCGTAGTCCAATTGAAGTCCTGGAAATTGATTGGCGAGATCCCAATAATTTAATTCTGCACACAGAATTGGGGACTGTTCACATGGGGCCATATACGTCGAAATTTCCGATGCAGTTATCAGAATTGGACCGCATGCGCAATATCAGGGATGAGCTGAAGAAACAGATGAATAATCATTTCAGGAATAAAGAAATTGACTATATCGATTTAACCAATCCCACTCAACCGATTGCGCCGATTTCATCAGATAACTCTCTTCAAACTTCCGGAACCCCCTGAGGGAAGACTTTTTCGATATATGCCCTGATCTGATTCCCGATTCGATTTGAATTGCCTAACAAAAGGTTAATCACAAAGCTATCTGTGCTATTCTTGGCTCTTAACTAAATATGGGCTGTTTCCATTGAGTTGAAAATCTCACTAGTACGGTTCTACTTGTAGCCTGTTTTCTGGATGCTCTAAGGGTAGTCAGCTCATATATATTCAAGAAGGAATATTCAAGAAGGCCGTTTGAGCTTCCCAAAAACTCCCCACTGAAAAGAGAAAGTTGGTGTAAAGTTAGTATCCTCTAGCTTTCTGCGAGCAGGGTTGACCTCAGGCATCTACTGTTGGGGTTTAAGTCAATAAAGCGAAAGCTTTTTCACGGATAGTGCAGTAAACTTCACAGGATTTACGATTCTATGTTTAATCATGGTATTAAGGTTTCTAAATGGCTACCTTGTTGTTAAGTAATCCTGTTAATTACCATGTGGTTTGGTTTTTTATGCAAGTTACTCTATAGTTGACTAGAACTATCCAGAGTCTGGCAAGTTGGTGTTGAGTTTTTTTGTTGTTTGGCCATGTCTGCAGTTCCCATTCCTCCTGCTAATCAGTTGACCAATCGCGATGCAGAAGAGCAAAGCCCAAGTCAATTTTCCTCTCCTTTATCAGCAGAGGCAGTTAACAATGCTGTTTCCTATGCAAATCCCTTCACCAACTCTGGACTAAATAATGCTGGTCTGAATAGTTTGGATCAATCCATAGATTCCAGGGTTATGTCAGGAGAAACGGCTAAAGGCGGTGACATTGTGCCGGGTAGTATTGCCAAGATTAAGGTGATCGGTGTTGGCGGCGGCGGCTGCAATGCGGTCAATCGGATGATTAGCAGCGGAGTCTCCGGGATTGAGTTTTGGTCGGTGAATACAGACGCCCAAGCACTCAGCAATTCTTCTGGAACTAATTGTCTGCAGGTTGGCCAAAAGCTAACCCGGGGCTTGGGCGCCGGAGGCAATCCCGCCATTGGGCAGAAAGCGGCCGAAGAATCTCGGGATGAGATTGCCGCCACTTTAGAAGAAGCGGATTTAGTCTTTATTACTGCGGGTATGGGCGGCGGCACGGGAACCGGGGCTACGCCGGTTGTGGCTGAGGTGGCTAAAGAGACAGGCGCTCTAACGGTAGGCGTGGTGACTCGCCCCTTTACCTTTGAGGGGCGGCGGCGGACATCTCAAGCCGATGAAGGGATTGCGGCGCTGCAGAGTCGAGTCGATACGCTGATTATTATTCCGAACGATAAATTGCTCTCGGTTATTTCAGAACAAACGCCTGTCCAGGAGGCGTTTCGGGTGGCTGATGATATTTTGAGGCAAGGCGTTCAGGGGATTTCAGATATCATTACCATTCCTGGACTGGTCAATGTTGACTTTGCGGATGTTCGAGCTGTGATGGCTGATGCAGGGTCGGCGTTGATGGGTATTGGGATTGGGTCAGGTAAGTCTAGGGCGAGGGAAGCCGCGATCGCCGCCATCTCATCGCCTCTGCTGGAAGCGTCTATTGACGGTGCGGCGGGAGCCGTTTTCAATATCACTGGCGGTAGCGATCTGACATTACACGAGGTTAATTCTGCGGCGGAAATTATCTACGAAGCGGTTGATCCCAACGCCAATATTATTTTCGGTGCTGTCATTGATGATCGTTTGCAGGGAGAGGTCAGAATCACGGTGATTGCGACGGGCTTTAATGCGGAAGCTAAGTCGATGGCTTCAAAAGCTCAGATTACGCCTCTTAAAAGGAGCTTAACCGCTCCTCCGATGAGTTCTAACGCTGATCCGAATTCGACCAGGTCTGGCGGGGGCGGTGGTTTAGATATTCCTGAGTTTCTACAGCGCCGACGGTCTCGCTAAAGAATTTTCCTGAAACCATTTCTTCTATTAAGCATAGATAGGACGCATGCCCATGCGTCCTATCATTTTGGTTTTTTTTGATGCTTCTGAGTTGCTGCTTATCTAACTACGGTTATGCCTTCTACAGTAATCGCTTCGATTCCCGTCGCCTTGACGATTGCCGGGTCTGATAGCGGCGGCGGTGCGGGCATTCAGGCGGACTTACGAACTTTCTCATTTCATCAAGTACATGGGACGAGTGCGCTCACCTGCATTACCGCCCAAAATACGCAGGGGGTGTTACGGGTAGATGCGTTGCCGCCTGAGGCTGTTGTGGCCCAAGTGTCGGCTGTGGTGGAAGATATTGGCGTTCAGGCGGTTAAAACCGGGATGCTATTGAATCAAGGCATCATCGCTGCTGTCGCTGCTCAGTTGAAGCAGTTGGCGCTGCCAAATCTTGTGGTGGATCCGGTGATGGTGTCTCGTGCAGGGGCAAAGCTGATGGATGATCAGGCGATTGCGACCCTCCGAGGCGCCTTGGTTCCGTTGGCGGATGTGTTAACCCCCAATCGATATGAAGCCCAAATTCTGAGTGGGACTTCCCTGCAGACTCTGGAGGATATGAAAACGGCGGCTCAGCAGATTTATCAGTTAGGTCCGAAGGCGGTGTTGGTGAAGGGAGGGGGGATGCCGGAGAAGTTGAGGGGAATTGATGTGTGGTTTGATGGGGAACGTTTAGAGGTGCTCGGAACCGTCACCGTCGACACCCAAGATACCCATGGCACAGGCTGTACATTGTCCGCCGCTATCGCCGCCAATCTAGCGATGGGACGGTCCGCCTCCGTAGCGGTGCGTCAGGCTAAAGACTACGTCACTCAGGCTTTACAGCACTCCCTCAGAATTGGCCAGGGACAAGGTCCGGTAGGGCATTTCTTCCCGTTGATTAAGTAAGTGTTTACACCCTATTGAAAACTTGTCAAGACTAAAAGCCGAACCAATCGGTAGGGATTCATGAATCGGAACTTTTCAAAAATAAGCAAACATTATAGTATTTATTAAGGCGATTTATGGCTAGTCGCCGACATACATTATTGAAGCTACGAAATTGAAGCTACGGAATCATCTATCATGACCACAACTCTACAGCAGCGCGAAAGCGCTTCTCTGTGGGAACGGTTTTGCCAGTGGATCACCAGCACCGATAACCGCCTTTATGTTGGCTGGTTCGGCGTTCTGATGATCCCCACTCTCTTAGCCGCCACCACTTGCTTTATCATCGCCTTCATCGCGGCTCCTCCCGTTGACATCGACGGTATCCGCGAGCCGGTCGCTGGCTCTTTGATGTATGGCAACAACATCATCTCCGGCGCAGTCGTGCCTTCCTCCAACGCCATCGGCCTCCACTTCTACCCGATTTGGGAAGCCGCTTCATTGGATGAGTGGCTCTACAACGGCGGCCCTTACCAGCTCGGTACCTTCCACTTCTTGGTCGGTATCTTCTGCTATATGGGACGTCAGTGGGAACTGAGCT
>JAAUYH010096693.1_pt1 | contig 20058 bp, 19 predicted proteins | sample 7278061 | NCBI WGS metagenome assembly JAAUYH01 (sample SAMN14350203, study PRJNA611818) | marine sediment metagenome | isolation source: surface marine sediment (0.6m) | place: French Polynesia: Moorea | collected 2018-08 | reverse complement strand
TTCTAGATAAGTGGCGAAACCTCCCATAAGCGAGAATAACCAGGAATGCCCTATCGTGAGTTAGGGAAGCCCCGCACAAAGCGTAGCGGCGTGCGTGGGAGGATGTCACTTTAACAGACGCCACAGCCATTAGAGAGGTGTTATTAGGCACAGAAACGGCAAATAAGCTACAAAATCGGACGATTATTCAAATGGGAACCATCACCCCTGATGAAAGCCGAAGCATCCAAAAGGAAGTAGAAAAACAAGGGGGACAATATCTAGAAGCCCCTGTATTGGGTAGCATTCCTCAAGCTAAGGAAGGCACTTTATTGGTGATGGTAGGAGCTAAATCTTCGCAATTTGAAGAATACCAGCGTATTTTACAACAATTTGGCTCAAAACCAGAATATATTGGAGAAGTGGGTACAGCATCAGCGTTAAAATTAGCGTTGAATCAGTTAATTGCAGCGTTAACCAGTGGTTTTGCCTTGAGTTTAGGGTTAATTGAACGGCAAGGGGTTGATGTTGATAAATTCATGAGTATTTTAAGAGAAAGTGCTTTATATGTACCGACTTTTGATAAAAAAATAAATAGAATGCAGGAACGTAATTTTGAAAACCCTAATTTTCCTACAAAACATTTACTAAAAGATATCAATTTCTTTTTAAATCAAGCAGAAGAAAATGGGTTAAATACTGAATTTTCACAAGGCATTCGTAGGGTTATTCAAGAAACAATAGAGTTAGGATGATCAGATAGTGATTATTCTGCTCTATTTTTTGCTATTAATACAGAGAAAGATTAATCTAGCTAATATCAAAGTTTAAAGGCTTTTTTTACTGATTTTTTATCAACTGCATGGATACAATTACTATTTAATTAGATTAAAGTTAGGAGCGATTAATTCGAGTACAATGTATTGGTAGAACAATTAAAAAATCTTCGTGTTTATGGTAGATTGCTTCGGGGTATTTCTAATAACAATTAAGGCTTACTTTTTATATTACCCCTCGCAATGACAAGTTAAGTCTTTAATAACTTTTGAGAATTGGTATAACATCTCAACTGCCCTAAAGATACAAAAAATAGCTTAACTAATTTTTGTCTTTCTATAACGATTGATTGTCTTTAGCTTTCATCGCATAATCCCTAAATCTTTCTAAGTCAGCCATAATCGTTGATTCTACAATTCTACCTAAAAATAAGTTATCCATTAACTTTCCTAACCATCCAGGAATATCATAAGCAACGCTTAAACGAACAATACTACTTCCTTGTCTATCATAAAAGCGAATGGCTCCACGATTAGGTAAACCATCCACCGATTCCCATTGTATAATTTGATGGGGAATCACTTTTAAAATCTTAGATAACCAAGTAAATTCAAAGCCACCACTGGCTAATTTCCAGCGTGATAATTCTGGATCTTCATCTAATATTTTAACTGAGTCAATCCATTTCATCCATTGTGGCATTTGTTCTAAATCTGACCATAACCCCCAAACTAATTCTATGGGAGCATCAACTTCAATTTGTACGCTATGTTCTAACCAATTAGACATTTTATATTAACACAATAATTAAACGTAGGTGGGCAATGCCCACCGTCTTTGTCATTCTAGCGAATTGTAGAAACTTGGGGGGATTTTTTCAAAGTTTCTGCTGCTTCTAAGATAACGGTTGCTGCTTGTTTACCGGAAATGGTTGCCCCTTCCATACTATCAATATAGTCTTGTTGGGTGTAACTTCCAGCTAAGAAAAAGTTAGGAATAGGAGTGGCTTGAGAAGGTCGATAAACATCCATTCCAGGGGCTTCTCTATACAAAGATTGTGCTAATTTTACCACACTATACCAAGTCATATTTAACTCCCGTGAAGAGGGAAATAGTTCGTGAACTTGTTTTAAAACGTGGTTAGCAATGTCTTCATTTTTTTCTTTAATAAAGGGATCACCTGGCGTTAAAACTAACTGTAATAATGAGCCTTCTCCTGGTTTATAATAATCTCCAGGACTACTTAAAGCCAAGTCAGAAAAGCAAGAAAAATCAGCATCGGCGGTGTATAATAAATTGTCAATTCCGGCTGCTTCTTGTAATTGTTTCCGTTGGTTTTCATCTTCTAACTCTGTTACCCAACCATCAAATCTTAATTGAACAGTTGCCACAGGAACCGCTTCTAGTTTATAGATGTTATCAAACAGAGAAAACTTACGCCAAGTATCCGGTATTAATCGTTGAATTCCAGGTACATCACAAGCACAAACATAAGCATCAGCAGTAATCGTTTCTTCTGTTTCCCCATCAGGAATAATTAATCCTGTGATTTCAATCTTATTGTTATTTTCTGTATATAAAATTTCCCTAACTCTGCGCCGCGTATGAATTTTTACCCCACGACTTTCGAGATAATTAGTGATCGGTTTATGGAGATATTCATGGGGAGAACCCTCTAACATTCTTAAGATAGAGGCTTCCGTTTTAGTGGCAAAAAAGAGGAAAATAGTTAACATACAACGGGCAGAAATATTTTCCGTATCAATGAACCCCAACGCATAGGCAATAGGGTTCCACATCCGTTGTAAACTGCCATTATTTCCCCCATGTTGGCGAAACCAGTCCGCAAAACTGATAGAATCAAGGTTACGGATGGTTTTCATCGCCCCATCAAAGTTGAGTAAACCAGGAACGAGGGGACTGGTTCCCAAAGCCAAAGAATTAGCTATTTTATCAATAGCGGAGAGTTGAGAGGTGGTAAAAAAGGCTTTTAACCCGTGTAGAGGCGCACCCACAGGGAAACGGAAGTCTAACTCTCCAATTTTACCCCCACGATTAATAAACGTATGGGTGTGTTCCTTGAGGCGTAAATTATCGATCGCCCCAACTTTTTTCATGAGAGCAAATAGATTGTAATAACAGCCAAAAAAGACGTGTAACCCCATTTCGATGTGATTTCCATCCTTATCGACCCAACTACCTACTTTTCCCCCCACAAAAGGACGAGATTCAAAGATTTCCACCTCACAACCCGCATCCACTAAATCAATGGCCGTGGCCATCCCCGCTAAACCTGCACCAACGATCGCAACTCGCATTCTTTAGTTCCTTGTCTCATTTTCTTTACATATTTTAATAGAAAACGAGCCTTTTTTTCTAAACGGGTTTAGTAGCAACAATAGTACGATGACGATGATCACTGGGTACTGTGGTTTGATACTCAAACCCTAATCTAGTTAACGCTTCTTCCACATTGAAGGTGTAATAATCATCACTGTGGGGTTCTGTACTTTTCATCAACATGAATAATGCAGGGGGTAAGTTTTGAATCACTTCTGATCTCGGGTTATTGTCAACAATACCGAGAACCCCTCCCGGACGTAAAAGACGCAACGCTTCCTTAAAAATAGCCGTTGCAGCATGACGCGGTAATTCATGGAGGACAAACTGAATGGTGATAACATCAAAGGAATTATCCGCAAAGTCCGTCTTTTCGGCTAAACCGTGTACCCATTGACTAATTTCTTGCTGTTCATCGGTGACTTTCGCCACCGCTAACATATAGGGAGATAAATCAAGTCCGATGGTGTTGATAGGATTATTTTGTCGTTGACTATAATAACGGTGCAGTGCTTTTGTCGAAACTCCCACAGAACAGCCAATATCAAGGACATCTTTGACTTCAGGCGGACTATAGGGTTCTAAAACCTGATGAAAGCTCGCTCTTAAGCGTTTTTGAGCTTCTTGCCAGGTTAAATCTTCATTTTTCCAGACTCGAAGGCCGAGAGACTGTGTCGCAGGAACCGCCTCAAACGCAGCTTTCCAGCATAAGTTACCCTCATCATACGCATGAAAAGGAACCAGATAATAGTCCGGATAAACGATATCAGGATTCATTATTTGTCCTAATAAGCTTTTAGCCGGAGATTTTTCTAAGGTTTGACAGTTTCCTTGCCAAGAAATGCCGTTTTTTTCTGCTGTGTTAATAATGACTTGTCTCGCTTGGTGAGTCATGAGGCGATAAATAGGCTTTGTTTGTATCATTAAATTGACAAAGCGCGAGAGAAGATCATTACCCGTCCAGTCAGGTTTAACTTTATCCGCCATGATATTGAGAATAAGGGTTTATGGTTTGAAGATACTTTTCACTATATCACTATCGAGTAATATTCGGGATTCTATCGAGCCAGCAAAGCAAGTGACAATCTTCCTAATTTTCCTATTCCCTCACTGACCATTTACCGATAATATGAATAATGCTGAATAAACTTAACAGTAAAATCAATTTTAGGAAATGGTAAACTCCGCCCCATTTCCTCCCCATAATGGTTAATCCAATGGGGTTGTTAGCGGTTAATTTAAAGATTAATGAACCAAGAAATATTTGAAAAAGTAAAAAGCATCGTGGTTGAACAACTCGAAGTGGCAGAGGACACAGTAACTCCCGAAGCCAACTTTGCCAATGACTTAGGGGCTGATTCCTTAGATACAGTAGAATTAGTCATGGCTTTAGAAGAGGAATTTGACATTGAAATTCCCGACGAAGCGGCTGAAAACATTGCCACAGTGCAAGCGGCTGTGGACTATATTGAAAAAGAACAGGCTTAAGCTTAAATAATAACAATTAGGTATCTTTATCCCCCCATCTCCCTTCTCAACTGCAATGTCGGGTAGATCAATCTTTTAGCAAGGGAAAATCATGACAAATTCACAATTAAAGCGAGTAGTGGTAACTGGGTTAGGTGCGATCACCCCCATCGGCAATACCTTAACAGACTATTGGCAAGGGTTAATGAGTGGACAAAGTGGGATCACCGAAATTACCCATTTTGACCCGTCTAAACACGCTTGTCGCATTGCTGGTGAAGTGAAAGGATTTGATCCCCATGAGTACCTAGATCGCAAAGAAGCAAAACGGATGGATCGTTTTGCTCAATTTGGAGTCGCAGCCAGCTTACAAGCCTTAGCGGACTCTAAGTTAGTGATTAACGATCTCAATGCCGAACAAATTGGCGTCATCATTGGGACAGGAGTGGGGGGAATCAAAGTCCTCGAAGATCAACAAGAAGTTTATTTAAACCGAGGTCCAAGTCGTTGTAGTCCTTTTATGATTCCCATGATGATTGGCAATATGGCCTCAGGGCTAACGGCGATCCAAACCGGAGCTAAAGGTCCCAATACCTGTACGGTTACGGCTTGTGCGGCGGGATCTAATGCCATCGGTGATGCCTTTCGTCTGGTGCAACGGGGTTACGCTAAAGCCATGTTTTGTGGCGGAAGTGAAGCAGCCGTCACCCCCTTATCTTTGGCTGGGTTTGCTTCCGCCAGAGCCTTATCAACCCGTAATGATGATCCTCAACGAGCCAGTCGTCCCTTTGATAAGGATCGAGATGGTTTTGTTATGGGAGAAGGCTCAGGTATCTTAATTCTGGAAGAATTAGAACACGCCTTGGAACGGGGGGCAAAAATTTATGCAGAAATCGTGGGTTATGCCATGACTTGTGATGCCTATCATATGACGGCACCAGTTCCCGATGGTGCTGGTGCCACCCGAGCCATGGAATTAGCCCTAAAAGATGGGGGAATTTCCCCTGAAGCCGTTAGTTATATTAATGCTCACGGAACCAGTACCGCAGCCAACGATGTCACCGAAACCAAAGCCATCAAAAAGGCGTTAGGGGATCACGCTTATCGTATTGCGGTGAGTTCTACCAAATCGATGACCGGTCATTTATTGGGGGGATCAGGAGGGATCGAAGCAGTGGCTACGGCCATGGCGATGGCCAATGATCGCATTCCCCCAACCCTCAATTTAGATAATCCTGATCCTGAGTGCGATCTTGATTATGTCCCTTACGAAAGTCGTGCCTTAGAAATTGAGGTGGCTTTATCGAACTCCTTTGGGTTTGGTGGCCATAATGTAACCTTAGCGTTTAAAAAATATCGTTAATTGATTCATTGGTTAGTGGGATTTTCCACTTGCTCAAGTAACTGTTGTAATTCTTCTCCTTCTATGACCTCAACAGTTAATAATTGTTGGGCAATTTTTTCGAGAAGATCGCGATTATGATTGAGAATGGATAACGCTTGTTGGTGGCCAGAATCGACAATTTGCTTAACTTCTTCGTCGATCGCTTTTGCGGTTTCTTCACTCACCAAACGACGAGGGTTAAGACCACCCCCCAAAAAATTAGCCTGTTGTCGTTTTTCATAGGCTAACGGTCCGAGTACCTTACTCATTCCATAAGCAGTTACCATCTGTTCAGCAATATCTGTGGCCTTTTGTAAATCTCCAGACGCTCCATTGGTAACGCTACCAAAGATGATTTCTTCTGCAGCCCGTCCCCCTAATAACATAGCGATTTGTTGCCGAAATTCTGTATCACTCGTTAAAAAACGGTCTTCGGTGGGCATTTTCAAGGTGTAACCCAAGGCCGATAACCCCCTAGGGACAATGGAAATTTTAGCCACTTTTCCCCCGCCTGGCATGACAGCCCCGATCAAAGCGTGGCCCACTTCGTGATAAGCGACCACTTTCTTTTCCTGATCCCCTAACACACGGCTTTTCTTCTCCAAACCCGCCACAACCCGCTCGATCGCTTCTTTAAAGTCCCCTTGGGTTACATATTCCCGTTGGTTTCTCGCTGCTAACAAGGCCGCTTCATTCACCAAGTTAGCTAAGTCAGCACCAGCAAAGCCTGGAGTATGGGTAGCAATATCTTTGAGGTTAATATCGGGGTCAATTTCTACCCGTTGGGCGTATATTTCTAAAATAGCGAGTCTTCCGGCCAGATCCGGGCGATCCACCAACACTTGACGGTCAAACCGCCCCGGTCGTAACAGGGCTGGATCGAGGGTTTCCGGGCGATTGGTAGCGGCTAAAACGATGACTGTGGCATCCCCCACCGCAAAGCCATCCATCTCGGTTAGCAGTTGGTTTAAGGTCTGTTCTCGTTCATCGTTACTACCACTGAGGCCATTCCCTCCACTCCGAGACTTGCCAATGGCATCTAATTCATCGATAAAAATGATACAGGGGGCTTGTTTTTTGGCCTGATCAAATAAATCTCTCACTCTGGCCGCGCCGGTTCCGACGAATAATTCCACAAATTCCGAGGCGGAGATGCTAAAAAAGGTCACATCGGCTTCCCCGGCAACCGCTTTGGCTAACAAGGTTTTTCCTGTTCCTGGAGGTCCCACTAATAACACCCCTTTGGGGATACGGGCCCCAATACGACTAAAGCGATCGGGGTTTTTGAGAAATTCTACAATTTCCACTAATTCGGTTTTTGCTTCTTCGGCCCCGGCCACATCGGCAAAGGTAATTTTTGCTGTTTCCCCTTCTACATATACTTTAGCTTTACTTTTACTAAAGGCCAACGATCCCCGATCTTCATTGCGGTATAGCAGGAATTGCATGGCTAACACTAAGATTAAAGGGGGAATAACCCAAGCCAGAAGGGTACTCACCCAGCTATTTTCAGGCGGTGGGGCTGCTTCAAAAATGATACCTTTTTCTTTGAGTAGGGTGGGTAAATTGGGATCATTGATGGGAATAGTAGCTAAAACGGGTCCGACATTGGCTGAAGGCTTGACTTGAGAGGGGGTTGAAGCGGTTGGCCCGTGGAGGGGGTTACTGGAGACATTCGGGTTGTCTAAAGGGGTTTCTGGAAGGGGTAATAAGTCCTCTGAGGGAGAAAGAACAGATAGGGATTTAAGTTGATAGAGGATTAAACGGTTGCCTATCTTAACTCTGGCTATCTTATCATCTTCGACTTTTTCTAGGAATGCGCTATAGGGTTCGATGGGAACTTCGTTATCAGAACGATTGGTATAGTAATAAATGAGATAGATGAGGAAGATTACCCCAACTCCCATTAAAAGCAAACTACCGAGAGGGGGAAGACGTAAAAAGCGAGAGTTATTTTTGAGTCCCATTGGTATCGGCCACCATATCCCAAACACTATGACTATCTTATAGGGTAGCAGTTTGATCAGGGGTTAGGGAATCATAGCAGTTTTCAATTGGGTGTGGGAGTGTGGGGAGTGTGGGGGAGAATTTTTATTATTTTATGGCTTAAACAATGTAGCATTAACTATGTCAATTCTGGAGATTATTTTCATTGTCTAAAAGTTCCTGTAATTGTGGTATTAAGGGCGGTAAATCTTCTTCAATTCTTGCCCAAACTGTCATCAAAAATAATAATTAAATCATAGAGAACTGATTTAACGATTGTTTGATTCTCGATAAACGCTTCAAAGGTCATTTCTTGAGTTCATTCGTTAATTTCCGAAATAGAGTCTAAGATATCTTGGATACGTAGTGGCCACTCTCTAGAAGGCATTGATTACATCCTTTGATACAGGTTCTCGTAAGTGTTCTCTTAAAGCATCTTCTGTTCCTAAATCAACCGAACAGCCTAAAATATCTTCTAAATAATGCTGGACTCGAAACAATTGAAAGAAACCACCTTGACGATTAAATTCTACTAAGAAGTCTACATCACTATCTGGACCAGCTTCATCCCTTGCCACTGAACCAAATAGGGACAAAGATTTTACGCCCAATTTTTCTAACGCTTCTCGATGTTCAGCAATAATTCTAAGAACTTGATCTCTTTTCATTGGTGTTACCTTTAAAAGAATTTATATTTACAGTTCAAGTCTTCTGTCGATTATTATAGCTATTATCACATATCCGTGTCGAGTAGAGTCAATATAGAAACATCAGTTTAGCTAAATTAAAAATTTCTTTTTAACTTAATTGTTCCAATCTCTTGATTAAGCGATAAAATAAAACTGAGATGTCAAATGTAGAACTTATCTATTACTACTTTAATTATGTCTGAGTCCAATTCTTTAGCTAACCGTTATCAACAACTCATTGATTCTATTGTGGACATTACCCTCCAGGGAAAAATTAGATCCAAAGAACAAGTTTATCGGATGCTCTTAAAAGAAATTGAGTCAGGAACCGGGGAAATTTTTGAGCGTATTCTGGATGAAAATATCCAAAAAACAACGGCACAGCTAGAGAAAAAATTAAAAGCAACTCGTATTCTAAGAGCATTACAAACTATTCAAGGAGAATGGGGACGCTGGCAAAAAGAAAATCAAAATGAGCAAACAATTACTTTAGCTTTAGAACAAATAAAAAATGCGGAATCCCCCCATCTATTAGCTGCTTTTTTACCCTATTTAGATCAGAGTAATAATAATAGTTTCAATCGAGAACAATTACAAAAACTATCCCAATCTCTTAAAGACATGAGTGAAGGGTTAGAAATCTTAGAATTAGCCAATGGTATTCAAGATGGATTAGCCGAATTTTCTTGTTTAGAACCTGAGTTAATTACTTGGATTTATGAACAAAATCAAAGTACATTAGGGTTCGGTTCAGAAAAACAAGGACCTTGGCCATGGTGGGAGAAAAAAACCAGTTTACCTTTAGCAAAAATGTTGTTTAAACTGTTAACTAACAATGAAGCCATTAGGGAATTATCCGATAAAAGTTATCAAGTTGAATTAAGAGCATGGGTTGAGTTGATTTTAGTGTTACACTTCCTAGAAAGAGGTTTAGTTAAATGGTTTGATGAACAACCTTATAATGCTAAATTTGGTCAACGGTTATCCTACAGTACCTTATTAATATTCTCCGTTATTTTTGCTCAACTTTCTCAAGGATTTACAGGAAAAAATAGTAACTTAAGAGAAGGTTACTTTTTAATGATGTTACAATCATTGCGACAGTTAACTAAGCGGAAAGATTTTCCTCTATATGGAGGCATCTTTGCTTCTTTTTCAGGAGAAAATTTGCGGGATACGTTAACTTATTTTGATGATCCGTTAAAGGAAGTAGAAAGAACCCAAGAAAAAGCAAGAATCTTGACTTTGTTAGCCTATTCTCAACTAACATTAGGAAATTACAAACAAGCAAAACAATTTCATCTAGAAGCCTTAGAAATTGCTCAAGAAGCCTTAGATAAACCTTGTGAAATCGCGAACTTTAATCATCTTAGCCGCATTTGTATCTACGAAAAAGATTACGATCAAGCTATTAATTACAGTCAAAGAGCCTTAATGTTTGCTCGTCAAGTAGGAGATAAACTAGGGGAAGCCAATGGATTAATCAACGTAGGTTATAGCGAAGTATTTAGGGCAAAAGAACTGGAAACAATGACCCCAGAAATTTACGAATCTGCTATTAGATATCTAGAACAAGGGGCAACCTTAGCTGAAAGATTAGAAGACTATCAAAGTCAAGCCCTCGCTTACAACAGTTTAGGCATTGCTTATGTCATTTTATCTCAACCTTCTGCTGCTATTACTGCTTTAGAAAAAGGCATTAAAATGGCTTTAAATTCTGGCAATACTTATTTACAAGGGTTAAACTTTACCTACTTAGCAGAAGCTTATTATACATTAGAAGATTTATCTAAAACCATCTATTATGGATGTTTAGGAATGTATCTACTCCATCAAATTGACTCCACTGAATATCGACAAGCTGCCGGGTTATTAACCATTATCAAAGGTAAAATAACCGATAAAGAATTCAATACACTACTTGAACAAAATCGACCCCAAATTATTAAATTCATTGGTGTGGATGGTTATGACGAATTACCCAAATTATTACAAGACTATCAGGCCGGATAATATGGGATTTTAATTCTATATTTATCTTCATCTCCCTTGACTTCTGAAGAGACATAAGATAAGGTTTCGTCAGTAAACCGTCTTACTCCTATTAGCACGTTCCTAAATTACTTGCTATACCTTTGAGTAAACAAGTGAGGTAGTGAAGGAAAAACTAAAACTATGCGCTTAACTCGTTCTTGGCTCCCAACTTTGGCTATTTTTGCCGCTACATCCTTAATTGGAGTGCATCCTAGTTTCGGTAACGAATTAAAACCCCTTCTTGAGAATACTGAAGCAACTTCTGTCCAAGACCAACCCATTGAGATTTATGTCCCACCTCCAGAAAATAATACCTCTGGAACCTGTGCAGCCTTAATTAAACCTATCCTAGATAATATCATCAGTCCCTACGGAAAACACTGGGGAATTTTAGTTGAAAAACTAGACGATGGGACTGTTTTATACACTCACAATGCAGACAGACATTTTATCCCTGCTTCCAATAACAAAATTTTTACCACCGCGGCCGCTTTACAATTAAGAACCCCTCAATCCAAAATTGGCTCAAAGTCTCTACAATCTTGGGTTAATGTTACCAATATTAGAAGCAATAACTATTATGCGGATACGCTCTTACGTCACATTGGAGGACAACAAGCTGCCAAAAACGCTTTGGCTAAATTAGGAGTTGACCCCAGTGATTTTCGTCAAGTGGATGGTTCCGGGTTATCCCGTCGTAATGTGGCCACCCCTCGCTCGTTAATCACGACTCTAAGAGCTATGTACTATACCCCTCAACGGGATGTATTTTATAGTTCTTTACCCGTTGCTGGGGTTACAGGAACCCTTCGCAACCGAATGAAAGGAACCCCCGCACAGGGAACCGTTTATGCCAAGACTGGTACCTTACGGGGAGTGAGGTCCCTGTCGGGTTACATGAAGCATCCTCACTTCGGTATGGTGGTATTTAGTATTTTAGCGAATAATCCTAATGTATCTGGTTCCTCTTTGATCTATTCGATTGATAAAATTGTGCTACAATTGAGTAGTGTTCGTCCCTGTGACTCATAAAAACTCAGGGGATAAGTTGCTAATGATTATCAATAAGCAAGAATAGTTGCAAATTGCTCTTCAGAAAGATTATCATAATCAATTAATAGAATTCGCATAGAGCAATTTGTTATGTCTCCCTACACAGCTAACTCCCTAAAAGCTGAATTAAATGCCAGAGGTTGGCGTTTGACTCCACAAAGGGAAAAGATCCTCCAAGTCTTCCAAAACCTCCCACGGGGGAATCATTTAAGTGCTGAGGAGTTGTTTGAACTATTAGAGGAGCGAGGAGAAACGATTAGTTTATCAACCATTTACCGTAGTGTTAAGTTAATGTCTCGTATGGGAATTTTGCGAGAGTTAGAATTAGCAGAAGGTCATAAGCATTATGAATTAAATCATCCCCATCCAAACCATCATCATCATATGGTTTGTATTCAATGCAATCGAACCCTTGAATTTAAAAATGATTCTATCCTCAAACATAGTTTAAAACAATGTGAAAAAGAGGGGTTTCAATTAATCGATTGTCAACTAACGGTAATGACCATTTGTCCCGAAGCAATTCGTATGGGTTGGCCTTCTTCTCTTCCTAGTAATTGGATTTGTACTCGTGCTATTTCTGATGAACATTCCCATGATTCGACCCATAATGATCATGAATCAGAATAAAAATGCCTGTAAGTAACAAAATTTCAAATCATTATTTAACAATGAAACACACGTGTACAGATTATATCCCCCGATCAATTATCAGGAAATATAACTAAGTTTAACTCCTCCAACGTAAAATTCTTGGTTCCACAGGATTTTTGAAGGGTCTATTTTCTGCTTGAGCCTTTTGATATTCTTGTTTAAGGCGAAAATACCATTTAGCCTGGGTATCTGCATCATCAATTAACATTAAAGGAGGATCATAGACCAAACCTTCTTGTTGTTGAATGACCACATCCCGGTCTTGTGCCAAAAATTTACGGGTTAAGAGACTTAATAGGGGTTTAAATAACCCCATCCAAGGAATTGTCCAATAAATGCTCTGAAACGCGATACATTGTGTCTCATCAATAGGGGTTATGGTGGTTAATAAACAAGCAGAATAGCGATCGCCTCTGAGGATTTCTGTCCTCACACTGGGTAATTCAAACACAATTTCAATAGACACCTTATTCCCCAAAATCTTATAAGGCCGCGCACTCACCGGCATATCGTAGGGAACTAGACGAAACCCTTGAGAAACCGGTTCGTATTGCTTTTCCTTCACTCGAAACCGACGAGGACCACTTCGCCACCACCAGGAACTATGAACATACGGACCGTGTGCAGGATCCATTAATCCGATAATAGCCTGGTCTATATGGCAGGCAAAATCAATGGTTTCTGAGATTCCTGGCTCAACTTTACCAAAGTCAGGAATAGTAGGGACAGGAGGAATACTGGTCGGCTCAATTTCTTTTTTGCTATCTTCTGGAAAATAGACCCAAATATTCCCTTGCACCTCCCGACAGGGGTAAGTTTTGACCCGAATACGACTAATATCTAAGTCATCATGCTCTGTTAAAGAGGGAATTTCCTGACAACGACCATCTTCGGTGCTAAACTTCCAACCGTGATAACAGCAACAGACATCTTTTCCCTCCATCCATCCATATTGGAGGGGAATACCTCGGTGGGGACAAATATCACGCATGGCGAACACTTCCCCGTCTTGGTGTCGTCCCACCAAAACCGGTTCTCCTAGCATTTTCCTATGCACCATTTTACCGGGTTTGAGGTCTTTCCCCGGTAAGGCAACATACCAACAGTTACGCAATAGGGTAGTCATGGCGCAATCTCCCTCCTTTCAACCTCGTTGACGCAATGGCCAGCTATTTTGTGCCAGTCAAGCCAGTCAGATTTAGCTCGCATTTTATCGTAACATTTTTAAGCTTTCACTATCAGTAGCCAAGATTTATGTCTATGGACAATGTTTATTGTATAATCAATAATCAACTGGTTTCATATTATTGTTTTTTATTCTTGAATTAGATATGAATAGAATTAATCAAATGCCTAAATTTAGTTGGAGAAATATTAAAAATGCTTACTATTTATATCGATTTAAACATCGTATTTTGCAAGAACTGAGTCAACGAGAATTAATTTTAGTTCACCAAATGGGAAAAGTCGGATCATCAACGATTTATAAATCCCTAAAACACCTTAATTTATCTATTCCTATTTATCATACTCATATTTTAGATCCTAAAATTTTAGAAGATTTAAAAAGAGATATTAACCTTCATCCTCATCTGAATCAAAGACAAAGAATCATCACAGAGTTATGTCTTCATGAACAAATTAAAAAAGGGTTAGACCAGAAAAAGTGGAAGATCATCACATTGGTTAGAGATCCCATATCTAAAAATATTTCTAGCTTTTTTGAAAATTTAAGTAATCCTTTTTTTTATAGAAATGGAACGATTGAAAATCAAGATTTAGATGAGTTAATTCAACAATTTTTAGATAATTTCCATCATCAATGGGTCTTGAATTGGTTCGACAGAAATATCAAAAATATATTTAACATTGATGTATTTAGTCAAGAATTCCCTAAAGATCAGGGGTACAAAATTTTCACAAGAGAAAATGTTGAAGTTCTATTAATCAGAACAGAAGATATTGATTCTAAAATTGAAGAAGCGATGAAAAAATTCATGAACTTAGAAGATTTTAATTTGATAAATGCTAATATTGCTAAGAAGAAGAAATACGCTAAAAAATATAAAAAATTTCAGCAAATTATTAATTTACCTGAATCTTACATAGATGAAATGTATAATTCCAAGTATGCACAACACTTTTATAGTGAAGAAGAAATTGAAAGATTGAAAGCCAAGTGGCTAAAAAAAGTTTAAAATGTTTTTGGTGTTTTCAACAGTATCTCTACGAAAGCATCCCCAAATTTTTAATTTTTCTTAAGTCAATCTTGAGGAAGGTGATTAATTATTGCTCGACAATATTCAATTAATTCCTCAACTTTTCCTTGTACCTTTTCTAATCTCTTTTTTGTTGTCTCACCCTGACGGGAAGACCCTAAAAATAGTAACTCAGTTCCCAACAATCTTAAATTTTTATAAATTTCTGTTTGTGCTGAGCGTAACAAGGAAATCGCGCTACAATCTAACTCATCTAGACTGATGCTGAGAATCTGATCCTGAAAAATAGTTTGTGTCTGCTCATAAATCGTTGTTATGGCTATCATATCCCTGTCCTCAGCTATAACGAGCTTTTGGAGTTCTAAGAGCTTCACTAATAGCTCTTCATAGGACTGATGATAAAATTTCAGTAACATAGGACACCATATTGCGTTAGAATTTGTAAATTAATATTAAACTTTCTCAGTGACTTTAACGAATCTGAATCTGTCCTTAAACTGAAATTATTAAAAGATGTCCTCTCTTTTGATAGTTAGGACAAATCTGATGGTAAAAACAGGGTAGAACCAAGACAAAGTTAACGGTTCCCTTAACCTTCCCCATCAGAGAAGCATCGGCGTTTACTTTACTTATTACCACCGTTCCTTATATCCATCCTTCTTCTTTCGACTCCTAGCCTAATCCTCCTATGAACGCAGTTACTTTCCCTGACAGCAAACCCCTTGATCTCATCCTTCCTGACTGGTTAAACCAGTGCTTGATCTCCCATAAGTTAGACCAAACCAATTCGGATCTAGACCTGATTTGTCGCGCCTTTAATTTTGCTTACCAACTCCACGAAGGACAAACTCGTAAGTCAGGGGAACCCTATATTGCCCATCCCGTAGCTGTTGCTGGTATCCTAAGAGACTTAGGAGGAGACAAAGCCATGATTGCGGCTGGTTTCCTTCATGATGTGGTAGAAGATACAGCTGTTACCGTAGAAGAAATCGAAAAAATGTTTGGTGAAGAAGTCGCCCTATTAGTCGAAGGGGTAACCAAACTCTCAAAATTTAACTTTTCTAACAAAACCGAACAACAGGCCGAAAACTTTCGACGGATGTTTTTAGCCATGGCCCGGGATATTCGTGTCATTGTGGTTAAATTAGCCGATCGCCTCCACAATATGCGAACCCTCGACCCCCTCAGACCAGACAAACAAAAACGGATTGCCCTCGAAACCAAAGAAATTTTTGCTCCCTTAGCTAACCGGTTAGGAATTTGGCGGGTGAAATGGGAATTAGAAGATTTATCTTTTAAATACCTAGAATCAGAAGACTATCGAGATATTCAAAATCTCGTCTCAGAAAAACGCATCGATCGCGAAACCCGCATCGAAACGGTTAAAAGTATTTTACAAAAACGACTGGACGAAATGGGGATCGAAGTCCTAGAGTTACAAGGACGGCCGAAGCATCTCTATGGGATTTATTCCAAAATGCAGCGTCAAAATAAAGGATTTCATGAAATCTACGATCTCGCTGCCTTACGAATCATCGTTCAAAGCAACGAAGAATGTTATCGAGCTTTGGCAGTGGTTCATGATATCTTTAAACCCATGCCAGGCCGCTTCAAAGACTACATTGGACTTCCGAAACCTAACCGTTATCAATCCCTACACACAACGGTGGTGGGACTCAATGGCCGTCCCCTAGAAATTCAAATCCGTACCCTGGAAATGCACCATATCGCTGAATATGGGATTGCAGCCCACTGGAAATATAAAGAAAGTGGAGGGTCTAATAATAGTCATCTTTCCTCAGAAGACGAAAAATTTACCTGGTTACGGCAACTCCTGGACTGGCAAAATGACCTCAAAGACGACCAAGAATACGTAGACAACCTCAAAGAAAATCTCTTTGATGACGATGTTTATGTCTTTACTCCCAATGGGGACGTGATCGCCCTCTCCAGAGGGGCCACACCGGTAGACTTCGCCTATCGCATCCACACAGAAGTGGGAAACCACATGAAAGGGGCGAGAATTAATGGTAAATGGTCGGTATTAGACCAACCCTTACATAACGGGGATATTGTAGAAATTATTACGCAAAAGAACTGTCATCCGAGTATCGATTGGTTGAACTTTGTGGCTACTCCCACAGCCCGCAACCGCATCCGTCAATGGTATAAGCGATCGCGTCGGGAAGAAAATATGGCTAGGGGTCGGGATATTTTAGAGAAGGAACTCGGCAAAAATGGCTTTGAAGCCCTCCTAAAGTCTGATCCCATGTTAACAGTCGCCCAAAAGTGTAATTACCACTCAGTGGATGATTTATTAGCGGGTTTGGGTTACGGAGGCATTACCCTTAACCAAGTGGTAAACCGAGTACGAGAAGTGACAGTAACTCACCAAAAAGAAGATGTCTCTGAGATCATTTTACCCAGTGCCTCCCCTTCCCCCTCCTGTCCCACGAAACCCAATAAGTCCCCCATTTTAGGAGTGGAAGGACTGGTTTATCATATCGCGGGCTGTTGTAAACCCTTACCTGGAGAACCCATTATTGGAGTGGTAACACGGGGCAACCGAGGCATTTCTATCCATACCCAAAGCTGTTCTAATATTGAGACGGTCCCAGGAGAACGATTTATCCCCGTAAGATGGAATCCCGTTGACGGCAAAGGCTGTGTGGCAACCTATCCGGTGGATGTGCAGATCGAAGCCTTAGACCGAGTTGGGGTTCTCAAAGACATTTTATTGCGGGTGAGTGATCATCATGTCAATGTCTGTAACGCCGGGGTGAAAACCGGACGCAATAAACCAGCCATTATTAATTTACGCATCGAAATCCGCGATCGCCAACAGTTAGATTATGTCATGAATAGTATTAGTAATATGAGCGATGTGCTGAATATTCATCGGGTTAACGGCGTTGATTTTTAAACGTTGAAAGGCAATCATTATGGTTAATGCTTTCGAGATCAAGCTTGAATCTTTCAAACTGACAGATGAACAGTTTTATCAACTCTGTCAAGATAATCGGGATCTTCGGTTTGAAAGAAATAGCAATGGAGATATGATGATTATGCCCCCAACAGGAGGAGAAACCAGTCATAGAAACCTAAAAATTATACAGCAATTGGGAATATGGACAGATGAAAATAATACAGGGATCGCTTTTGATTCTTCGGGGGGGTTTAAGCTTCCTAATGGTGCCAATCGATCCCCCGATGCGGCTTGGATACCGAGAGAAAAGTGGGAAAATTTAACCTTAGAAGAACGTCAAAGGTTTCTGCCTTTATGTCCTGATTTTGTCATAGAATTACGCTCTCCTAGTGATAATTTAAAGTCGTTACAAAAAAAGATGCAAGAATATGTAGAAAATGGGACAAAGTTAGGGTGGTTAATTAATCCCCAAGAGAAACAAGTTGAAATTTATAAACAAGGAAAACCAATAGAAATATTAGATAATCCTCAGATATTATCAGGAGAAGATATACTACCTAATTTTATCTTAAACTTGAAAAAAATTTGGTGATCTGTGTTGGGAGTTCAGAGAATGGTTGTACCGTATAATTGTAATTGATTGGGATTAGTTAATGTTATGAAAAAGGTACAAATCTACACAGATGGGGCTTGTTCTGGCAACCCTGGAAACGGCGGTTACGGCATTATTTTAGCCTACAATGAACACCGCAAAGAACTGTCAGGAGGGTATCGTTTAACCACCAATAATCGGATGGAAATGATGGCCGCTATTGTTGGTCTAGAATCTTTAAAAACCCCCTGCGATGTTACTTTATATACGGATTCTCGTTACTTAGTGGATGCTGTAACCAAAGGATGGGCCAAAAAATGGCAAGCAAACGGTTGGAAACGGAATCAAAAAGAAATGGCCAAAAATCCTGATTTATGGCAGAAATTATTGGATTTGTGTGAACAACATGACATAGAATTTGTCTGGGTTAAAGGTCATGCGGGACACCCCGAAAATGAACGCTGCGATCGCTTAGCAGTGGCCGCTTCTCAACAACCAGAATTATCCATTGATGAAGTTTATGAACAGCAATGTTAAGCTATTTAACGATTTCTTAAGAAAATGTTGCATTAATCCATAAATTTTAATAGATAACCACTGAAAGCAATTCTCTTCCTTGTACAATGGAATAGAGAAGATTGGAAGAAACTTATGAACGATAATGCGACCTCTACTCAGCGTAACGCTGATAAAGTAGAAATCTCTATTAATATTGATGCAGAAGTTCTAGAACAACTGAAACACCTGACAAATGATCCTAGTCGCATTATTGAAACCGCGATTAAGCAATGGTTAAATGGAGAACGGAACAGAGATGATGATTTGACGCGCACGTTTCGCCGTAACCCTCCTTTACCACCGCGAGGAGAATGGAACGATTAAAGGTTTTTGTGTTTGTGATAGTTTTGATGAACAAGAACTTATTTAGGGCGCAATTTTTGCGCCTCTTAACTTCTAATAATGATAAAAACGTCTGAAAAAATTTACAGTTTTGAAGATTATTGTCACTATCAAGATGATAGTGAGAACCGCTATGAATTAGTTGATGGTCAATTATTATTGATGAATCCTCCAACGGTTCGACATTTTTTATTAGCTAAATTTTTAGAGAAAAATTTTGATCAATTCATTGAAAAAAATGCTTTACCTTTGCTCTGTTTTCGGGAAGCTGGAGTGAGGACAGGATGGCGTAAATCTCGCTTACCAGATATTTTTATTACCAGTCAAGAAGCTGCTTTAGAATTGTTAGATAAATCTGCTATTTTTCAAATTCCACCGATATTAATTGTAGAAATTGTTAGTCCAGAATCTGTAACTAGAGATTATCGTTATAAACGCTCAGAATATGCTGCATTAGGGGTTTCTGAATATTGGATTGTTGATCCTAATGATGAGAAGATAAGCATTCTTTTATTAGAAGAAGGATTATATGAAGAAACGGTTTATCATTTCTCAGATAAGTTGGTCTCTCGTCTGTTTCCTAATTTAGATTTAACTGTTGAAGAAGTTCTAATTTCTGGTAATTTAACGCAATAATTCTAATCCAATAGACAAAAAGGAATATCTGTCTAAGAAAATGATCGCCTCTCATTTTCAGAAAAGCGATCGCTTAGCAATACTATTAAATAGTCAGTTTGTGCAAAATTGATCTCAAAGTCAAAAGAAAATCTTAAGATGGTAAGGTGGGCAAGTCAAAGACTTATCTAAACTAACTTCATCCTTGGAAACCTTGCCCACCCCACAAAACTCATTGTTATTATTTCTTTAGGGACAGTCTCCTAGATTCTTGTTCCGCTATATAAAACTTACTCAAATCTACTCATCACGCTTAAAGTCTGATGGTAAGATGATTTGAGTCTATTTTACTTCCTGCTTCAGCCAAGGGAGTCGGCCCCCCTCGCGCGTTCCCTTGCGCCGTACGACGGCGCGGGGTCGCTCGTCTTGTCCACAGGCGTAAC
>JAAUYH010010448.1_pt1 | contig 20068 bp, 19 predicted proteins | sample 7278061 | NCBI WGS metagenome assembly JAAUYH01 (sample SAMN14350203, study PRJNA611818) | marine sediment metagenome | isolation source: surface marine sediment (0.6m) | place: French Polynesia: Moorea | collected 2018-08 | reverse complement strand
TTAAATTATGCTTGACCTTGGTGTCAATACCAGAAAAAATCGGTAATAGTGCTTTTTCTGCTTCTTGTAGCAGACTGTAACTTTTCATTAAGTCTATGGAGATGCCAATTTCTATATCATTTACCTATCGAAAAACATTTCCCTTGTGGATGTCAATATGTTCTAATTCGATCGTCGATCTAGTAAAAACTCCATTGGACATAAAATTGTCCATCCAAAAGTAAGGGAAAAAACAGACAATGTCTTTTCCTTTATTTTTTTGTATTTCTCTTTTTGTGTAAATGGCATGACACAAAAATATTGCATAAAGTTGAGATTTAGGTTACTAAATGACAGTTGCTACATCAAAAAAACTTCCTTTAGCTTGGAGCATTATTATATACATGGCTACAATCCATCTCGTAGCCTTATTAGCCCTTTTCCCAAGTAACTTTAGCTGGGGAGCGATTGGAATTGCTTTCATACTCTACTGGATTACAGCAGGTTGGGGTATTACTTTGGGATTCCATCGTTTAGCTACCCATCGTAGTTTTGAAACTTCTAAGTTAGTAGAATACTTTTTTATATTTTGTGGTGCTCTTGCTTGTCAAGGAGGACCAATTGACTGGGTTGGTTTACATCGTATTCACCATAAATATTCTGATACTGAACCCGATCCCCATGATTCTAATCGCGGTTTTTGGTGGAGTCATTTATGGTGGATGTTATATGAAAACCCTGCCAACAAAGATATTCCCCGTTATACCAAAGACATCGCTGACGATCCTTTTTATCAATTTTGTCAGAAATATTTTATTCCTCTTCAAGTAGTTTTAGGCCTGATTTTATACTCTTTAGGAGGTTGGTCTTTTGTGATTTGGGGAATTTTTGTCCGTTTGGTAGTAGTATTTCACTGTACTTGGTTTGTTAATAGTGCAACTCACAAATTTGGTTACAAAAGCCATGAATCTAATGATAAATCGAAAAATTGTTGGTGGGTAGCTTTACTAACTTTTGGCGAAGGTTGGCATAACAATCATCATGCTTTTCAATACTCTGCCCGTCATGGTTTGCAATGGTGGGAATTGGATATTACTTGGATGACGATTAAACTATTGGAAATTTTAGGATTGGCAAAAAATCTTAAATTGCCACCCGAACAGTTGCTGACAAAGGCATAAATTGCCCTGATTAGGATAAAGCTAGGTAATAGATAATTGTTTGTTAAATTACTCTTATCTGTTACCTATTTTTAAAATCATGATTGGTAGAAGTGAAGGATTTTGGGGAAAAATAGAATAGATATCCCAAACTAAGTAAATTAAGGTAAAAATAAAGCGAATATCTTTCAAAAGACCTTAAATAATTAATTAAGACAAAGTCCTTCATGATCTCTGTTTATATACTTACCTATAACGAAGAAATAGATATTGCTGATTGTATTGAATCAGCCTTGCTATCTGATGATGTGATCGTAGTCGATTCTTTTAGTACAGATAGAACTGTTGAAATTGCTTCTAAATACCCAGTTCGAGTAGTTCAGCACAAGTTTGAAAGTCATGGTCAACAAAGGACTTGGATGCTCCAGGAAGTAGAAACTAAACATGAATGGGTTTATATTTTAGAAGCAGATGAGCGCATGAGTCCTGAATTATTCGCTGAATGTATTGAAGAAACAAAACTTTCTAGCGCGATCGGCTATTATGTAGCAGAAAGAGTTATGTTTATGGGGACATGGATTCGCCACAGCACTCAATATCCCCGCTATCAGATGCGGTTGTTTCAGAAGGGGAAAGTTTGGTTTACCGATTATGGTCACACAGAAAGAGAAGTGTGCAACGGAAAAACAGATTTTCTGCGAGAAACTTATCCTCACTACACTTCTGGTAAAGGTTTAACTCGCTGGATTGACAAACATAATCGTTATTCTAGCGATGAAGCAATGGAAACAATCCGTCAATTAGAAGGTGGTAAAGTTAGTTGGCGCAACTTGTTTTTTGGCAAATCTGAAGTAGAAAAAAGACGTGCTTTGAAAGATTTATCTCTGCGGTTGCCTTTTAGACCCCTCTTGCGCTGGATCTATATGTATTTTTTTCTGGGGGGTTTTCTAGATGGTAAGGCAGGTTTTGCTTGGTGTACTCTACAGGCATTTTATGAATACTTAATTTTATTAAAAGTAGAGGAAATTAAAAGACAACAACTATCTAACCATTGTCCAAAAAAATTAGAATCGGATTCTACTCATTTTTCTACCAGTACATCAGATTTAGTTGCTGTCAAGTCAGATTCTATTAACTTGCCAGAAACAGAAAATGATACCAATTCCCACAAATAATAGGTGACAATCGATTTTTTATCTCTCCAGTTACTTGTGAGAAACGATATTATTTATTTATTCACCATTGACTTTGAAGATAAAAATCTAAAGTATAAGTTACTTAATAGAGCTAAATTGCCAATGTCATTTTTTCGCCATAGTGATTTTGTTGCTAATAGTAAATTTGCTATAGCTCAAGAAGATTTAGACCGAGCGATCGAAAGTATCCATCAAGAACTACTTCCTAATCTCAAAATGGAGAGTCCTAATCCTCATAATCCTGTCATAGTTCATCAAGTTTTAGAACCTTGGCAACTTTTGGGGACAGGAAACTATGCAGGGGTATTTTCCCATTCAGATTGTTGTGATTTAGTAGTAAAAGTTTATGCTTTGGGAAGATTAGGTTGGGAAGAAGAAGTGGAGGTATATCGTCGTTTGGGTTCTCATCCTGCTTTTTCCGAATGTTTTTACGCGGAAAATAATTTTTTAGTTCTAAAAAGATTATACGGAGTAACCCTCTATGACTGTATGCATCGGGGTTTAAAAATTCCCAAACAGGTAATTGAAGATATCGATCGCGCTTTAGAATATGCTCGTAGTCGTGGTTTGTATCCCCATGACGTTCATGGACGCAACGTAATGATGTCAAACGGTAGGGGATTAGTGGTAGATGTGTCAGATTTTTTAAAGAAAGAACCTTGTTTCGCTTGGGAAGATTTAAAAAAAGCTTACTATTGGCTATATTTACCTTTATTTTCTTGGCATAGATTGCCATTACCCTATTTTATTTTGGATTTAGTTCGTACTAGCTACCGTCTCTTCCGTCAATTGGTCGATCGTCGATAAGTATTTGATAAATAAGATAAAATCTTTATTTAGTAGAAGAAAAATCTCTTAGTTATTTCTCATAAAATTTTTTTTCCTTTCTCGATAATTAGCTACCGATTCTACCAAACCGAGCGCGATAAAATTAGTTAATAAAGCAGAACGTCCGTAACTCATCCAGGGTAGGGGAATGCCTGTGATGGGGGCAAGTCCGATGGTCATACTAATATTAACAATGACCTGAAAAGCAATCATTGACAAAACCCCAATAGCCAAAAGAGAACCAAAATTATCTTTGGCAACAGAGGCGATCCAGACTAATCTCAAAAAAATCAACCAGTAAACTATTAGTAGAAGGATACAGCCAACAAAACCTAACTCTTCTCCCACTGCTGAAAAAATAAAGTCTGTATGCTGTTCGGGAATAAAATTTAGTTGGGTTTGAATTCCTTGATGTAACCCCTGTCCCCACATTTCCCCAGAACCGATAGCAATACGAGACTGAATCAAATGATATCCACCCCCTAAAGGATCTTGTTCGGGAGCGAGGAATAAAACCAATCGGTCTTTTTGATAATCTTTGAGTAATCCCCAAAAAAAGTTACCTAATTCTACCGCACCACAATTAAGAGCGATCGCACTTAAAACTGATACTGTTTTGATGGGAAAAGCAAGCCAAGCAATGACCGTTATAGTTAAAGTCCACAATAACCAGCTAGGAAAATAAACATGATAGAGAACAGCAGATACTAAAGGAGAAATAAGTAACAGCAGCCAAACAGGATTAGTATTTGCCCAGTAAAGCATACTAATGACAATCGCACCAAATACCAAAGATGTCCCCAAATCCGGTTGCAGAAAAACTAATCCCCAGGGAATAGCCGTAATAGCCAGCGTACGGCTTACTTGACTGAAGCTAGATGTTTTACTTTCGTGTAATAAAGCAGCGAGAGTTATGATAACGCCTATTTTGGCAAATTCTGAAGGTTGAACGTTAAAACCACCAATTGTCAACCATCTTTGCGCCCCTTTTGCCGTTACCCCCGCAATCATTACAGCGAGTAAAGACAAATTAGTTAAAGCATAAATTAGCCAATGCAACTGTAGCAAAATTTGATAACGCCAAGAGGCAATTATCAGGGCTATTCCCCATCCAATTCCCCCAATATACCAATGTTGAAAACCATGATTTAGTTGTTCAGAGATTTCTGTACTCCGAATGACTACACCACCAAAGAAAGTCAAACCAACTACCAGCAGTAGTAAAAACCAATCAATTTCCTGCCAGGGGGAGAAAAGAGAACATAAATATTTGACTAGATTATTGGGTGTAAATTTAGAGCCAGATTTTGGGGGCATTTTTAAAGATTGGTAGGCATAGCAATATAGAGGGGAGCAGGGGAAGATAGGGTAGATGGGGGAGATAGGGAAGTAATACTTATAATTTCTAGCTGAGATTTATTAAGCTTGATATCCTCTTGATAAGCTTTCTGTTTAAAGTTCAGTGCCCAATTCCAAACCCATCTTCCATAGCCAGCACATTGACACATCAAAGTTTTTGCTGGTTATTTAGCTTGAGTTTGGTCTTGTAAGCTAGATATGACATACTGGTATTGTATATCATATTGCTACCATTATCAATGGCTAAAATACAAATTAGCGTTAGGCTAGAGAAGAGAGAGAAAGAACTGTTAGACCAATACTGCCAGTTAACAGGTAGAACCCAAAGTGATGTCCTTAGAGAATTAATCAGAAACTTAAAAAGAAAGATGCCCAAAACCTAGACATTTTTGGGAGGATTGTCTAAATTTGTCGGGAAAAACTGGGGCTAGACTAAAGCTCCCGCTCCTTAACATTGAACACTAATAAATGATTAATGTTTAATGCTCAATGAAATGACTTCAGACAACATGAATATCTCTTACTCTGACAGGGACACAACCGTGAGTCATCTGGGCAATTTGCATGGGTTCACCTTTGCCACACATATTAGTACCGCATTGTCTCCATTCCGATTTAGGTGCGATCGCGTCTACACTATTCCAAAAGTCAGTAGTCATACTATGATAGGTGACATTTTTGAGCATACCCACAATTTTGCCTTTTTCTACTTTCCAAAAAGCATCCCCGCCAAATTGAAAGTTGCGCCGTTGTTGATCGATCGAATAACTGCCAATGCCATCGATTAAAATCCCATCTTCGGTATCGGCGATCATTTCTGCTAAACTAGCTGTATGCTCGCCTCCTTCTTTGCCTGGTTCTAAACCTAAGTTGGGAATACGTACCATGGGGACACTCGCCCAACTATCTGCATAGGCACTACCATTACTACTTTCTCTTCCCAGTCTGTAAGCAGTTTCTCGATCGCTCAGATAGTCATTGAGAATACCATCTTTAACTACATACCACTGTTGGGCTGGTACTCCTTCATCATCGTAGGCTACGGTGCTACGTCCGTTGGTTTGAGTGCGATCGGCGACAAAATTAACCCATGGTGCAGCATACTGGAGCTTATTGAGCTTATCGGTAGTGGCAAAGCTAGTACCGGCAAAATTAGCTTCGTAACCGTAAACCCTGTCTAATTCTGTTGGATGTCCTACAGATTCGTGAATCGTTAAAAAGAGATTAGTTGGTTTGAGAATTAAAGTAGTGCGGTACTCACGATCCAATTCTGGGGCATGAACTTTAGCGATCGCTTCTTCCGCTACTCGGTCTATATTACCTAATAAATCTTCTTTGTCGATATGTTCGTAACCAATATTTAGTGGTGGACGTTCGTAATTTCTACCCTGGGCATCTCCATTCGCTACTACGGTACAGCCAAAACCAGGATAGCTACGATAAATAGTTTGTTCGATTAAAGAACCATTCGTAGAAGCAAAAATTTTATCTTCTTGATTAAAACGTAAAAAAGAAAAGGCTTTTTTTAAACCGCGATCGCTATAACTGAGTAGTTTTTCGTTAATGTTGAGTAACAACTCTGCTTTTTCAGCAATCGGAATAGCAAAAGGATCGATGGTAATGGGGGTAATATATTTATCTTGATAGGCTGCCACGGGAACTAACTTAACTGGTTCTTGTTGAGTTAGACGACTACCTTTAGCAATTTCTACTGCTAGATTAACAATTCTACTTACTTCTGCCAAACTCTGGCGGTGAGAAGCTGCAAAACCCCAAGCACCATCTAAGAGTACTCTCACTCCAAAACCAGAACTAATATTGTCTGAAAGATTATTTAAGGAGCGATCGCGGGCAGTTAAACTTTGGTTACGATAGGTGCAGAGCCGAATATCTCCATATTCACAACCAGCTTGACGAATTAAATCGATCGCCACTTTTGCTAATTCTTGGGCTGTTATTTTAATTGGGGTTTGTACCATGACAGTTATCAGTTATCAGTTATCAGTTATCGGATGTTCGTCTCTATCTCAGTTAAGAATCTTCGTTAACATAATCTTGACGGTGGGTGCTTTTCCATCATGTCGAGATTTTCCCATTAATTTATCAGAAACTTCTCAGGATTGTTAGGCACACTAGAAGTAAAGTTTTACACATAAATATATTTTAAATGAATGAAACTTAGGGTTAACTGGTTCAAAAATTTGACTAAATTTGGGTGTAAACTCGATTCGTCTTCTTTAAGAGTTCGTCTGACGGTAGGAATGGCTTTTTTTTCGGCAATTGGATTGGGCAGTCTAGCGGTCTGGACTGGTATGCGAATGCAACAGATTTTAGTAGTTACTCACAAGGAAAATATTAAATATATTGCCGAGCGTTTTCCTCAAGATGTCAAAATTTATACAGAAATGGCTACTTTATCCGTAGCAACCCAAAAAGCGATCGATAATCTTGCTACTGAAGATAAATTGCTGTGGGTCAAAACTAATTCGGGTAAAGTAACGGCTCTAGCTGCTGCACTAGAAAAAGAGGCAATAGGTTCGACATTACTTCCTTTAAACAATGTTCCTCCCATTCCTCAAATAAGAGATTTAAATGGAAGTTATTGGTTGATGTGTGCCACACCATTGGAGGTAGATAACGTATATCTAGGTAATTTATTTATTGCTCAAGATATTACCAAAGATCAGGTAATGTTTCTCAATTTGATGCGGAGTTTGAGTATTGCCACTTTTATTGTTATTGGTGTGATGACTTTTGCTATTGCTTACTACATCAACCATTTAATTAAACCCTTAAAAAGAATCAGTCAACTAACAGAGAAAGTCTCTGCTGACAAATTGAGTGAGGCTCATATTCACTTAGAAAATGCCCCTAGTGAAGTGAGAGAATTAGCCGACACTTTTGATGAAATGATAGTCCGTCTTTCCGAAGCTTGGGAACACCAGAGACAATTACTGAGTAATGTATCCCATGAATTACGCACTCCTTTGACTATTATTTCTGGCTATTTACAAAGTACTTTGCGTCGGGGACAGAATTTAACCGAAATGCAACGAGAAGCACTATCTACTGCTTCTTCAGAAGCCGATCGCACTGTCCAATTATTACAAGATTTATTAGATTTAGCCAGGGCAGATAGTGGCAGAATGCATTTTCAATTAGAGCCGATTATTCTCAATGATTTGCTCAAAGAATTAGTGGAAATGACCAAACAGTATAGCGAGCGTCAAATTCAAATTGAACTTCCTAACCAGCTAATTCAGATTAAAGCAGATGCCAATCGTCTTAAACAAGTACTACTCAATTTAATCGATAATGCCGTTAAATATTCTGATGAAGGAAAACCCGTAACTATTAAAATCGAGCAGGAGCAGCATCAAACTATCATTCATGTAAGCGATCGCGGTATGGGCATTCCTTTACAGCAACAAGGTCGTATTTTTGAGCGTTTTTATCGTGTAGATGAAGCTCGTAATCGCTCTGGCGGTACGGGATTGGGACTATCGATCGTCAAAACTTTAGTAGAAGGAATGGGAGGAAGTATATCTGTTCGCTCTCAGATGGGGAAAGGAACGACATTTACTGTTATTTTCCCGTCTTTATTTTGAACAAAAAAATAGTAAGAGTATGTTTAAAAAATACTCTTACTTTACATCAATTAAAATATAAAAATCTCAAATCAAATACTCAATAATATTCAAGATTTAATTTACTAAGATAAAATAGAACCTGTTTCATAGTACGGTTATTCTAGCTATTAAGTTTGGTAAGCTAATGCCCGTGTCCTCCATCTATGCTCGGATATTCGACAGCTTTCTGTTTGACTACAGCTTCTACATATAACAGTAAACTAACAGATACAATGAAAGCGCAAACACCTAAAATTTGCGCCTGTGTCATATGAATTATACCTTCAACAATGACTTCCCGTAAGACCGAAACAAGGGTTACTTCTACTGCCACCCCAATAGAGATATGATGACCTTCTAAATAAATCATCATTAGTCGGAACAACTCAACTAAGATTAGTAAGAACAGCATATCAGAGATAGTCTGTTTAAAATTTGGTTGGGATTGTAGAGTACTAAAGAGATTTACCAGTAAAAGTATCATTACAATCAGTAAGCCGATACACAAAAGACATACCAGTGCATCTTGTACGTTATCTAAATTATTAATTATTCTTTTTCGATTAAATATAGTTCCTGTAGAACCTCTTCTAGTAGTTCGCTTATTAGCATTCGATTCCATAGATGCGTCTTCCATGTTAATACTTTTTAAGATCGAGTTGGTTAACAATAAGGGAAAAAACAAAAGTCGAGGGCGATCGACAAAAACTGGTGAGTAGCATCTATAATTCTGCTATTTCCATGCTACTCATTTGCCCACCCTCGCAATATTAAGGTACTTTATGCACCCAGTTTATAGCAAAAAGAATAAATTAGGATATTTATGACTGATAAGTGTTAGTTCCAGCCATTTACTCTATCCTAACCTATAGTTTAGCTACGTCAATTTAATTGAGGTAATTAACTTTCTTCATATTGTCCGAAGTCTTGGTTACCAGATTCGCCGGTCATTTGCATTTGCCGATCTTGCACTCTCTGGAATCTCTCGGAGGCAATTAAACCGACAACAATAACTAAAATTGCAAAAGTAAACTCAATTTCTGTAGTGTGTTTTGTTAAGAACGAGTCGCCAGACTTACTTGCGCCATGATCTCCCCCGTGGGCCTTGCTTGCGCCATGATCTTTCCCGTAGGCCTTGCTTGCGCCATGGTCTTCCCCATGAGAATCTGACTCGATTTTAGGTGCAGCTGCTATTTGCACTTCACTTTTAGTGACATGGTTTGCCCCATAAGTTTTGGCTGCTTCTGTAGTAGAGTATTTAGCTTCTAAATATTTAGCTTCACTGGTGCTCTTTTGTATCTTATTGGCAGCAATTTTAGGTTCTGCTGCTACCTTTTGTCCGTGACTTTGGGCTGTGTAAATTTCTCCTTCGAGAATAGATAAATGTCCATCTGCATCCAAAGTATCTAAATGAATATCTGCATCGTACTGTGCTGCTTCAACGCTAGAAATACTTGGTTGTTCTTGTGCTGAACCGGATTGAACTGGCTCTTTAGCCTCGACAGATACTGCACCAGATGCCATCAAGGTTGATGTTAATGCTAGTTGAGTAAGTATAAACGAATTAAACTTCATGTTGACCCCTTTTTCTTAAAGATAACTGCTAAAGACATCCGACTTTACGTAATGCTTCACGAGATAGTGTATAAAAATAAAGTAAAAAGATGAGATAATTACTACAGTAGCTTTTACTCATCTAGTTAGCTTTGAAGCTAACCGTAAACTGTACGATCGGCCTCTATTTGCTGATGAACAACTTGCTAAAGTTTTTACTTAGCTTATCTGATTCTAGTTAATCGAAAAAAAGTGGCAAAACCGAGACATTGTCCAAGAAATTATCTAGCTAATTTTATTTTTGTTTTGATGAAGCCGTCGATATATTCAAACTTAAATAGCTCTAGAAATTTAATCCCCTGAAATCGAAATATTTTGTTAAATTTACCCCAGTTATCCTAGCAAAATCATTTATAATAATAAGTTTAAAAGCTAATTATTTTGCAGCATTTTCGACTTCTGACATCTTACCCCTTACATTTGCAAGATTTAAGTTTTTATCTAACTTCTAAGAAATTGTTTTTCTCCAGACATAACGAATATCAATTCGTTGGACGCTCGTGTTAAGTTGCGTTGCTAAAAATTATTTCTTCTACTTTCTTAATAGTTTTTGACAAATCGTCATTAATAATACAATGGGCAAACTCTTGACTTGCCGATATTTCTGCTTCTGCCCTAGCTAAACGTCGAATAATAGCTTCTTCTGAGTCTTTACCCCGACTGCGTAATCTCCGTTCCAATTCTGCTAGAGAAGGAGGTAGGATAAATATACGTAGAGCCGAAGGATAAATTTGTTTAATTGCTCTTGCACCAACTATTTCTATTTCTAATAAAGGCCATTTACCCAGAGTAATAGTTTTTTCTACCTTATCTTTAGGGGTTCCATAATAATTACCCGCGTATTCAGCCCATTCAAGTAGTTTGTCATTCTCGATCATTAATTCAAATTTGTGTCGATCGACAAAGTAATAATCTCTGCCCTCTATTTCCCCAGGACGAGGCTTTCTAGTGGTGGCAGAGATAGAAAGAGATAATCGTGGATTACTAGCGAGGAGGGAGCGTACGATAGTGCCTTTACCTACCCCGCTAGGTCCAGTTATGACAATCAGTTTTCCTGTTGACATCAAATTGAATTAAGCTACTTGTATTTGCTTAGTTGTTTACCGATGATTCTTTACTGCCCACAAAACGATGAGCTATAGTTTCTGGTTGAATTGCCGATAAAACTACATGACTTGAGTCGGTGATAATTACGGCACGAGTACGACGACCATAAGTTGCATCTACTAGTTGTCCTCGCTCGCGGGCATCAGTAATAATCCGCTTAATAGGAGCAGACTCCGGACTCACAATAGAGATAATGCGGTTAGCCGAAACAATATTACCAAAACCTATATTAATTAATTGTATATCCATGATTTTGAGAATGCTTAATATGCCCTAGAGTATGTCAGAAAAATACAATTTCAATGGTATAAATAAAAATTGAGCTTTACAAGCATTTAGACTAGATAAGTAATGATATTTTAGGATTTTTTACCTTTTTTTCAGCTTTTCCTCATAATTCATATTATTCTTTAACATAGATAAAATTAACAATACCAATCTATATACACAATACACATAAGGTTATTCCCTTAATTTCATGCAATCAGTTGACTATACAACCTTAATTGCTGCTGCTCTCGAAATAGAGCGTACTTGGATACCAGCTCGTATAGAGCAGGTATATCAACGCGATCGCTACACCCTTTCTCTTGCTTTGCGAACTCTCAAACGAAGAGGTTGGTTGACTGTTTGTTGGCATCCAGAAGCAGCTAGAATTTGTCTGAGCGATCCTCCTCCCCGCACTCCCGATACCTTTACTTTTAGCGATCAACTCCGACACCAACTCAAAGGATTAGCTTTAATTGCCAGTAAATCGATCGCTCCTTGGGAAAGAGTAATAGATTTACAATTTGCTCGACGTCCAGGAGAAGAACCTTTATGGCATCTCTATGTAGAGATTATGGGTAAATATAGTAATGTGATTCTGACAGATGGCGATCGACAAATTGTGACGGTTGCCCATCAAGTTAGTTCGACTCAATCGAGTGTTCGTCCAGTCCAAACAGGACAGCCCTATCATTTTCCACCGCCAATAGTCGGCACTCTACCAAAATTAGAAGAATCTTTTGCTCGTTGGCAAGAGAGAGTTAGTCTTATTCCTGGGGGGCTTAAACGCCAATTACTCAATAGTTATCGAGGATTGAGTCCTAGTGTAGCTGTAGAAATAATTCAGGCTGCCGGGCTGACTCCCGAACAATCTACTGAGGACTTATCGGTATCTGATTGGCAAGCATTATTTAAGTATTGGCAAGAGTGGCTCAAAATACTGGAAACAGGTAATTTTAAACCAGGCTGGCCAAAAAAAGGCTACACTGTTTTGGGCTGGAATATCACTACAACTGCTAACAGTGTCCAGAAGTTACTCAACTGCTATTACACGCAGGAATTCAATCGACAAATATTTAAGCAATTGCACCATCAATTGATGCAAAAAGTAAATAATCTGCTTAAAAAAATGCAGCAAAAAGCAGATATTTTTCGACAGAGACTAGAACAATCAAAAGAAGCAGAAGCCTATCGTCAAAAAGCCGATTTACTTATGGCGTATTTACAGCAATGGCAACCGGGATTGCAATCTATTACCCTCTCAGATTTTGAGACGGGAAAACCAATTAAAATTAAACTCAATCCCGAAAAAAACGCTATCCAAAACGCCCAATCCCTGTATAAAAATCATCAAAAGCTGAAACGAGCTAAAGATGTTGTCAAGCCATTATTACAAGAAGTCCAGTCAGAAATTGATTATATAGAACAAGTTAAAGCGAGTCTGAGTCAATTAGAAACTGATTACTCTTCTGAAGACTTGGATGCTCTAGAAGAAATCCGTGATGAATTAATTCAACAAAATTATCTTTCGAGTAATCTTCCCGATCGAACAAAGGTAGATAGCGACTCTAAACCTCATCGCTATAAAACACCATCAGGGTTTGAATTGTGGATTGGTAGGAATAATCGTCAAAACGATCGCTTAACTTTTCGGACTGCGGGAGATTACGATTTGTGGTTTCATACGCAAGAAATTCCTGGTAGTCATTTACTCCTACGCTTAGAACCAGGTGCTATTCCCGAAGAAAAAGATTTACAGTTTTCTGCCGATCTCGCAGCTTACTACAGCCAAGCAAGACAAAGCGAACAAGTCCCCGTAGTTTATACAGAACCCAAAAATGTTTACAAGCCTAAAGGCGCAAAACCAGGCATGGCAATTTACAAACAAGAACGAGTTATTTGGGGTCGTCCTCAATTAGCCAAACAATATCTTCACAGTATCTAAATAAATTAAGATAATATCTTTAAAAATTTTTAACAATATATTCGTATCTTCTGTTACAATTCTTATTAAGGAATCTAAATAGTTGCCAATTTTGGGAACGCGCAGCTAAGATTTCTCCAGGATTATATAACAACAACAACAATTAAACAGCCAGCGATCGCGTCGCTGGTCTTTTTTTATGCAAACAAAAATTTGCTGCCAGATTTTGCAATAAAACCAAGTTAGCAAGATAAAATACTTTGACGGTAAAAGATTTAAATAACAGATACGATAATGAAGACAGTAAATGATAAAGCGATCGTCAAGGATTATTTTAATGCAACAGGGTTCGATCGCTGGCGCAGAATTTATGGTGATGGAGAAGTAAACAAGGTTCAAAAAGATATCCGCATCGGACACCAGCAAACTATCGATACGGTAATATCCTGGTTAAAAGCAGATGATAACTTAGCAGAAATTTCTATCTGTGATGCGGGTTGCGGGGTGGGTAGTCTCAGTATTCCCCTAGCAGAGATGGGTGCAATAGTACATGCTAGCGATATCTCCGAAAAAATGGTGGTAGAAGCAGATGCAAGAGCCAAAACAATTCTAGGAGATAATCATAATATTTCTTTTGCTGTCAAAGATTTAGAAGCTTTAAGTGGGAAATACCATACAGTTATTTGCTTGGATGTACTCATTCACTATCCCCAACAAGATGCAGCAGAAATGATTACTCATTTGGCATCTATGGCAGAATCTCGTTTAATTCTTAGTTTTGCACCTAAAACCTTTCTGCTTTCTATCTTAAAAAAAATTGGTGAATTTTTCCCCGGTCCTTCTAAAACTACTCGCGCATATCAACATAAAGAAGCGGACATTATCAAAATTTTAGAAAGCAATGGTTTTAAGATTAAGCGGACAGGAATGACTAGTACTCGTTTTTATTTTTCTCGTATTTTAGAAGCAGAGAGATAAGTTTTAAACCTTGTGAGGTGGGCAAAGATAGTTTTTAAGGGGTTTGGCGAGTTGAAACTAAGGTTTACCCACCCTACTTTTTTTATAACAATCGATCGTCTATACCGTGAAAACTACTACAGAGACAATCGATCGCATTTACAATCTTCCACTTCTAACCACCCAACCAAAAAGAGTTCCAACTGTTCCAGTAATAACAATTAAAGCAATCTGCCTCCCTTCGGGTTCGTCAGTTGCTCATGGGGGAAACCCCCAAGACCGCACTGACTCACCAATTTTTGAGTTCTCCTACTTTCTCAGCTAGATCGGGAATTTTTTGCATTGAACTTTCAACTTGTTTCATTCTCCCGTCTAATGCGTCGAATTTCCCTTCAATTTTAGCTTGACCAATTTCCAAGTTTTTAAATCGGTCATCTAGCTTGTCTAGTTTTTGTTTTTGGTCTAGTTTACCGATTAATTCTTTGATTTCTGAGTCTATGGAAGTAGTCATTCTATATTGGCGAATTACCTGTTATTAGTATTTTAACGCGATCGCGGATGCGCCTACGAAAGCAGACTACGCAGTGTCGGGCTTGTCCCGTTCGATCTTCTTCTCTATTTTCTCTTGCTCCCAAATTATGAGAAGCTTAATCTATCAGAATTAAAGCCAACTTAACAATTAGGTAAGAGATGCGTATTCTAGTGATGGGGGGAACCCGTTTTATCGGGGTTTATTTAACTAAAGTTTTGGTCGAACAGGGTCATGAAGTGGTTTTGTTTAATCGCGGTAATAATCCCGTACCCGTAGAAGGAGTAGTTCAAATAACAGGCGATCGCAAAGATGCCGATCGACTTAAAACTAAGTTAGCAGGGGAAAGTTTTGATGCGATTTTTGATAATAATGGTCGCGAGTTGAGCGATACTCAACCTTTAGTAGAAATTTTTCAAGATAAGATCGAGCATTTTGTTTATGTAAGTTCGGCTGGAGTCTATCTTAAATCGGAACAGATGCCTCATAGAGAAGGCGATCCAGTCGATCCTAATAGTCGTCATAAAGGGAAACACCACACGGAAGATTACTTAGCTAAATCTTCTGTTCCCTGGACTTCTATCCGTCCTACCTATATTTATGGTGCAAAAAACTATAATGATTTAGAAGCTTGGTTTTTCGATCGCCTTGTCAGAAATCGTCCCATCTTGATACCTGGTGAGGGTTTGCATATCACTCAATTCGGTCATGTAGAGGATTTGGCTAATGCCATGGCAGCAGTTTTAGGTAATTCCCAAGCTGTGGGTCAGATTTATAATGTCTCTGGCGATCGCTATGTGACTTTTAAGGGTTTGGCTTTGGCTTGTGCTGAGGCTGTGGGTAAGTCTGCCGAGGAAGTTCAAATTGTTTATTACGACCCGAATAAATTTAATTTTGGCAAACGCAAAGCTTTTCCCGTGCGTCTCCAGCACTTTTTCGCTGATGTGAATAAAGCGATGACTGAATTAAATTGGCAACCAGAATACGATCTAGTGTCTGGCTTGAAGGACTCATTTGAAAATGATTATTTGGTTTCGGGAAGAGATCGGGCAGAAATTGATTTTTCTGTAGATGAGGAAATCTTAGCAAATGCTTAGGGGTAAGTATCGCCTGTGTAAATTACAGTTGTATATTGATTGGAATTTCTGGGCTATCTATTTTAATAAACCGCAGAGGACGCAGAGAACACAGAGAACGGCTTATCCCATATATTTCAAGATTAATTGGTGAAGGGGCAAGGGAGGTGTAATCTCCACTAGTATGGATAATTGCTGAGTTTTATTCTGGATTTAGTTTTGTCTTTGGCATGACGTAAATCCCACCAGAGATTAAAGTTAGTAGTACAGATAGCCAAAAAACGACTAAACCAACTAAATGCCAAGGTGCTGGTAAGGGGGCAATTAGTAGAGCGATCGCGCTTATCTGACTGACAGTTTTCAGTTTACCCCAGATATTAGCACCCTGGATTTTACTATCTCCAGTTAATTTAGGGTTAACTCTCCATCCCGCGATCGCTAATTCCCTAGTTAAAATTATAAATACTCCCCAAGCGGGTACTTGTTGCAATTGAATCAATCCCAGTAAGGGAGCTAAAACTAATAGTTTATCGACGAGAGGGTCGAGAAATTTGCCTAATTCCGTAACTTGGTTTAATTTACGAGCTAGATAGCCATCTACCCAATCTGTACTGGCAGCTATCAGAAAGATAATGGTACAGATCCACAGATTTTGGGATGTAGGATAGCTGAGAAAATAAAGAATAAATGGCAGTCCGAAAACACGAGAAACGGTAATCCAATTAGGAAGGTTCATAAGTGGTCAATTCTTTAGTGTCGCTATTATCAGTCATTTTATTGCTAGATTTTGGCTCATCGACTGTCTTTTTACGCAACTTCCGAGTTAGCGCAGGTGCGTAGAACATGACGGCAATACCCAAGACAAGCAATCCCGAACCAATCCAAGTTAAAGCTGTTACCCAAGCTGGTTCTCGTTTTAGTTGTAAGGTAGACTGTTGTAAATCGCCAGGATTCCAAGAGGCTTGAGCGATTTTCCAACCTCTGTACCAGGTGGGGTGGTTCATCCAGACTTTGCGCTGTTCGATAAGATTATGTTGTCTATCTTCGATGCGGATTTTACTCGTCCACATAGCCACAGATTCCGAACCTTCGTTGCGATCGACAATAAAGTCTTCTAATTTGATACCAAAAGGTAATTCTATTAATTTGGGACTAAAGGCTGCGTAAATTTCACCTTGGGAGTCTTCGATAACTGTAGGTTCACCCCAGGGTAGCCAAGTTTCTTTTCCTGTGGCTGTTTTGACCAGTAATGCTGGTGTTCCTTCTAGAGTGGAGTCTTCTACAAGAATTATTTCTCTTTGTATTTGAGCGTCAGGAATATATTCTACTAAAGTAATTTGAAAATCTACCCAACCAGGAGTTACAGATTGACCTAGTGTTAATGTACCTGATTTAAATCCTTGAGAAGATTTAGCAGCGTAATAAAGTTCTCCTGACTGACTGACAATTACTTTAAAGTAGTCTTCGGCTATGGGTGCTTGAATTTGGTATTCGAGACTAATATTTTCTAGTGCTTGTCCCGATACTAGAGTGCGAATGGGGGGAAATTCTTCTTTACCAAAGAGAAACCAGTGTTCTACTCCTGTTGAAGTGGATATTTCTAGTAAAACGGCTGGATTATTTAAATTTTGGGAGGCAGTAACAGGACGATTATTTCTATCTAAATGGAAATCGGGAAAAAAATCGAGAACTTTGATTTGTAAATTATTAACTGATAGAGAGTTAGATAATGTTTGTTTTACATCTATGGTTTGATGGTTTTTGTCAGCAATGATCTTGATTTCTCCCCAAGGATGAATATTTTCGGTTTCTTCGGGAGATAAAAGTTGTTTTAGTTCTGATTCGCTCTCAGTTTGAATAATCGCTAATTCTGCTGGCCCAATATTTAGCTTACTATAGGGAGCAGGGGCAACAGCTAAAGAACGTTCTAAAGTCTGTCCCATGCGATTACTGGTTAAACTTAACTTTACAGCTGGATTAGCTACTGTCGCGCCTTCAATAAAGTTTACTGTTTTTACTGCGTTGTCTGTATAAGCTTCTAATTGTAATCCTGCAAAAGATGAAGGATTAACCGTACCATTTTGTTTAACAAAAATATTTTTTTGTTGGATTTCACCTTCTGGGTTCATTACTTCTAATAAGTCCCCTTCGACTCTAATCTGGTTATTGGCACCGCTATCAGTTCTAACTAGTAACATTCCTTCCATTCCCAAGTGAATTACGGCAGCAGAACCAGCGATAATTACAATTAAACCCAAGTGAGTCAGGGCAAACCCAATCTTTCTTGCTCCCCGCCAAGGATAGCGAGACAAAGCGGAAATTCCTAAATTTATGGCTAAGAGAAACATTAACAAGCCGAACCAAGGACTTTTATAAATCTCTTGTTGTACCGTAGTCGAACCTACTTGAGATTCATAAAAAGTCGCCCCAATCAGAATTAAAATAATTGTGCTTAATAAAGGAACGGCTAATTTGATTGAGCCAAGAAAACGGAAAGCGCGATCTAGCATAAAACTTTTAGATTGTCACTAGTGATGTACTCCTATCGCCTCTCTCTGAGTAGGCGTGGGCTTCTCAAAGACAACAGCCTTTAAGCATTTTATAGTGAATGGAGAAAAAGATCATTTACACTTGATTTTTCAATATACGCCACAAATACAATTAAGCAAATTAATAATTCTAAAAAAGCTTTCATAAAAGTTTCACGCTCGAGTTAAGTGCGTAGTCGAGACTTAAGTTGTAGAACCTGAAAAAACTTAAGAAGAAATAACTATGACTCAATCTTCCAGAACTACCAAACCCAGAAAAAATTCTGCTTTCAAACATTTAATTTCTATTCACTGGTGGATGTTCTACTGTTACATCATTCTTTTTTTTGGTGGGGCTTTTATGGCGCGTTTACCCAGAGATTTTTGGGGGCGCAACTCTCTTTATGACTTTCATAAAACTGTGGGAGTGCTAACGATGGCGTTGTTAACCTGGCGCATCTTAACCCTGCTACGGGTATGGTGGAAAAAGTATACCAAGCGTTTGCCCAAGTATAGTCCTGAGTGGATGAAAAAATTTGCTCTTCATACTTCTCTTTATTTATTTATGTGGGCTGTTCCTGTTAGTGGCTTCTTTTTCTCCAACTCTTTTAAAAGCGGTAACGTGCGCTTTATAGGAATAACTTTGCCCGATTTATTTCCGCAAAATAGTAATTTAGTCGAACTAGGTAGAAATATTCATTTCTGGCTGGCTTATACATTCCTGACTTTTATTATTCTGCACGCCCTCGACCAAAGAAAAGTAATTAAAGGGTTTTGGCGACGAATCACTAAGCGACAGATTAGATCGAGTTGATAACTGAGGTTACGCATTAGTATCTTTTTAATTGTCTCCGATGAACCAATATACTATGTTGCTCGACCGATTGAAATAGATAATGCTGAGGGAGTGGTAATTGCAGTTCGCGATGCGAGAGCAGACTATCAAACGGGAACTAAGACAATTATCTTAGTAATTAAAGTAGCAACTGCCGTTTCGATCCTCTTTTTTGCGATCGCCTGGGTCACAGCAGGGCGAGTCTTATTACCCCTGCGTCAAGTTACTAAAACGGCTCGTACGATTACCCAAACCGATATGTCAAGGCGCATTACAGTTACGGGAAACGATGAAATTGCCGAACTAAGTGCTACTAGAAATAGAGCTTTCAGCGCGGGAATTTATTTTAGCAGAAACTCTAGTGCGTCATCCGATGCAGGTCATGAGCCGACAGCAGCTACTCGATCGCATTTGGGGATACGACTACGACCCAGGATCTAATGTGGTTGATGTTTATGTCGGTCATTTGCGGAGAAAGCTTGGCAACAACTTAATTGAAACTGTTAGAGGTGTCGGCTATCGTCTGCGACCAGATGCGAGAGTGAAAAAAAGTCGTAGCGATCGCCTAAAATGAACTTATGTCAGAGACAGCCTTTCCCGCCATCGATCGACTAAAAATAGATCGTTCATGCAATAAAAGCATTGAAATTATTCGTAAATCAAAAAAAAAGATTGCCAACAGTAACAAATATTACAAAAAAACCAGATTAGTCAATCTATATATTTAGGTGTTATTTAATTGTATTTTTTCAGACAGTTTCTAGTCAGCAAACTGAGCAAAAATTGAGTATATTTTTTTGAGAACATAATTTTACAATGTCATTACAGGTAGAAGTTTTAGAGCAGAGTTTTGCAGGAATCAAACCCTATGCTGATTCGTTTGTCAATAGTTTTTATGAAAATCTGTTTACGGCTAACCCTGAAGCAAAACCTTTATTTGCTAACACTGATATGGCAGAGCAGAAGAAAAAGTTACTTGCCTCTTTAGTATTAGTGGTCGAAAATCTGAGAACGCCTGATGTCCTTAGTAATACACTGAAAGGTTTAGGAGCAAGACACGTAAAATATGGAGCCTTACCA
>JAAUYH010076473.1_pt1 | contig 20072 bp, 19 predicted proteins | sample 7278061 | NCBI WGS metagenome assembly JAAUYH01 (sample SAMN14350203, study PRJNA611818) | marine sediment metagenome | isolation source: surface marine sediment (0.6m) | place: French Polynesia: Moorea | collected 2018-08 | reverse complement strand
TTTTTTAAAGAAGCAATTTTTATTTCCTACTCCCGACTCCCGACTCCCGACTCCCGACTCCCTAAAAAAGTTATCTAAAAAACTACTGGTTTCAAACTAGACGCGGTTTAAGATCGTATTAATCTCACTGCAATTAAGACAGATATATGCAAATTCAGCAGTTTAATAACCCTAAACTTTACTATGAAAAGGTTAAAGCTTATTTACTTCAAGAAGAAGCTGTTCACTGTATGATTTTGGGGATTTGCAACACTTTAATCGAATCTCCCCATCATTATGAGACACAACCTTATTTAGTCGCGATCAAAAATAAAGATCGAGTTGTCGCTGCTGCGGTTAGAACTTCCCCAAGAAAATTAATCTTATCTCGTTCTCCTCAATCAGAAGCTATAGTTAAAATTGCACAAGATTTAGCTACCAAAGACAAATCTTTACCAGGAGTCATTGCGTCTCAACCAGAAGCGACAATTTTTGCTCAAACTTGGCATTCTTTGACAGGACAAACTTATCAACAGAGTTTAGCTTTGAGAATACACCAACTAGAAGCAGTTTCTTCTCTTAAACAAGCTAAACAAATTTCAGGTTATTTACGTCAGGCAACAGCAAGCGATCATCAGTTACTAACGACTTGGATTCAAGATTTTAGACAAGAAGCTTTAGGGCAAAATGCACCTAAATCAGAGAGCGATCGCTGGTTTGACTCAAAGCTAAAACAAGACAGTCTTTTTGTCTGGCAAGATCAAACTATTGTTTCGATGGTAGCTTATGGCGGTAAAACTCCTCAGGGAATCAGAATCAATGCTGTTTATACTCCTCCAGAATATAGACAGAATGGCTATGCTACTGCTTGTGTTGCTGCTATAAGTCAAAAATTGCTCGATCGAGGTTATAAATACTGCTTTTTATACACAGATGTAAATAATCCTACTTCTAACAGCATGTATCAAAAGATTGGCTATCAACCAATGTGTGATATAACCGATTATTCGTTTGTATCTAAATATTAATGACAAATTGTGTAAAGACAGACTTACTACTTGTACGGGCGAACGGCCGTTCGCCCCTACTCATTACTCATTACTCCCTACTTATGCAAGAAGATCGCCCTAAATATTAGTAGATCATTAATCGCTGTTAAAATGCGCTTGCCATACTTGTTGAATAAAAACATTAAGTTGTTTACTAGCTATTTGCCGATCTTTTACAGATGAATCGATACTATTTAGCTGAGTGATTAGGGGTATGATTTCGGTATCTAATGCCGAGCGAAATAAACTAATAGGTAAAAGTAGATCCGATCCTTCACGGAGATCGATTATTTTGTCGGTTGTAGGAAAATTATCTAGAGGTCTTGTAGCAGCATTGCTGAACTCTGCGAGTAATAATGGTCTAGCCCAACAAAGTTGCCGTTCAGTAATAACTTGAATTACCTCACTGTAAAGAAAAGCTGTCTTTCCTTCTATACATACAATTTGGTGAGAATTAAACTGAGGAAAAGTTTGCTTAGACTCTCTTTCCATTAATCTGTTACTCCTCCCAAATGCATATCGATCGAATTTCAATTTCAACTAGCCGTTGTTTGAATTTCTGTGGAGGTAATTTCCCGAAAACGGATTTCATCTCGATGAGGATCGGCACGAGTTACTCGCACTTCCAAGCGATCGCCCAAAGCTACAGAACGCTCGAAACGATGGGGTAATTCTAAGCCTAGATCTTCCAATAAAATCAAGCCTAAGTTATCGTCTTCTCGTAACCAACGCAATACCAAAACTTGCCAACTTTGATCGGCATTACGGCGTAAATATTCTAGTCCCCAATAACGATTAGTCTGACGTTCAACTAGAGTTGCTTCGTAAGCAGATGTGGCTACACTAAAGAGAATATCTTGTAAGTCTTCGGTAGAAAATGGTAAAGAATCCCCTCGAAGATGAGCTTTAAGTTGAAAGTGAGCGAGTAAATCTGTATAGCGACGAATAGGAGAGGTTACTTGAATGTAACTATCTAAACCTAAACTGGCATGGCGAACGGGAGTAGTACCCATCTCACTACGAGGCATACAACGACGCAAAGCACAAAAACGTACTGGCCCTGCTGGTAATTGTGAGAGTTCTTCTTCTGGGGGTAACTCTGGTTGCGGTTGTCCCCGAAAAGGTAGAGGTAAACTATGTTCTCTCCCGTAGCTTCCTGCTACCTCCCCTGCCAAAATCATCATCTCTGCTACTAACTGACGAGATTGAGAGATATCAAGCAATTCGATCGTAATTTCTTCGTCATCCTTGACTTTAATTAGGGATTCTGGCATTTGAATCTGGATTGAACCTTGATCTTTACGCCATTTTCTCCTCTGTTGTGCTTGTTTAGCTAGTTCGGCAATTTCTAACTCTTTTTGTACTCCCAACTCTATGATTTCATCAACATCTTCATAGGTGAGGCGATAGGTAGGTTTAATCAGGCTGGAATGAATACAATATTCTTCTACTGCACCACTGGCTGAGAGGGTAACACCGAAACTAAGGGCAGAACAAACTTGTCCTTGAACTAGACTCATAGGACCTGTAGCTAGTTCGGTGGGGAACATGGAGATCATTCCTGTAGGCAAGTAAAGGCTGGTACTGCGACGACGAGCTTCTAGATCCAGTTCATCTCCTGGGGAAACTATGCGAGTTGGATCGGCGATATGAATCCAGAGCCTTGGCGATCGATCTTCTCCAAGATATTCTATACTCAAACCATCGTCGATTTCTTCAGTGCTTTCGTCATCGATGGTATAGACTTTCAGATGAGTCAAATCGAGACGGTCAGAATCAGAGTCATTAGGGGGAGATTGTCGGCAATATTGCGCCACTTCAAGTACCTTTTTAGGAAAATTAACAGGATAAGAACTACGGCGTAAAAACAAATTTTCGTGTTTACTCCACCATCCTATATCCACTAACAAGTTAAAAGCAGCCTTAGAATCTGATGTACGCCCTGCTAATGCTAGGATTTCTTGCGCAGAACGAGAATTACTTTCAGGTTCGAGTACTGCCTTTTCAACTATCTCTAAACGAGAGCGATCGCTGTCTGTCCATTCTACCTTTTCTCCCGCCAAAGCCTGTTGAAGATGGACAATAAATTCCTCTTTTTCTCGATTCTTCTGTTCCTCTACTTCTAGTTGATGCTTAATCTCTTCTACTTGATTGAGAGAACGAGGCTCATAGATATCACCTTTTTTCTTAAAATAGACCTTATCTTGAGATAAAAGCGTATGAGCAGCATAACACAAAGCTGGATTTTCCTCAGAGAATAAGAGCTCCGCCATTTGTTTGGGGGTAGCGGATTCTCCTTCTTCTACTAAAATTTCCCAAGCTATTTCTAAGTTAGCTGGGTCTAGATGGGGTTCTACTTGCTGCATAAAGCTGAAAATATCTTCAGGCTTGTAAGAGCTACCATCTACCGTATATTCAACACGCTGAGGACGAATCTTGTGGGATTGTCCCTTCCCATCTACAACTATCCAATCTTTTTTACCTTCTGGGCGTTCTGCTACTGCAAGACGGCGTTCTCCTTGCAGTCTGAATTCAATCAGCGTTCCTTTTTCCACCAGCTTTGTGCTTCAACACTTAACAACTTACTAATATTCAGTCTACCTTGTGCCTACTCAATTTGCTTTTACTAAAATTTACCAAAAAACAAGTTGGCTTAGAGCTTTACCCTTTAAAAGAGACCGTTTTTTGGTAGCTATTAGTTATTAGTTTAGCTATTAGGATTAACCAACAATCAAAACTAAACAGAAATATTATCCTTCTTTATTGATAAAAGGTAATAAAGCTAAAATACGGGCTTTTTTGACTGCTTCAGTTAAATCTCTTTGTTGTTGAGCAGTTAATCCTGTGATGCGCCGAGGTAAAATTTTGCCTCTTTCAGTGATAAATTTGCGTAGTAATTCTACATCTTTGTAGTCGATGGGATCGCTTGGTTTAATGGGAGAAAGCCTTCTGCGGTAGTATGCCATAATTTTTGTTAACTAAAATGTCTTCTTTATTTAGACTCTTGAGTATTCAAGTAAATTTAACTGATTATTTAATTTCTTTATGCACCGTGTGCCGATTACAATGAGTGCAGAACTTTTTCAGTTCTAACCTTCCTGTAGTATTGCGACGGTTTTTGCTAGTAGTATAGCGAGATACACCAGGCGATCGCTTGTTGTTGTTGCTGCGACATTCGGTGCATTCTACAGTAATAATAATACGTACACCCTTCTTACTTGCCATAGTTTTAACTAATTTATTCGTTACCTATATTGAGACACGCAAATTAATATTTTTGCATATTCTTCTTCAATTCCGCAAATATTTTTTTTAATCTTAAGTCTAAAGAAAAACCCCTTTGGCTAGGCACAATCATAGTATCAGTAAAGCGATCGTGCAAAGCTTGATTAAAATCTGCATCAACTAAGGCTGCTACACAATCTACTAACAGAGGAATATTGAGTATTAGGAGATACAATATTCCTTGGGCAAAACTGTTTTGAAACCCATACATTGCTAACATAGCAGCAAAGCCGACAATCCCCTCTCTTTTAGTCAGAGACATCAACTCAGGCATTCTTTCATAACGAAAGTCAATTACTCGGATATCTAATGCCCATCTGCCTAAACTTTGTCCTTGATTTTTATCTACCAATACTACCCGCATTCCTAACCAAGCAAGCAGAAAGATGAGCCACTGAAAAGCACCAAAAAAAGAACTGAGCAGCCAAATAACTACAAAATCGATTAAAAAAGCACTAATCCTTCGCTCAAATGGTACTTTGGGAAGGTCGTCATTTCCTAATTTATCTTCGTACATTATTTTTCGGATATATTAAGGTATATTCTTATTTAAAGTTTAGCTCTCACTCAAATTAAGCTTCTTGGGTAAATTGAAAATCTTGATTTTGTTAGCTGTTAGTTGTTAGTTGTTAGTCATTAGTCATTAGCTTTGATTAATCGGCAAATAATTATTTTCTTCAACCAGAAGTCTTATTAACTATTATTTATCACCTCTTACCTCTTACCTCTTACCTCTTACCTCTTACTCCCTACTCCCTACTCCCTACTCCCTACTCCCTACTCAACTTATGTTGCCAGTTAAAGATGCAGAATCGGTTATTTTTAATCTAATTAATTCTCTTAAACTAAAAGAAAATAGAGAAAAAGTAAGTTTAGATGCTGCGGTTGGACGCATTTTGGCAGCACCCGTTACTAGTAAACTAGATTTTCCCTATTGGGATAATTCGGCTATGGATGGTTATGCAGTCCGTTATGAGGATGTTAAAGATATTAACCCCGATAGCCCAGTCACTTTAGAAGTTGTAGAAGAAATTCCTGCTGGTTATCCACCGAAAGTAACCCTAAAAACAGGACAAGCAGCCCGTATTTTTACTGGGGCAATGATGCCAGAAGGTTCAGATACTATTGTTATTCAGGAAAATACCCAAAAAGAAGGAAATAAAGTTCAAATTCTCTCTTCGCCTCAACCTCAAGAATGTGTTAGGCATAAAGCTTCTTTTTATCAAGCAGGGAAGCCTATGTTGCCTCTAGGAATTCAATTAGGTGCAGCAGAGATAGCCGTATTGGCTACAGCACAATGTACAGAATTAACTGTCTATCGTCGTCCTAGAGTAGCTATTCTCTCTACAGGAGATGAATTAATCTCTCCTAATACTCCTCTTCAACCAGGACAAATTGTTGATTCTAATCAGTATGCTTTAGCTAGTGCAGTAGCCCAAAGTGGAGCAATACCAATTAGCTTAGGGATTATACCAGATCGACCTGAAGAATTAAAAAGTGCGATCGCTCGTGCGATTGATTCGGCGGATATGGTTTTATCCACAGGAGGAGTATCTGTAGGGGATTATGATTATGTCGATCGCATTCTGGCAGAATTGGGAGGAGAAATCCATATTAGGAGTGTAGCTGTTAAACCAGGAAAACCTCTAACAGTAGCCACTTTTGCTAATTCTTGTCTTTATTTTGGCATTCCTGGTAATCCCGTTTCTGCCCTAGTAAGCTACTGGCGTTTTGTTTTACCAGCTCTAAAAAAATTATCTGGACTAGCCAATAACTATCAGCCCGTCTTTGTTAAAGCTATTACTCGTCATGACTTACGTGCTGGTGGTAAACGAGAAACTTATCTTTGGGGACAACTATATTTAGTGCATGGTCGTTATGAATTTGCCCTGGCTGGCGGGAGTCATAGTTCTGGTAATTTAATTAATTTGGCACAAACCAATGGTTTAGCCTTAGTACCCGTAGGAGAAAAGTTAATTACTGCGGGTAAAGAAGTTCAAATAATGCAGGTTGCTTCACCACTTTATAGCTACTAGTAAGTAGTAAGTAGGGAGTAGTGAGTAGTGAGTAGGGAGTAGTGAGTAGGGAGTAGTAAATTTTGACTTCTGAATTCTAACTTCTGACTTCGTACTTAGTAGCACTAATTGATTAAAGTACTTTTAGAGTCTCTTAGCTGTCTAGTTGAAGATACTTTATCTTCGTCTTGATTATTGCGTCCCGGCTCTGAAGCCGACTCTAATTTTATTAGGATTTTAGGCCCTGAACTAGCCAAACGCATCACCATACCATCCACTATCATCGTTTTAGTAATTCTCTTACCATCAATATATGTGCCATTAGCTCCTAAGTTGACCAGTTCCCATTCATCTGCCGTTTTTCTGATTTCAACATGATGACGAGAAACTACTGCGCTGTAAAGGACTACTTCATTACTAGTGGAGCGACCGATACTAATTTTTGACTCATTGTTGAAGGTCCAGCTTTGAACTGGAACTGGTTGGAGAGGGTGTAGGAGAGTTAAAGTAATCACAGATCTGCTGTCTTCTTAATTTTTTTTTACATAGGAACGCTGTTAAATTCGCTCCTTGGCTGTATCAGCTTTTTTTCTTTAGATAGTATATTACTAACGGAGATAATAAGATGAATATAAGCAGTAAAAAAACTGCATTTATATTTTTGATTTTAGCTGATTGTGTCTATATGTATATAGATTGTTACATTGAATGATTGTGAGTTAAGTTACATTAAGTGTTTTCTTGATTTGTAGGATAAGTAGAACGACGCGAATAAAGCTAACGGGATAAGATTGTTGGTGGTTAGTGCTTAAGTAGTAGTGAGTAGTAAGTAACAGGTATTGAAATATGATGGGTTAATAACTTACAAATGTTTCTGAAGACAAAACTACTATTTTCTATCTGGACGGGGTTTAGTTAGTTTTTTATCGCCATAGTTTATTTTCTAAGTCTCTAATTTGACGTTCTAAACGATCGATTCTTCCCCTCAATTCATCCATTTCTGTCTGACGAGGAACTCCTAGGTCTTGCAACATATTTTTCATTTGCCGTTCCATCTGTTTTTGCCAATTTCCTTGTTCTGAATTAATCTGATTGGTTAGGTCTTCCATGAAGGCTTTGGCTTGATCTGGATTAATTTTTCCTTCTTTAACCCATTCTTCGCTTACTTCTTTGATTTTTTCGGCAACTAAAGATGTTGTACCAACTCCTACCATTAGTAGTTGCTTGAGCCAGTCATTATTTTCCATTTTGTTATCTCCTCGGTCATATTTATCTTTCTTTTCACTTGATCATAGAATAGCGAATTCAAAATTGAGTTTAATTTTGTTGTCATTAAAGATGCTTGTTTGTATTTTCGGATAAGACTAGCGTAAGGGCGGTTCGCTCTTCGGGTATGGTAGCGACACATCCTGTAGGGGCGTTTCGCGAAACGCCCCTACTTCTGATTCTGGCTGCAAAAGGAGACTCTCCCGCTTGTATTCGTTGTTGTTCTGCTTCTTGGTAGCGGGTTTCTATTTCAGCGTCTATTTCTGCTCGATAATCGCTGTAATAAGCTAAAGCAGAGTAGATTTGACCCATAGTTAAATGGGGATATTGAAAGCTTAATTCTTCTGGACTCCAACCATAGGCTTTAACTGATGTGACTAATTCAATGATTTTCATTCGTGTTCCTGCAATTATGGGAACATTATTTTCATTAAATTCTATGTATTTGTATTCGGTTTTAGTATTTGTCATGGTGTTTTGAATTTAGAAATTAGATGATGGCAAATAGTTGGGATCGAGAACTTGCTGGATACTAAAAGGGCAATTTGTCGGCAAATTATTTATTCCTGTTTCTTTACTGGCATCTCTTCTCCCGCGACGATATGCTTTGGCTATTGCTTCTGGCTCGTCTAACATTTTTTTTAAACTGGGCATATCTTCTATATAGTCATTTATATTATCTCGCTCACGATCGATAGTATCTGTCCAGCTTTTACTGCGTTTTTCTGGTTGATATTGCCATTTGAGTAGATGCTGATAAATTAATCTGAGGCTAGAGATTATTTTATTGCGCTCACTTCTACCCAAGGTTTCTATTTCCTCGATTAAATTCTGGATGTCTAATTGGCTTAAGTTGTTAGTTTTTAGTAACTGTGCAGTTTCTTCCAACCATAAATGATAATCGCGATCGTATAATTGGTTGAGGTTTGGTATTTTAGCAGTCATAATTTTGAATTTACTCGTAGAGGAATTTCGTGAAATGCCCTCTACATGATTTGCTTGTTTAGGGTTTTAATGAGAGTCATAGTTAGTTCTATTATCGCTTCGTAAAATGGCTGTCAGGATTAGTATCCGCGGTTCGCCCTAAAGGACTAGCTTCGCGTCGCGAACCGCCCCTACAGAATTTCTGAAAAAAACTTCGCTAAATTAGTGCATAGTTCGATCGCTTTACACATACATAAATATGAAGCACAAATTAGGTGGTAACACTGAAGTGTGATTCGCGCTTTTTCCAGAGGTACTAGTTTAACCCAGTGTGCAACTTGATTGAAAACCTAACAACTAGCTTCTTCCCTAGTTGACGGTGTACATGAAAGTTAATCTCAGTCCCTCTCCCCAATTCTGGGGAGAAAGATAATTTAAAGTCCCACGTCTGCTAACCATCTCCACCTCCCTCTATCCCTCCTACAAGTAGGGAAGACAAAAGAATTATCTTTCTTTAGAGGAGCGGAAATTGTCTCCTACCTCCCTATAATTCCTCCTACGAGGAAGGATACGATTGTATCTCCTCTGTTAGGAGAGATAAAGAGGGGTTGGCAGATTTAGGGGGCGGGATCGATTCAAAACCTGATAGATAAATCAATCAAAAAGCTTAGAGCTTAAAACTTTGAGGGTGAACATAAGTTGCACACTATGTTGGTTACTAACAAATTCTGGATGTCTGAAAAATAATCAATCAAATTTTCTTGACTAGAGGAGTATGAACTATGGTTAATGATTTCGCTCAAAAGTCTCAGTCTTCAGTTTCAGATTACAATCTTTCTCAAGCGTCTCAGTCTTCAACCATAACTCGTAATGTTTCTTCAAGAGTCCCATCTCTTAATCTTCCAGTTCCTCGACTAATTGTTTATCGTTTTGTTCGTGTTACTAATATCTTGGATAATCCACCTAATTTTAGTTGGCTTTCTTGTGAGGGAGTGTCTAACTATATAGTTAAGCTAGTGGATTCCAAGGGAATTGTGTGGCGAGACAAAGTCCCAGCAAACAAGGAACAAACTGTAAATTATGATAGTGAAACCTTTTTAGAACCAGGAAAGGATTATATTTTTACAGTAGAGATCGATCGACAAACAAGTTATGTAGACACTCAAGTTCGGCAAGAAGTAAATATCGCAGAAGACGTAAAGAAATGTATCCAAAAAATTGAGAGAACAGGCTTACCGAAGCAATTTAAAGCAAGTCTTATGGCTCAATTGGATGGCTTGTTAATTGCTAGGGATGAAACATTAGATATTATTCACAAAGCAGTAAGACAAGGTAGTAATTCAGAAATTATCTGTTTTCTAAACAATTTTCTGAATCAAGGTTCTGTTTTTGAGTTGTTAGCTAATGCTGACTCCTGTGACGATATTTTAGATGCTTTGGGTGATTTTGCTACTCAGTTAGCTGCTGCTAATAGGACTTTGGGTGAATATTTACAGTTATCAGGAGTGCAAATATCTATGGCTCAAAGTCTTGTGTCAAAAGGTGCAGACCTCGCTTCCTTTACTCAAAATTTAGAAGGAGCTTTTCAATTAGGTCAGTTTAGTAGCTCAAATTCCTTAGGTTTATGCGATCCATCATGCAAAAGTGATTTAGCGAAGATTTGTATAAAGTCTAAGTGTAGTGGGTGCACTTTTTGTGGCGGATCAGAGTAGATATGAATTACTTATTCGTATCAATTTTTATTGATCAACAGGTCTCTTTTCGTATGACTCGCTAAAAATATGCAGCTAACTTAAATTATACCTCGTCTGAAAATAGAAACTTAAGTAAGTTAAATACATTCATTAACCTATTTTCATTGTAGGCTGGGAAACAGGGGACAGTATGCAAGTCAAGGCTTTTCCTATTCTCAGCCTTTAATTATTGTAAGTATTTATCTTTCTACTTTCGATAAATGGTACTAGCTTTGTTAAGAAGCATTTTAAAAAATTGCGTACAGATGTAGACTAATCTTATGGAAGCAATCAAGTTTTATAAAAGCTATCATTTTCAAAACTTATAGCTATCTCACCATAAGTACTATGAGACTATCTAATTGTGTTAACTTGGTGCAAAAAATAAGTGCATTTACACTTGTTTATTTTTTCTCCTTTTCGTCTTACCAAGCGCAAATCATTCCTGATAAAACTCTGGTCAATAATTCTCGTGTTAACTCAGGATATAGTGTGTGTAATCAAGATAGTAATCCGTTTGACAATTTTAACGAATTTTCTATTTTTGCAAGCAAATTTTCTATTTTTGACAGCCAGGGACAAATAGAGAATGTGTTTAATCCTAGCTACTTAGCTGCTGCCAACCTAACTCTTAGTAATTATTTGGCTATTTCGTCGGTATTAAACTCTCGCTCTATAGAGTATTTTGATAAATTTGCCGAACTTGCCTCCTTTGGTAAAGGAATAAACAAGCTAAAAACTAGCTTGGTTTTCAACACAAGAGTGTTATTTAAGGCAAATAGTGATTGTAACAAGTGTGAAGAATTATGGCAACGGCATGGTATTATAGCGTGCAACTCATTATATTGTGATGGATGTGATCGTTGTAGCAATATAAACCCTTGATAATTAAGTAGTTATTCGTAACTCTCAGTAATTACTTTTCTGTTTCGTCGGTATTAACATCTCGCTCCATAAAGCATTTTGATCTTGACCAAAGTTTGAGCAAAATTTTTATCTACAATTAGAGCGATCGCTCTTTTTTTATGATTTGAGGAGTATCAGCTATGGCTTATAGTCTGAGCAAATTTGTTTTCTTTTCTTTTTTCTGGTTGTCTTTTAGTAACTTAAGTCAAGCACAGGTAGTTCCTGACGATACTCTGCCTCAAAATTCTGTTGTCAACTCAGACTGTACTACCTCTTGCCAGATAGATGGTGGAACTACCAGAAACAGCAATTTATTTCATAGCTTTAAGGAATTTTCTGTTCCTGCTAATGTAGAAGCAGTATTTAATAACAGCCCGCAAATTGAGAATATATTCACTAGAGTAACTGGTTCTTCTATATCCAATATTGAGGGTACGATCCTCGCTCAAGGCTCTGCTAATTTATTCTTGATCAATCCTAATGGCATTATATTTGGGGCTAATGCTCGACTGGATATTGGTGGTTCTTTTTTAGCAACTACTGCTGACAGTATCTTTTTTGAAGATAATAGTCAGTTTAGTGCTACTAATCCCCAAAGCTTTCCTCTGTTAACTGTTAGCGTACCAATTGGTTTGCAGTTTGGAGAAACTCCTGGAGCAATAGTTAATCAATCTAGGTTTGAAGGAGATAATGATTTTGTCGGTATTCAAGTTGATGATGGTAAGACTATTGCTCTAGTAGCTAGTGGCATAACCTTAGATAATGGGCTCTTAACTGCCAAGGAAGGACGAGTAGAATTAGGAAGCGTCGCTGCTAATAGTTTTGTTGATTTAACTCAAAATGCTGAAGGCTTAAGTTTAAGCTACGATTATGTGAATCAATTTGAAGCGATTTCCATCATTAATAATGCCCTGATTAGCACTGATACTTCAATAGACTTGTCGAGTGGAAATATTCAAATTTATGGTGGTTTTATTGAGTTAAATAATTCAGATATTCTTTCTAGAAATAATAGCGAATTTAATGGAGGCAATATACTTATCAATGCTGAAAACTTGACTATTCGAGACGCGACCATAAAAACTATAACTTTTGGCAATGGTAGAGCAGCAAGCTTAACTATAAATGCAAATTCGATAGATTTAATTCAAGAAGAAAAAGAAACTGGATTATTTTCTCAAACTTTTTTATTTTTTGGAAAAGGTGGAAACTTGAATATTAATACTAATCTATTGACTATTCAAAATGGAGCGCAAATATCGGTTAGTACTATTGGTGCAGGCGAAGGTGGCGATTTGACAGTTAATGCTTCAGAATCTATAGAAGTAATTGGTAGATCCGCAGATAATAAATTTTCCAGTGGTTTACTAGCTCAGAGCCTTGGTGGAGATGCTACAGGTAATGCAGGAAATGTACATATCGATACGAGAAGACTGATAGTCCAAGATGGAGGTAATATTTCTGTAGGAGCTATTGAAGATCAAACCAATCCTTTTAGACGTGGTATTAGCCAAGGTAATGGAGGCGAACTAGTAATAAATGCTTCTGAATCCGTCGAAGTGACTGGATTTGGTCGAAACGAACAAGGGGAAATTGCTCCCAGCACTCTATTATCTGAAAGTCAAGGCATAGGCGATGCAGGAAACTTAGATATCACCACACCTAATTTAATAGTTACCGATCGAGGAGAAGTTAATGTTAGTGCTACAGGTACAGGCGTAGCAGGAAACTTAACCATCAATACTCAAGATATTACCTTAGATGAAGGAACACTCACTGCCGAAACCAATGCAGGAAACCAAGGAAACATTACCATAACTAATGAAAATAACCTATTACTCCGCAACAACAGCCAAATCACTACCAACGCCCAAGGAACAGCTACAGGGGGCGATATTGAGATCGACTCGGACATAATTGCTGCGGTAAACAATAGTGATATTACCGCCAATGCCGTAGAAGGCGCAGGAGGGGATATTAATATCACTGCTCAACTGGTAGGCATTGAAGCTAGAGAAGAAGAAAGTCCGAATACCAATGATATTACGGCTTCCTCTGAGTTAGGTGTTGATGGAACAATTACTATTGATAATCCTAATGACGACCCCCTTAAAGGTCTTTTGACTGTACCCTCAGTTCCCATAGATGCAGCCAGAATTTTTGCCCAAAACGTCTGTAAATTTGAAGATGGAAAAATTGCTAAGGGTAGTTCTTTTATTATTACAGGAAGGGGTGGTTTCGTACCTACTGCTGCTGACCCGATCGACAATCGCGATCGTGTGGTAAATTGGGCAAAGAGAGAGGATATTAAAGTCAGTGAAGATGGTTCTGTAGCAGTGCGCCAACGTTCTGAACAGGAAACTCTAGAAACAAGCGATCGAGTTATTCAACAAGCCCAAGGTTTAGTAATTGCCTCCGATGGTACTGCCTGGCTAACCGCAGAAAGTTCTAACATCACCCTGCAAAATTCGGGTACCGATCATCCAGATTGCCGTAGTTAGATTTTGGGGTAACGTTAGTGGTTAGTGTAGAGGACGTTTCATGAAACGTCTGTACAGGAGTAGTAAGTAGTTATTACAGACAAAAATATGAAAATAGAATTTACAATTCGTCCAGCAAATCCTGATGATGTTGCCGATCTTTTTGGATTGATTAAAGCACTGGCAGAGTATGAAAAACTATCCCATCGGGTAACTGGTAATGTAGATTCTTTGCAAGAGCATTTATTTGGAACTCGTCCTTATGCAGAGGCTATTGTTGCGGAAGCAGATAGCTTAATTGTTGGCTTTGCCTTATTTTTTCCTAACTACTCTACTTTTCTTACCAAACCAGGTATTTATTTAGAAGATGTATTTGTCTTGCCAGAATACCGTAGACAGGGAATCGGCAAAGCATTATTAATTTATTTAGGAAAATTAGCCTTAGAGAGAGATGTAGGACGTTTAGAGTGGAGTGTTTTAGATTGGAATCAAAGCGCGATCGATTTTTATCAGACCATGGGTGCTAAAGTCTTACCAGATTGGCGCATTTGTAGAGTGACGGGAGATGCTTTGCAGAACTTGGCAACTAAAGATGAGCTAAAAGACTAAAATGCTATATTGTTGACTACTCCTCCGCATGAATGACGGGGGATTCTAATAGGATGTTTTCAGACGGGCTAAAGCCAAGTCTTTCAACGTTTTTATTAGCTGACCAGAGCTTAATTCTCTGGGGCGAAGTCAAAATCGCCCTACTCACTTGCTTAAGGCTTATACTACTAAGGTTGCTCAAGCTCGTGACTACTTTCTTGTTGCTCGTTCCCTTGCGCCTTTCGTCGGCGCGGGAGACCTGACGGTAGTCGCTTCGCGGACGCAACGCTTTTCGTATTATATTAGCAGCACCATTGCAGTCCGCATTGATATACCAGTTATTAGCAGTTCGGTACAAACCACGCTTAGTTCTTCTTCCGCTAGGCTTCCAATCCTTGGGTTTCTCACCATAAGTAGGCGGATAGTCGCCATCTAAGAAACTAGCTTTACTGGTATAACTTTCTTCAGTTTCTATAAAGTTAATGCCATATTGCTCACAAAGTTGAGCAATTCTGTCCTTGAGTCGTGCTGTGGGGATTGGTACGAACTCGGAATTATTTTTCTTGCCAATATTAATACTATCTTTGTTCTGTTTATTCCAGCCAAAAATGACAGTGCCAATATTATTTTTCAGGCAATGATTAATTACTATCCTCGCTGCTTTGTTGATTCCATCTCTAACTTGTCTATTTCTTTTTTCTGTTATCGCAGCTAGCTTATTACTCCAAAAACCTTGAGGCTTATTTTCTTTAATAGTCGATACCTGCTTGTTGTACCAGCGATTCATCGATTTGATATGTTTTCCATCAACAATAAAGCTAGTACCTACATTAGATACACAAGTTAGCCAGTTATTTAACCCTGGGTCAATTCCCAGTACATTATTGAAGTCTAATTTAACTTGCTCAACTTCTTTTTTGTAGACAAATTCAAAGTAGAAACATTTGTTTCTAGGGAGTATTCTTAACTCTTTGATATCGGCAAAGTTAAGATTGCTTGGCATTGGTATATAAAAACTATCCAAGTCAAACCAACGCTTACAAGTCTTGCCTAGTGGAACTCTTATAGTACTATCTTTTAATTTTAAAGCTTGCTTGGGATAACTAACTGTTGCTAGTCCGCCTTTCTTTCTATAGTTAGGTATCCTCGGTCTATCAGTTATTTTCCCTTCTCTATATGCTTTAACTAGCCCATCATAAGACTTGAATGATTCTGCTACAGTTCTTAATATTTGTTGTGCAGCTTGAGAATGCAAAACTTTGTAATGATTGTTAGATTTGTATTCTTTTTCTAGGTCAAACTTACCAATACCTTTTTGGGTTTTAAAGTATAGTTGTCTAGCATAGTATATCCCCATATTGGTCAGCTTATGAGACTCTTCACACAGGAATGTTAATATATTGAGTAAGTCTTTATCTTGACTTACTAGAATTTGTTGACAACCGTACATTTAAACATCTTTAGGTTAAAAGAATTGTACCATGTTTCAGGACAGATAAATCTGTCTCACCTGTACGGTTCGCTCCGTTTCCTCCCTCCCATAAATGAGGAGGGCTTTCACCATCGCTACTCAGGTAACTACAATAACCAATAATCATGTCTTTCTCCAAATCTATTTCTCTTACTCAGACTCTTCCTCTCGATCGACTTCAATACAACTCCCAGGGATTGATCCCCGCCATCGCTCAAGACTATCTCGATGGTACAGTGTTAATGATGGCATGGATGAATCGAGAATCATTACAAAAAACCCTAGAAACAGGAGAAGCTTGGTACTGGAGTCGATCGCGCCAAGAATTATGGCATAAAGGTGCAACTTCAGGGCATATTCAAAAAGTACGTTCTCTTCGCTACGATTGTGACAGTGATGCTCTGTTAATTACGATCGAACAAATAGGTGATATTGCTTGTCATACAGGAGAAAGAAGTTGTTTCCATCAGGTAGATAGTACTAAAGCTCAACCTCCAGCTAATACTTTATCAGAAGTATTTAAGATCATTCGCGATCGTCGCGATAATCCCACAGAAGGATCTTATACTTGTAGCTTATTTGAAGATGGTGATAACAAGATTCTCAAAAAACTGGGCGAAGAAACCGCAGAGGTAGTCATGGCTTGTAAGGACGATAATCCAGAAGATATTGCCTCAGAAGTAGCTGACTTGTTCTATCATACTCTCGTAGCTCTAGCTTATCATCAAGTCGATATTAGAGATGTTTATCGAAAACTTCATGACAGAATGAAATAAGACTTTTATGAGCAATCTTATACCTTTTGACACTCCACACGTCTAGCGTCTGAACGACGCTCAAGAAAGACGTGGGATTATTGCTTAAAGGACAAGACTTGAAACCCTTGTTGTTTTGGGTAAAAACTCATCAACCTTAATTCTGTCTAAAACTGCTTTTTTAAGGGAAGTTGCTTGGAAAATAGCCCCTCTTAAATCAGCACCAGTTAAGTTAGCTCGCTCTAAATTAGCTTCTGTTAAATTAGCGTGACGAAGGTCTGCATAACTCAGATTGGCTTTTTTTAAGTCTGCTCCTTGTAAATCTGCCTTGTACAAACGAGCTACTCTTAAGTCTGTATCAGCTAACAATGCTTGATTCAAATTGGCGTAGCTAAAATCAGCACGAATCGCGATTACTCGATTGAGCAGACTATTAATTAAAGTTGCTTTGGTTAAATCTGCTCTCCACAAAGTTGCTCCTGTTAGAATGCTTTCACTTAAATTAGCTTCTTTGAGAGTACTAAGACCAAAATCAGTATTAGCTAGGTTAGCACCCCAAAACTTAATTCCTGGTAAATTTGCCTCACTTAAATTGACATTTTCTAGATCTACCCAACTGAAATCTCGCTGACCAGATTTATATCTTTTCTGAAGTTGGTAAGCATCAATGATTTCTAGTTCATATTTTTTCCAATACAAGCTACACATCCCGTTTTTAAATTCTAATATGACTCAAAATAGTTGAAAATATAGATAATCCCTGATTAAATGCTATTCCACAGCAAAATGATCATTCTCCAAAAGTTGCTCGGACTTAAAAAGTATTTTTTACTATATGTCAAGCATTATAGCAATTTTTGTTACAAAAAGTAAAATTTTATTAATTTTAGACATTCTTTCCTTGACGCATCCTCAAAAATAAAGCTATGGGATTATTCGACTTCACCTCAAAAAACTTACTAGAATGAAACTAAAAGTTTAGGGAGAAAGTTCATGAAAGTTTGCTCTTTAGCTAACTTGTTAGTCTTATCCACACTTGGCTTTTCTTTTATTCCAAGTCCCCAGGTTTTGGGCAATACAGAATCAGATGTAGCACAGATAGAGCAAAACCAAATACCAGCAGTAGGTTACATTCAGACTCGCTCAGGCAAGATAGAAATTAAAGCAGATAGTACCTACACAATCTACAACCAAGAAGGCAGGATTTTACAAGAAAATATCACTTTAGAAACATTAAAAGCTGAAAACCCTGATTTACACGAAATGATCGAACGATCGATCGCTGATGAAACTCCCATGATGATGATGCATGTGAGATAAAATCGTTCTTAATCTAGCTGCAAAAAAATAGGGACATTATTAACAATATCCCTATCCTATTAACAAATAATAGCTAAGAGCTAATAGCTAACAGCTTTATGTATTAGCGCGTATCGCTGCACCTGTTTGGTTGTAAGCTTCTATATCAATCTGGACTGGTTGTAAATCCCAGATTTCCTTACAATATTCATTAATAGTGCGATCGCTAGAGAATTTACCCATACGAGCAGAATTGAGAATAGACATATGAGTCCATTTTGCTTGGTCTTGATAAGCTTGAGAGACGGCTTCCTGACAGTCAATATAAGCTTGGAAATCTGCTAAAAGCATATAAGGATCGTCGTAAAGTAGGGAGTCAATAATCGGCTGGAATAATCTGGTATCGCCGTGGCTAAAATAGCCTTTGGCAATGCGATCGAGCACTTCTTTCAGTGGTTGATTATTCTCGTAGTATTCCCTTGGTTCATAACCTTCGGCTTTCATCTGATAGACTTCTTCGGCAGTTAAACCAAAGAGGAAGAAGTTTTCTGCTCCTGCTTCTTCCCGAATTTCAATATTCGCTCCATCTAATGTACCAATAGTTAATGCCCCGTTCATAGCAAACTTCATGTTACCTGTTCCAGAAGCTTCTTTACCCGCAGTAGAGACTTGTTCCGATAAGTCCGCAGCAGGATAGATTTTTTGTCCGAGAGAAACACTAAAGTTAGGCAGAAAAACTACTTTGAGACGACCTCTTACATCAGGGTCTTTATTAACTACTTCTGCTACTGAATTAACTAGCTTAATAATCAATTTAGCCATAAAGTAGCCAGGAGCAGCTTTACCACCAAAAATGAAGGTGCGAGGTACAATCTCAACGCTAGGATTCTTTTTGATGCGATTGTAGAGATGGATAATATGTAGGACAGCTAAATGCTGACGTTTGTATTCGTGAATACGTTTGACTTGCACATCAAAAATTGAGTTGATGTTAACATCAATATTGCGAGTTTTCTTGATGTAAGCTGCCAAATTTGCCTTATTTTGTTGTTTTATTTCCCGCCAACGGCGACAGAATTCAGGATCGTCAGTATATTTCTCAATCGATCTCATTTGGTCTAAATCTTTTAACCAGCCGTCACCAATTTTCTCTGTTACTAATTGAGAAAGAAGGGGATTACTTAGCAGTATCCAACGACGGGGTGTTACCCCATTAGTTTTGTTGAAGAATTTTTCTGGCCAAAGTTGAGCAAAAGCTTTGAGGGTATCTTTTTTCAAGAGTTCGGTATGTAAGGCAGCTACCCCGTTAATGGCATGACTACCGATACAAGCCAGATTTGCCATGCGCACTTGTTTTTCTCCACCCTCTTCAATAATCGAAAGTTTACCTAACAAGTCTTCATCGTCAGGGAACCAGGTTTTTACATCTTCCAGAAAACGATGATTAATTTCATAAATAATCTCTAGATGTCTGGGTAACATTTTGCCAAATAGCTTGACAGACCAACGTTCTAAGGCTTCTGGCATCAAGGTATGGTTAGTATAAGCTAGGGTTTTTTGAGTGATATCCCAAGCTTGATCCCAATCCATACCATGTTCATCGATCAACAAACGCATCAACTCTGCTACGGCTACTGCGGGATGAGTATCATTGAGTTGAATAGCTGAACGTTCATAGAAATTATCTAAACTAGGGTAGAGATGGAGATGAATACGGATCAAATCTTGTAGAGAGGCAGAAACAAAGAAATATTGTTGTGCCAATCTTAGTTCTCTTCCTTGAGGTGTGTTGTCATTAGGATAGAGAACTTTCGAGATGGTTTCCGAACTCATCTTTTCTTCTACAGCGCGGTCATAATTACCCGCATTAAAAGCTTCAAAGTTAAATTCTTCACTAGCTTCCGCTTTCCAAAGACGGAGAGAATTTACTGTATTAGTTTTATAGCCTGGTACGGGAGTATCATAAGGAATGGCTTTAACTGAGCGATCGCTAATCCAGCAAACTCGATAATTACCTTTATCATCGTGATAGGTTTCGGTATGCCCCCCTAATTTAACTTCTACAGAATCTTCAGGGCGAGCAATTTCCCAGGGATTACCAAATAACAACCAGTTGTCAGGAATTTCTGCTTGCCAACCGTCTCGCAAGGCTTGGTGAAAGATGCCAAATTCATAGCGAATACCGTAACCAATAGCAGGCATTTCTAAGCTAGCAAGAGAATCGAGAAAACAAGCAGCCAACCTGCCCAAACCACCATTACCCAAACCTGGATCGGGTTCTTGTTCGATTAATTCTTCTAGATCGAGACCAGATTCAGCTAC
>JAAUYH010139350.1_pt1 | contig 20073 bp, 9 predicted proteins | sample 7278061 | NCBI WGS metagenome assembly JAAUYH01 (sample SAMN14350203, study PRJNA611818) | marine sediment metagenome | isolation source: surface marine sediment (0.6m) | place: French Polynesia: Moorea | collected 2018-08 | reverse complement strand
GACAAACAGGAAAAGTTGAAATCTTTGTTGGCAGAACTAGAAGCTTTGATTATTGAAGACAAGTGACGGTGTAGCCTTGAGGTTAATAATAATCTCGTTCAATTTGATTTATAAGTGCTTACCCTCAATAGTTTTAAGAAAGCTGTAGTCTTGTAAAATTAACGATACAAAAATTGTACAGACAAATATTAAAGTTATACCATAACAAGGTATTTATCAAGTATCAGCGTTGAAAATTTACATTATATGGTTATGTGCTTGCAAAAAACAAAATATCTGTTGGAATTATCCTGTACATTCACCTGTATTTATCACAAAGAATGTTTGAGTCGTGAATAATTTCTTCATTAAGTATATGCCGAATAAACAGGCAACGGTGCTAGATGCATAGTAGCAATTTTGTACTATATATAAGTCTTAAAGATAATGTTGCCGCTGATCCGAGGAACTTGCACTCGTAGTGGACTACGGATGCGATCTGCACAGTTGAAAGGGCACTTTCACCCAAATTGTTGAAAAGAGATGAACGAGCTGTAAGCACTCATTCAAGTCATAGAGCATCTGTCAACTGATCGGAAGGCTGCGATAACAACTTTAGTCAAAGTCGAGGGATCTTCATATCGTCTTCCAGGAGTCAGGATGCTCATTTCTGGTAATGGTCAGGTCATTGGTATGCTGAGTGGAGGTTGTTTAGAGAGTGATATTTGCCAACAAGTCGAGTAGGTGATGGAGACGGGTGAGCCTCATTTAGTCACTTAGGAATGTGGACTAAATAAAGTGCAAAAGTAGTAGCAAAGCATAGTAGATTGAAGAGGTGGGTATGGCGTGTGCAGTATTGTAATGAGAATCTACTCTCCAATGATAAAAAAGCAGATGCAATCTTACTATAAATCCCTGTCAGAGAAAGACCAACCCAATTGAGCGTCGTCTTTTTCCACATATAAGTCGAGCTTGTAGGGGAGTAATTTTTGACAGCGTAAATACCGTGTCCCAACTTATGGCAAAAGCAACTACCCAAAAAGGTTTAAAAGTTTTTACAACCATAATCGATAAAACTTACCAAACAGGCAAGAAAGTTGCAGAGGGTTTTAAAGAAACAATGGAAATTTTCTTTGACGATTTTTTACCACAATGGAACTATACTGCTAAACCCCAACACCCTTCATAATTGTAAGTTATTTAATCCACATTCCTTACCACACGACTTCGGAAGATGATCTGGTCTGGAGGCTAAGGCTTGGTTGCTGAGGATTGCTCATGTACTGAGTCTGGGAGTTTTGGTATCTCAGGCTTTAGGAGCCATGAACGCTCTTGGATGCTGAGTGCCGCATACCGAATGCTAAATGCTGAATTATTTCCTAGGGATACATTCCGCATTCAGTTAGCAGTCATTAAGCCAAATCTGAAATTTAAACCCAAAGCAAAACTGGAAGGAGAAGGAGAAAAATGATAAAGCCTGAAAACAAGATTCAATGGACCTATCAGTCTGCAACAGCCCAAGAAGTCAAGGAACGTTACGACCAATGGGCACCCGATCATGATCGAGAAATGCGTGAGGTGCATGGTGCACCAAAACGCACTTTGATTATTCAAGAAGTGGTAAAAGTGCTGCCCAAAGAGGCAAGAATCCTGGATGCTGGTGTAGGCACTGGCTTGATTGGAGAAGAGTTATATCAGCTTGGTTACCACAACTTGGAAGGGCTCGATATTTCTGAAGGGATGTTGGCGGAAGCCCGGAAAAAAAATGTTTATACCAAGCTACATACAGGAATTCTGGGCGAAAAGCTAAACTTTTCGGATGATACCTTTGATGGAATCGTATTATCTGGCGTTTTTACCTATGGACACGCACCCAGCAGCTCACTAGATGAGCTAGTTCGTATCACTAAACCAGGCGGTTATCTGATTTTCACGATTCGTCCTGATTATTACGAGACGAGTGATATCAAAGAAAAATTGGCGACCTTTGAAAGGAATCGCATCTGGCAGTTTGTAACGAATGAAGTGATCTTCCAAGCTGCGCCCCAGAGTGATCCAGATCTCTATTTGCAGGTCTGGGTATATAAGGTCACAGATTGAATTTCAGCAGAGTATTTTCAGTCAAACTGGCTTCGCTTGAAACGGATAGACCGCGATCGTCATACACCTCATTATAACTATGGGAACTGCGAAGATGAGCACCCTCGACCTGAATCATGAAAATTATGTGACAGTTAATGGAAAACGATTTCATTATATCTGGCTGCGCGATCACGACAGGTCTGAAAAATCACTTCACCCAACCTCTTTGCAAAGAATTTTTGATGTCAGTCAGTTATCAGAACCGCCAAAACCAAAATCAGTGAAGCTGGAGGGTGATGCTCTGGTCATAGAATGGGCTGAGGAGCCCAATCATCAAAGTATCTATCCCGTTGAGTGGCTGATGCAGCATACCTATGATCGGCCCAGCAATGACTATACAACCGGGACTGATGTTGACTTGGGTGATATTTATTTATGGGATGCGAAATGGCTGACAAAAAATACACCTGAACGGCTCGAACTCTCTGTAGAATATGAGGTTTTGCTACATCAGCTACACCGATTGGGTTTCGTTCTTCTAAAGAATATGAAGGCTGAAGAATTGGAGCCGTTCATCACTGCAATTGGCCCCATCTATAGAACACTCAGCGGACCTAAGGTTTGGCGTGTAAAATCAACACCTCAAGTTAGAGATGACATTGCATCTGCAAAGGAGGGATTCGCTCTATTACCCCATACCGACAATACTGCACACCTAGTACCACCCATCATCCAATTCTTGCACTGTGTTGAAAATGCTATTGTAGGGGGCGAGTCAATGTTGGTTGATGGCTTCCGCGTTGCCAGTGAAATTCGCCAAAATCACCCTGAACAGTTCCGCATACTGTCAGATATTCCTCTCATGTTTCATGGATTTACATATCATTCTCAATGCTATTTCCAATCTAGAAGACCTATTATAGGGTTAGATCGGCGTGGGCAAGTGGCGGAGATTTGCTACACGATTCATCGCAGAGCAACCCTCGATGTCCCCTTCGACCAAATGGAAGCTTTTTATGAAGCATACGTGCTCTTTTCAAAATATATTACTGATCCCAAGTATTGCTATCGCTTTCGGTTAGAACCTGGAGACTGTCTCTTAACGCAAAGTCATCGGTTGCTACACGGTCGGCAAGCATTTAAGCCTGATACTGGTGAGCGAGAAATGCAAACGGCCTACCTTGCCTGGGAGCATTTTGTTGCGCGTTGGCGATTCAATACCAACCAACACCTGTTTGCAAAGAATTATGGGCAGATAAACAACATATCGAGATTGGAAAGCCCAGGGAGATCTCAAAGATGAAAAAGGTCTGTGTTATTGGTGCTGGCCCGTCAGGATTGACAACCATCAAACAATTAATGGATGAAGGTCACGAACCCATCTGCTACGAAAAAGCGAGTGATTTGGGGGGCGTGTTTAATTACAGTGAAACCCACAGCAGTGTGTATGCCAATGCTATGCTCACCATTTCAAACTACATGATGGCCTTTTCAGATTACCCACCGACAGGCCATCGTCACCACTGGCATCACTCTGAATATAAGCAATACCTCAAGCGCTATGTCGATCATTTTAACCTTCAAGACAAGATTCAATACAACACAGCAATCACCCATATCCGTCGCCAGGAAAATGGTTACAAAGTCACAATTCAAAAGGTACAGAATCCCCAGGAAACAGATTGCCAATACTTCGATGCCGTGGCGGTCTGCATAGGGGCTAATCAAATCAAGAAATCACCGGTGATTCCGGGTCTGCAGCAGTTTAAGGGAGAGTTGATTCATGCAAGCGACTATAAAACAAATGAACGCTTTCGGGATCGACAGGTTGTTTGTATTGGTATCGGAGAAAGCTCGGCGGATATTACCCGGGAAATTAGCGAGATCGCCAAAAGCTGTCATCTTGCTATTCGCTCCTATCCCAATCTTATTCCTAGAATATTAAATACGTCGTCCTCCGATGGCTGGACAACTCGAGTCATCCACGGCACCTACGAGCCTTCTGAAGGCGTATTTCCCTTTATTGTTGGGTTTATGTACTTTCAGATCATGGTACTGATGCGAACGCTCTGGAAATTTTTTGCCGGGGAACGGGCATTAGAACCAGAATTGGATGCATTTGGGCAGCCGACCAGTACCAAAATGCTTGATTTGTCTACCAAATGGGAAGAAGACTCTGTCAAATTGGTCAAGGCGTGGGGATATTTGTCCGGAGCTAGGAAATTTGCTACCAAAAATGTCTCTTTTGTGCCAAACATTCTGAACGGAAAAATCCAAGTCAATGCATCTGGCATCCAGAAAATTGACGGCGACACCGTGGTTTTTAATGATGGTCGCTCGGTCCAGGCAGATACAATTGTGGCTTGTACTGGCTATCAAGATAGTTTTGACTTGATTGAAGGGTTTCAGTTAGAAGAAAACAATATCCGAAATTTATTTCTCCATGCTTTTCACCCTAACTGGCCTAACCTAGCCTTCATAGGCTGGGCCAGACCCGTAACGGGTGGAAACCCAGCTTGTGCAGAGATGACTGCACGCTATTTTGCACGATTGTTGAGTGACCAAGTTTCATTGCCAGATGATATTCAAGAACGGATAAAGAGTGATAAAGAATTTTATGCAGCGCGAGTCCGTTACTCTTCAGAGTTAAGCAGCCTGGTGGAATGGAAGCGATATATGGAAACAATTGCTGAACTGCTCGGCTGCAAAGTAACGCTGTGGAAGTATATGTGGCGTCCACTATTCTTCCTAAAACTGATGTACGGCTCCTTAGTTCCCTGTCAATATCGTTTGGAGGGTCCCTATGCAAATTTTGAAACATCGAAACGTGTGATTCTTCGTTTACCAATTACCATGCAACCGGAACTTGGACGGTACCTTTCAACGCTGATCGTTCAGTCCGAATTGGGTTTACGCAAAGATAGCCCATCTGATTATGATCGCTATTCCAGATACGAGTATCTTCCGGAGTATCCCATAACCGACCAAGACATAGAAAAATATCGGTTTGTTGCCAAGTCTCCGGCCCATGTTTGACTGGCAGACCCTCAATTCATAGCACTCCATTCATCGCAATAAAAGACAGGGAATTATGCACACAAAAAACAAGGTAGTGGTGATCGGAGCAGGGGCTGCTGGCTTAGCCTGTGCCATTTCTACTGCAACAGAAGGGGCCAGCGTGACGCTGATAGAGAAAACGACTCATCTAGGCGGAACCGTTGCCCACAGCTTAATCCACACGATTGGTGGCCTTCATGATGATGTTGGTGACTACATCAATGAAGGACTGCCTGTCGAGCTAGCAAAATTGCTGTTGCGGGCTGACCCGCATACCCGCAAGCGCAAGATGGGCAAGGTGTGGACCTTGAGTGTCGATCCAGCGACTTACGCAGCGGTGATTGAACAATGGGTCGCCAAACAATCGAACATTACTGTTTTTCGTAACGCCTATCCAACGCAAGTTCAAACTGAGAAGGACCGTGTCAGGCAAGTGGAAGTGAGCACGGGTAATGGCTCCCGTTTTCTTGACGTTGATGCCTTAGTCGACACAACCGGAACAGCCAGCGTGGTACGGATGGTTGATGAGGATAAGGTTGTTGAAGGGGATGCCTTAGCAGGTCTGATCTTTCAAATTCGAGGGGTGGTGCCGGATGCCCTGAAATTTCCCAAGAATGTGGGCATCCAGCGCCAGGTACAAAAAGCCATCGATGCAGGAATATTACCGCCCGAGTTTACAAAGACCTGGTTTGACGTTGGGATCTATGAAGATGAAGTCTATGCAAAATTGAGCATTTTGGTCACCGCGTACGATGCTGCTGTAGTTCCAGCTTTGCAGACTCAACTGCTACAGTTTCTGCGGCAGATGCCCGATTTTGCCCACGCGCAGGTGGTGCGGGTAGGGCGGTTGGGCATCCGGGATGGCGGCAGAATAAAAGGCGACTATTGCCTGACGTTGCTGGATGTCAAAGATGGGCGCACGTTCGCTGATTCTGTTGGGCGGTGTGCCTGGCCTATAGAATACTGGGATCCTGAAAAAGGTGTCACCCTTGATTATCTCCCCCCGCACCAGTCCTACGAAATTCCGCTGCGATCGCTCAAGGTCGCCGGAATAGAAAATTTGTGGGCAGCGGGCAAGTGTCTCTCGGCAGAGAAGCTGGCCCAAGCCTCGGCCCGCGTCGCCGGAACGTGCTGGGCCATGGGGGATGCCCTGGGTAAAGCGATCGTCGATCACAATACATAAGTTTTATCGTAACCAATCTAGTTGCAACTTTGTAGCTATTTAGCAGATAAGGCAAAAGGCAGAATAAAAGGCGCTCTGTGAAAGACGTTCAGTCGTACAAATGTCTCAAGCCTAATGGCGACAACTATATCTTTTGGAGAATTTTTATAGTGAACTTGTTTAACATCTTCCTCGAAACAGCCGCACGGCAACCGCACCATCCCCTTATTGTCACGACCCAGCAGGTATATACCTACGGAGACTTTCAACGTCAGATTGAAGCGCTGGTCGTCAAGCTCAAAGCCCATGGCATCAGGCCAGGCAATTGCATCGGGTTGCATTATGGTAACAGTCCTGAATACATTAGCCTCACCTATGCCATTTGGGGGTGCGGTGCCTGTGTGGTTCCGATTCCAATAGAGTTAAGCCCCCAAGAAAAAGAACAGATCTTTCGGAATATCTGTATTAATGCCGTTATCACCCAATCAGACATTGCGGCAGATATTGAGGTCGTACAGGCGGCAGATGCTCTCCCGCTTGCAGAGAACGCTGTCTTGATCCCTGCAATGCGATTCCGAGACCACCCTGCAGGCTTTGCAGTGGTTAACGCGGCGTTTGTGCGTTTCTCTTCGGGCACAACGGGGACCGCCAAGGGCGTTGTCCTGTCCCATGAAACCATTTATGACCGCATCCGATCTGCGAATGAAGGACTAAACCTGGGACCCGAGGATCGGATCCTGTGGCTGCTCTCCATGGCTTACCATTTTGCGGTATCGATTGTTTCCTATCTCTCCTTTGGGGCCACCATTCTCCTGGCCCCCAATACCTTTGGCACGGCCATTATCCGTCTGGCTGCCAAGCAGCGAGCCACAGTCATCTATGCCGCCCCCACCCACTATGCCTTGATGACCCATGATCGCAGTGGACAGTTGCTCCCCGATCTGCGACTGGCCATTGTGACCACCACGGTCCTGCCAGCGGATGTAGCTACTGCCTTTCACCGTCGTTTTCAAAGACCCCTGAATGAGACATACGGAATTATTGAGGTGGGATTGCCCTGTATGAACCTCGAAAAACCGGGCGAAAAACAAGGTTCAGTGGGCAGGGTATTGCCCGCCTATGAACTGCGCTTGCAAGACGTCGACCCGATCGCGGGGCTGGGTGCAATTCAAGTACGTGGCCAAGGACTACTAGATGCCTACTACGAACCCTGGCAAAGCCGCGAGGAAATTTTGGGCAAAAACGAAGGTTGGTTTGCCACTGGTGACCTGGGTGAACTGGATGCAGAAGGCTATCTCTCCATTTGTGGTCGGTCGAAAGAAGTGATCAGCGTGGGTGGGATGAAGTTCTTCCCCCAAGAAGTTGAAGCCATCTTAGAAGCGCACCCATCTATCCAAGAGGCTTGCGTCTTTCGTTATCCAGACAAACGCCTGGGGGATGTGCCCCGTGCCCAGGTCGTCATTGTGCCGGGGACTGTTGTGATACCCACGGCGGGTGATCTGAATGCGTTCTGCACCGAGCGTTTGGCCCGACACAAGGTGCCCGTGGAATTTGCCGTAGTTAATGGTTTGATGAGAACGGCGAGTGGGAAGTTGATCCGAGACGCATCCAAACTCTTGGTTCAGGAGGAGATGGCTGTATGACCTTATCCAATGAACTCCGTCAATACATCGTTCAGCATTACCTAAAGGGTGAAGCACCGGAAGCGTTTGATGGCAATTTTGACCTCATTGCCAATGGCATCCTGACCTCTTTGGCGCTGGTCGATCTCTTATCCCATGTCGAAAACCGCTATGGCGTCGAGTTTGGTGAGAATGATATCGTCCCGGAGAACTTTGAATCGATTAACGCCCTAGCAAACTTTATTGAAGACAGACAGGGTATCGCAGACAGACAGGATAGCGCAGGTGGACACGTGCAAACCAGGGACGATACCCTCGCCCAAGGCGATGCCCTGTCAACCTTATCAGCACCAACGGCAGCATCTCACTCTTCCCCTGAATCGGTATCTTCTCAGGCCCTGCTATTGTCCCAGGTACAGGAGGATGACGCGATCGCCGTTATCGGGATGGGCTGTCGTTTCCCCGGCCATGTCCACACCCCCGCCGAATTCTGGCAGTTGCTACGGAAGGGTGTGGATGCATTGACGGAGTTCCCAAAATCCCGTTGGGACATCGACCAGTACTACGATCCCGACCCGGAGGCACGGGGCAAAAGCTATGTCCGCAATGGTTATTTTGTTGACAAGATCGATCAATTCGACCCAGCGTTCTTTGGCATTTCCCCCCGTGAAGCCATCAGCCTGGACCCGCAGCAGCGATTGTTGCTGGAAGTCTGTTGGGAAACGCTGGAGCATGCCGGGATTGCCCCCAGGACATTACGCAATAGTCAAACGGGTGTTTTTGTGGGTGGGTTTTGGGATGACTATTCGGTGCAAGGGCTTTACCAGGATCAGGCCGATCACATTGATGCCTATCGTCTGCTGAGCAATCTGCGGGGCATGATGGCGGGACGAATTGCCTACGTCTTGGGACTTCAGGGACCTGCTCTGCAGCTAGACACGGCCTGCTCTTCCTCACTGCTATCGATTCATCTGGCTTGCCAATCGCTGCGGGCGCAGGAATGTAACCTGGCCCTGGCGGGTGGTGTTGATTTAAACCTTTCCCCGGAACGAAGCATTGCCCTCAGCCGGATGCGGGCACTCTCTGCCGATGGGCGCAGCAAGTGCTTCGATGATAGTGCCGATGGCTTTGGCCAGGGCGAAGGCTGTGGCGTCGTGGCCCTGAAGCGCCTTGCCGATGCTCAGCGCGACGGAGACCCGATTTTTGCCCTTGTGCGAGGATCGGCGGTCAACCATGATGGCCGCAGCAATGGCCTAACCGTGCCCAATGGTCTGGCCCAGAAGGCCGTGATTCAACAAGCCCTGCACAATGCTCATGTTCGTCCAGAACAAATTCAGTTCATTGAAACTCACGGCACTGGCACGCCCTTGGGAGATCCAACAGAAGTCAACGCTCTGATCAACGCCTTGGCGGGTGAGCGGACCGCGCCCTTAATGTTGGGTTCGGTGAAAACCAACATTGGCCATTTAAATGCGGCGGCGGGTGTTGCATCCTTCATCAAAGTCGTCCTAGCCCTCCAACATCGGGAAATTCCCCCCAATTTGCACTTTCATAGGCCGAATGCTCGCATTGCATGGAACGATTGCCCCCTCAACATCCCCACAGAACCCACGGTTTGGCAGGGTGAACCCAGGCTAGCGGGCATCAGTTCCTTTGGCATGACTGGCACCAATGTCCATATGATCCTGGAAGAATTTCCTGACGCTGCGATCGCAGCCGCTCCTCCTGCCGCCAGCGATCGCCCCTGCCACCTCTTAACCCTCTCAGCCCAAAGCCAGGACGCTTTACATGCCTTGGCAGAGCAGTACAGTGATTTTCTTCAGCACCATCCCACCCTTGCTATCGGTGACCTGTGTTACACCGCCTACACAGGCCGTAATCACTTCTCCCACCGACTCGCCATCACCGCGCCTTCCCTGGCCGAACTGCAAACCCAGCTAACCGTCTACAACCAGGGCAAACAGGAATCAGGCACACAACAGGCCACCTCTAAACCATCCCCAAAAGTTGCCTTTCTCTTCACCGGGCAGGGGTCCCAATACGTAGACATGGGCCGTGAACTCTACGAAACCGAACCCATCTTTAGAACAGCCCTGAATCACTGCGCCGATATTTTGCGAGAAGCCAACGTGCCCTTGTTAGAAGTCCTGTATGGAAAGGCAGAAGGCAGAAGAAATCCAAAATCCAAAATCCAAAATTCTCCCCCATCCCCCCCATCCTCCTATCTCCTCAACCAAACCACCTACACTCAACCTGCACTCTTCGCCCTGGAATATGCCCTGGCAACGCTCTGGCAATCTTGGGGCATCCTGCCCGACATTCTTATGGGGCATAGCGTGGGTGAGATCGCTGCGGCTTGTGTGGCGGGGGTCTTCAGTCTGGAAGATGGCCTGAAATTGATCGAAGCCCGGGGACGGTTAATGGGGGCCCTCCCCCAAGAAGGCGAGATGGTCTCACTGTTGGCGGATGAAGCTCGGGTGCAGCAAGCGATCGCAGCCTACGCAAAGACAGTGCCCATTACTGAGTCTTCGGCGGGGCTTGCGGTCTCGATTGCCGTCATCAATGGCCCTGAGAGCGTGGTCATTTCTGGCCAGCGTGAGGCGGTGGGGGCGATCGCTGAACAACTGGCATCAGAGGGGGTTAAAACCCGCAAGCTGACCGTCTCTCATGCGTTCCACTCGGCGCTGATGGAGCCCATGCTGGCAGTGTTCCATCAAGTGGCAGACAGTATTACCTATCACCCTCCCAGAGTGCCTGTGATCTCAAATCTCACTGGCCAACTTGCTGGGGATGAGATCGCCACCCCCGATTACTGGGTGCGTCATGTGCGGGAAGCCGTTCGCTTTGCCGATGGCGTGGCAACTCTGCATGAACAGGGCATTAACATCTTCCTGGAAATCGGCCCCAAGCCAATCCTGTTGGGCATGGCCGGACAAATATTGAACCCGGTGGCAGGCAAGCAGAGAAATGCTCATCCCCCCGTCTCCCCATCTTCCCATCCCCCCACCCTGCTACCCAGCCTGCGGGAAGGCCACAGCGACTGGCAGCAGCTGTTGACGAGCTTGGGGGAGTTGTATGTGTGCGGGGTCGAGATTAACTGGCAAATCTTTGACGGCGGCTATCCGCGACGCAAGGTGGTCCTCCCCACCTATCCTTTCCAACGGCAGCGCTACTGGCTGGATGTTGGAAAGACCCACAGCCATGATTCAGCCAAAGAGCAGGACGCACTGGACAATTGGTTAGCCACCCTCAACATCGACGAGCTAACTCAGCAGATCTCCGACAAAACCGCCGATAAAACCCATATACCTGCCGACACGCCCACCTTGGTTGCTCAAGTGTTAGAGGCGATAAAGGCAAAGCATCAGGCCCAAATCAGGGCAAGTGCGATCGCAACCTACCTCTATGAAGTCACCTGGCGGCAACAGTCCCTGACATCCCCAGCGATGGTGTCAACAGGGGGCGATCGCTGGCTGGTTCTGGCCGATCAGAAGGGCGTGGGGGTTGCCCTAGCACGTCAGTTACAAGCGATGGGTCAGCACGTCACCCTGGTTTATGACACAGTCCCCCCATCGATGCCAACGCCTCAGGCAGGAAGTCAGGTCGGTGGTCAGATCGGTAGCGACCATGACCTTGTCACCCAAGTCATCCCGATCGCTGATCTTGACCTCTTCCAGCAACGGCTGCATGAACTTCTCCATCAGGACGCTGAACCTTGGCGTGGCATTGTGCATTTGTGGGCGCTAGACAGTGGGGCGTTAGAAAGTTCTCCCCTGGTACCCCCGAACGCAGACGAAATGTTACAGGCGCAAAAGAGAAGCTGCGGGACGTTACTTTATCTCCTCCATAGCCAACAGCAAGCTGCTGATATTCAGGCCAATGTCCCGATCTGGGTGGTTACGCGGGGTGCCCAGGCGGTCAATACACAGGCTACTCAGACAGAGGAGACACTAACCCAGGGGGCTGCGGTTTTGCCGGGTCAAGCCACCCTGTGGGGCATGGGTCGGGTGATCTCCTTGGAGCAGCCGGAATGTTGGGGAGGGCAAATTGATTTAGACCCGGATAGTGCCGATGAACTTGATGGGGCAGCGATCGCCATCGGGCAGGACATTTTATCGGCCACCTTTGAAGCACAGCGTGAAGAACAGATCGCCTATCGTCAAGGACAGCGCTATGTCGCCCGTCTGGTTCCGGCCCAGCCTGCAACGGCGTCAAGACCTGTGACCATCCAGAGCGAAGGGACGTATCTGGTCAGCGGCGGCTTAGGCAGTCTGGGGTTGCATACAGCCCGTTGGCTGGCGAAACAAGGGGCGCGACACCTGATCTTAACGGGTCGCCGGGGGGCACAAACCCAAGAGCAGCGAGCAGCACTGACTGAATTACAAACACAGGGGGTAGAGGTCAGGGTGGCTCAGGTGGATGTTGCCGATGAAACCGCTATGACCCAACTCTTTAGGGATATAGAGACAGCCCCCTACCCATTGCGGGGGGTGGTCCATGCCGCTGGTGTTGCTGGCTTCAAAGCAGTGCAGTCTTTGCAATGGCCTGATTTTGAGGCGATGCTGCAGCCCAAACTGGTGGGGGGCTGGCTCTTACACCGTTTGACCCAAGGGATGAACCTCGATTTCTTTGTCAGTTATGCATCAGGCGCTGGCATTTGGGGGGGCAAACACCAGGCCCATTACGGGGCAGCGAACCACTTCCTGGATGAGTTGATGGCCTACCGCCGTAGCCAGGGATTGCCAGGGTTGAGTATTGCCTGGGGGCCTTGGGCCGGAAGTACCCTGGCCACCCCAGACGCTCAGGCCATGTTTCAGGCGATGGGGGTGCGCCCCTTTTCACCGCAGCAGGGGATTGCCATTCAGGCCCATTTGATGGAGACAGATGCCACCCAAATTGCGGTTGCTGATATTGACTGGTCACGGCTGAAAACCCTTTATGAACTCACCAAGCCCCGTCGATTTTTGGCTGAGATAACGGTGGAATCACCAGAAATCCAACAGGGTTCCGACGGCCAGACTGGTAAACAGACGGGCAAACAAACAGGCACACAGACAGACAAACCAGCGGCAGACAAGACATCGCTGGTGCAGGAACTCGAAGCATTGTCTGGGGCTCGCCGCTTGGAGTCTCTGCGCACGTATCTGCAAAAAACCGTAGGCCGCATCCTGGGGATGGCCGACCTGCCGGATAGCGCCACGGGCTTTGCCAATCTGGGGGTGGATTCTCTGATGGCTCTGGAACTGCGGCAACAGTTGGAGCAGACCCTCCATTGCTCCCTCCCCACGACCATTGCCTTTGAATACCCCACCGTTAATGCGTTGGCGACCTACCTACTGGATGACGTGCTGAATAAAGCATTGACCATCGCCCCTCCCCAAAAGGCAGCCGCTATGACCTCCATGCAGCAGCACAGCACAGGGATGGCAGAACCCATTGCGGTCATCAGCATGGCCTGTCGTTTTCCCAGCGCTGACACCCCAGAAGCCTTCTGGCGACTGCTCCAAGCGGGCGTCGATGCGGTGCAGGAAATCCCCGCAACGCGCTGGAACGTGGACGAGTACTACCACCCGGAACGCCCGACCCCCGGCAAGATGTACATGCGCGAGGCCGCCTTTGTCAACAACGTTGAAGCCTTTGACCCCCGCTTCTTTGGCATTGCCCCCCAGGAAGCCACGGACATGGACCCCCAACATCGGCTCCTGCTGGAGGTGAGTTGGGAGGTGCTGGAACGGGCAGGGGTGTCCCAGGTTTCCCTGGTCGATAGCCAAACTGGCGTCTTTATTGGCATTGGTGAGGGAAACTATGGTGCCTTGAGTGCCGTTCAGGATTTGACCCAATTGGACTCTCACACGGTCACCAGTGGGGGGCACAGCGTTGCCGCCGGTCGTTTAGCGTACACGCTGGGGTTGCAAGGCCCGACGCTCGCCGTCGATACCGCCTGTTCATCGTCGTTGGTGGCATTGCACTTGGCCTGTCAAAGTCTGCGCACCGGGGAAAGTGACCTGGCCCTGGCTGGTGGGGTGAGTCTGATGCTTTCACCCACCGATCATGTCGCCCTCTCTCAGATACAAGCCCTCTCACCCGATGGACGCTGCAAGACCTTCGATGCGGCAGCCGATGGCTATGGCCGGGGCGAAGGGGGTGGCATGATCTTACTCAAACGTCTGAGGGATGCCGAAGCGGATGGCGATCGCATCCTCGCGGTGATCCGGGGAAGCGCCGTGAATCACGACGGTCCCAGCAGCGGGTTGACGGTTCCCAACCGACGCGCCCAGGAGAAATTGATTCGCCAGGCATTGACCAATGCCCAGGTGGCCCCCAACGAAGTTGCCTACATTGAAGCGCACGGTACCGGGACGCCGCTGGGCGATCCCCTGGAGTTCCGGGCGTTGGGTGCGGTTTTTGGGCGCGATCGGGAGACCCCCCTGCTGGTCGGCTCGGCCAAAACCAACGTAGGGCATCTGGAGGCAGCGGCAGGCATTGTTGGCGTTATCAAGACCGTGCTGGCGCTGCAACATAGACAGATTCCTCCCCATCTCCATTTCCATACCCCCAGTCCCTACATTGAGTGGGATAAGTTTGCTATTGAGGTGCCAACCACACCCCAACCCTGGCCGAGCGAGAAACGTATTGCCGGTGTCAGTTCCTTTGGTATCAGCGGCACCAACGCCCATATCGTTCTAGCGGCTGCGCCTCAGCCCGAGAAACGGGAAGAACGCCATCTCGACCCCCAACCGGCCATAGATCCTTGGAGGCATCACCAGTGGAGGCGTCGTAAGCATCTTCTCCCACTGTCCGCCAAGAGTACCGCTGCCTTAGCAGACCTGGCTGGGCACTACACTGAGCATCTTCGCGCCCACCCTGACAGTGATCTGGGAGATCTTTGCTACACTGCTGCGATCGGTCGCAATCACTTTACCCATCGTCTGAGCGTTATCGCCGACAGTATCCCTGATTTACAGGCCAAATTGAGCGCTATCCCACAAGGGGAGAAACCCCATGGTCTGACACGCGGTAGCGTGGGTCGGACAACACCGCGCCTGGCCTTCCTCTTCACGGGTCAAGGCGCGCAATATGTGGACATGGGCCGTGAACTCTATGAAAGTAATCCGCTCTTCCACGCTACGGTCAATCGCTGTGATGAGGTACTTCAAGATGATCTCGGCGCATCCCTGTTGCAGATTCTGTATCTAGAGACTGAAGCCAATTGCCAAGGGAAATCTTCTACCTCTGATGTCATTCACCAAACTGCCTACACCCAACCCGCCCTGTTTGCCCTTGAATACGCCCTGGCACAACTCTGGATCGCCTGGGGCATTCAACCGGATGTCCTCATGGGTCACAGCGTGGGAGAGATCGCTGCCGCCTGTGTGGCAGGCGTCTTCAGCCTGGAAGATGGCCTCAAGCTGATTGCTGCCCGTGGCCGTCTGATGCAAGCCTTACCCCAAGATGGTGAAATGGTTTCGCTGCTGGCCACTGAAGCACAAGTACAACAAGCCATTGCCCCCTATCGCGATCGCGTCTCCATTGCCGCCATCAACGGCCCCGAAAGCATCGTCATCTCTGGAAAACGGGAGGCGATGACAGCGATCGTCGAGCAACTGGCGTCAGAAGGCGTTAAAACCCGCAAACTCACCGTCTCGCATGCATTTCATTCGCCGCTGATGGAACCGATGCTGGACGAATTCCGGCAAGTGGCGGAAAGCATTACCTATCACACACCCACATTCCCCCTCATCTCCAATGTGACCGGGAGCGCCGCTGGCGACGAAATTACCACACCCGACTACTGGGTCCGCCATATCCGAGAAGCCGTCCGCTTCGCCGATGGCGTGTCAGCCCTACAGAAACAGGGCGTTGACATCTTCCTGGAAATCGGCCCCCAGCCAACGCTGTTAAGCATGGCGGGGCAAATATTGAACCAGGTAGCAGGCAATCAGGTAAATGGTCATCCCCCAATTCCTCTATCCCCCCATTCCTTCACCATGCTACCCAGCCTGCGTCAAGGCCATAGCGACTGGCAACAGATGCTGGCGAGCTTGGGCGAACTGTATGTACGCGGGGTCGAGATTGACTGGGAAGGCTTTAACCGAGATTACCCAGGACAAAAGGTCTTGCTGCCCACTTACCCGTTCCAGCGGCAGCACTACTGGCGTGAAGAAACAGCCTATGTGCCCAGCAATGGCGTTCATGGCATCTATACATCTACTATCAAAGAGGAGGGCAGGCAACCCATGCAGGATCACGCCATTTCTGATGCCCAAACCCAATTAGCACCAGCTGCACAGGGTGAACCACTACTGCAGAAACTGCGAACCCAGATCGCTGAGATTTTTGAAGCGGATCCTGCCACCTTCCGTGCGGATGTCTCGTTTGTGGAGATGGGGGCAGATTCACTGCTCCTGGGCCAAATCACGCAAGCCGTTGAGCAAAGATATGCAGTTAAGGTCGGAATTCATCAACTCTTTGAAGAATTGAGTTCCCTTGACACGCTGGCTGCCTACATTGAGCAGCAACGGCCCGCAATGCCATTAGCTGTGGAGTCGGCATCCCCAGAAATGTCGCCATCTGGACTCCCCGCTACGGCGACACCGCTGACAATCCAGGCAGCATCAGCGGCAGCACCTACGGCAGACACCAGCGACCTGCAAGCGATCGTCAATCTCCAGTTGCAAACGATGTCCCAGGTCTTTGCACAGCAATTGGCGCTTCTGGACGGTCATGGCGCAACGGGTCCTGCGGGTCAAAGAATATCCGATCGGGTCTCGTTAGAACAGTCCCAAATGGGGCAGAACGGCGTTGTGTTGCCCACAGAGAGACCCTCGTCAATCAGCCAGCTTTATCCCAATGGAACAGGTGCGATCGCACCTACAGATCATCAAGCCACAACCAAGCAGGCAGTTCCCCCCGCGCCGCGCCCGCCCGTGACCATGACAACCCGCAATCTCACGTCGCGGCAGCAAAACCATGTCGATGCCCTGATTGCCCGCTATTCCCGACGCACAGCAGCCTCTAAAACCCGGGCGCAAACTAATCATTCCCGCATCGCCGATGCCCGCAGCGTCATGGGTTTCCGCCTGGAACTCAAAGAGATCACCTATACCCTTGTGGCACAGCGCGCAGCAGGAGCCCGCTTTTGGGATATTGACGGTAACGAGTATGTGGATGTGGCCATGGGCATGGGGGCGTTGCTCTGTGGCCATCGCCCTGCTTTTATCCAGGAGGCGATCCAGGCAGAACTAGAGCACTCTATTGATATCGGCCCCAATTCCGCCTTGGCGGGCGACGTGGCCGCCTCGATTTGCGCCATGACAGGCATGAAGCGCCTGGGATTCCTTGTCTCTGGCACCGAAACGGTGATGGCAGCATTGCGCCTGGCCCGGGCAGCAACCGGGCGAGAAAAAATCGCGATGTTTATGGGGGCCTACCATGGGCAGTCTGATGGGGTGCTGGCTCTACCCGATACTGAAGGAGATCCCCTGCACGCAATCCCCATGACCCCCGGCATTTCTAAGCGGGCTGTGGGTGATGCGTTGGTGCTGCCCTATGATGCGCCCAACTCCCTGGAGATGATAAAAACCCATGCCCATGACCTGGCCGCAGTTATTGTTGAGCCCGTGCAGAGTCGCCGTCCAGAGCTACAGCCCCGAGCTTTTCTGCAAAACTTACGGCAACTTACCCGGAATACCCACGTCCCCTTAATCTTTGACGAGGTGATAACGGGCTTTCGTATTCATCCCGGTGGATCCCAGGCTTGGTTTGGCGTGGAGGCCGACATCGCCACCTACGGTAAGATTGTGGGGGGTGGTCTGGCCGTGGGTGTAGTTGCTGACAGAAGCGGAGATTTCATCAACCACATTGACGGCGGGCCCTGGCAATTTGGTGATGCCTCCTATCCCCAAGTGGAGAAAAGCTTTGTCGGCGGCACATTTCGCATGCACCCCCTGGCTATGGCCTCATCCCTGGCGCTGTTGCAGCATTTGCAGCAGGAAGGTCCAGCACTACAGGAAAGTTTAAATGCGCGGACGACCGCCCTGGTACAGCGGCTCAATGCAGTCTTTGAAGCGACCCACTTTCCGATTCGCGCCTCCAATTTTGGCTCGCTCTTCCGCTTTGCCTGGCAGAGCAATGTCAGCTACGTCTATCAGCCCGTGGAAATCAACCTCTTCTATTTTCACCTCCTGGAAAACGGTGTCTACACCTGGGAAGGACGCACTTGTTTCCTTTCCACCGCCCACACTAACGCGGACATCGACCACATTGTGAGTGCAGTTGCCGCCAGTGTGCAGGCCATGCAGGCGGGCGGGTTTGGACCAGCCTCTACCCAGGGAGAATGGGCATCATCTACGAAGCAACCGGCGATCCTTACCACGAATCCGCAAGAAACTACTCTCCCGTTGAGCCTTGAGCAGCAGGCCCTTTGGGCCTTATCACCGCGTGGCAATAAAGAAATGGCGGGAGAGACGCCCGAGTGGACTATTCCCGTGAATCTAATGCTGCGCGGTTCTTTGAATCAGGATGCGCTGCGTCACACAATTCAGACCATTGTCAACCGTCACGAAGCATTGCGCACGATTTTTCATCCCTCCGGCACGTTTCAAATCGTACTGCCCACCCTCGATATTCCCCTAGAGGCAGTTGATCTATCCCATCTGCAAGGTCAGGCTCGTGATGCAGCCGTGACCGCATGGTTCAATCAGGCAGGAGCCATCCCTTTTAACCTGGTAACTGGTCCGCTGTTGCGGGCAGTTCTCCTCAAATTAGCTGAAGATCATTATCTCCTGGTGCTGAATATGCACCACATCGTTACCGATGGCTGGTCAGTAGGCGTGATCTTAGATGAACTCTCCCAACTGTATACAGCGACCTGCACAGGCACCATTGCCCCACTCGATCCACCCCATCAGTATCGTGAATGTATTCACTGGCAGGCGGGTCAAAGCCAGCATCAGGCATTGGCTGCGGATGAGGCTTACTGGCTTGAACAGTTCCGTGACGGCTTTCCTATGGCCGAGTTGCCGCTGGACTATCCCCGGCCTGCCCAGCCGAGTCGTCGCGGTGCCAGATATGCGGTGCAATTGGATGCAGACGTCACCCGTCAATTGAAACAGGCCAGCCGAATCCAGGGTTGTACGGTGTTTATGACGCTCTTAGCTGCCTATGGGCTTTGTCTCCATCACCTGACAGGTCAGGATGATCTGGTCATTGCCACCCCCACTGCCGCTCGTTCCTTTGAACACGCAGAAAAGTTGGTGGGCTATTGCACCCACCTGTTGCCCATGCGCAGCCGTTGGCAAGATGGCGAAACGGTGGTGTCCTACCTGGCAGCCCTCAAAAAGACGGTGCTAGCGGCTTATCAACATCAGACCTATCCCTTTGCCCAGTTGTTTGGCAAGCTCCAAGCAGAACACACCTTGGGGGCATATCCTGGCGTCACCACTATCTTTAATTTGGACGGTTCGCTGCCAACACCAGCCCTCTCTGGGCTAGCTGTCGCCCATTACCCCGCTCCAATTCACTTTGCGCTGGTCGATTTACGACTGGATGCCATGGAAGTCGAGGACCAAATCTGGCTAACCTATGATTACTGCACAGATCTATTCGATGCTGCCACGATTGAAGATTGGCATGAACAGTTTCGAGATCACTTGCAGACCATTATCAGTGACTCCAGGGCAAGCATTCCAGGCAGTTAGTCATCAATCAGAAATAACGACATCCCTTGGAGATAAGATGGACCCTCAAGAAGAGCTTTTTATGTTGACGTATGGGCCTTGGAAGTTCCAGATCGTATACGTTGCAGCAAAACTGGGTATTGCAGATGCAATTGATCATGGAGCGAAATCGAGCCAGGAATTGGCTAATCTCATAGGTGCTAATGCCAGTATTCTGAACCGTGTTTTACCTATCCTTTCTTCGCATCTTTCTTAACAAAAGAGATATAGGCTGTAATGTATGTATGGAAAGTATTTGAGGGTTTAATGTAATTTATTTTTCGGGTGCGATCGAGCATAAAATCAATATAAGTTAACGATATTAGTAAAGAAAAATTATTGTACATATAGTTTTAAGAAGTAAAGTAAAATAAGAGTTACATGTAATTTTAAGTGGTAGTTAGAGTCCGTAAGGTTTACCTGATAAGGAATTTAGAGTTTTTAGTTAGAAAAT
>JAAUYH010159606.1_pt1 | contig 20075 bp, 14 predicted proteins | sample 7278061 | NCBI WGS metagenome assembly JAAUYH01 (sample SAMN14350203, study PRJNA611818) | marine sediment metagenome | isolation source: surface marine sediment (0.6m) | place: French Polynesia: Moorea | collected 2018-08 | reverse complement strand
TTCTGACTGCAGATTCTGCCGGCAAAATCTATCCCGTCGCGGGGGCGCTTGGGTGTAAGATCCGGACGACAACGGGCGTTTAGGAGTTGGGCCCGTGGCCTCGGAAGCAGCCACAGCAGACGTTCTGCAGCAAGAGCAGCACCTAATCGAAGAGGCGAAACGCGGGAATCTCGACGCTATGCGAGCCATCCTCGAACGTTACGCCTCTCCTTTGTACAGTACCGTGATCCTGCCGCGACTCGGCGATCCGGTGACTGCGGAAGACGTGCTGCGCGAAACCATGGTCACGGCAGTGGAGAAAATCCACAGCTTTCGCTGGCAGGGCAAGAGCATCTACGCCTGGTTGCGCCAGGTGGCGGTCAACAAGGTGTACGATGTTCATCGGCAATCGAAACGTTCGCAACGGCTGGTCGACGCCATCGCGGTTGAGCTGTCCACAGAGACTGACACCGATCAGCAGGCGGACGCCATGCTCATGGCCGAAGAGGAGCGGCGATTGCTCAGGATACGCATCGACGAAACCGTGGAGCAGCTGCCCGATCGCTATCGACGGGCGATTCAACTGCGGCTGGTGGAGGAGCTGTCGCGCGAGGAGTGTGCTCGGCGTATGGAGGTGACTGTCGGCAATTTTGACGTGGTGCTATTTCGCGCTGTTCGCGCATTTCGCAAGCGTTTTGGTGAACGCATAGGCGAATGACGAGATCAATGACAAGCTATACGACCAATGGCCAACGACGACCATAACGATGACCCAACCCGGGGTGCCAAGGGGCCCATATCCGCATCGGGCCGCGGCGACAAACCCGGTGGGGATTCCGGCGACCTAATGGGCAAAGTGACGGGCGACATGGGCGATGTAGACGCGCCCGTGGCGGCGACGGCCAGTGAACGGGCGCAGGCGCAGTCATTTGCCGAGCTCGTCGATGCCATGACTTCGGGACAGGGACTGCCGCCGGCGATGACGTCTGATGAGCGGGTCTTGGTCGACGTCGCCGGTATGATCCGTGCGGTCGCAAATCCGGTTCATCTGCCGCCGTCGAGACAGGTAGACCTCGTCGGTGCGGCGCTGGCACGGGCATCCGCGCAGACATCCGCACTAAAGGCTACTACGCCAGAGGCTGCATTAGAGGTCAAAGGCCAAGCTCATCACGAGTCCCGAGCCGGCAGCAAACGCGCATCCGATGGGCCAGAAACCGATACCGGCTCTGCAACCGCGCCCGACCTGTTGGCCGAGCGCAGGCGGGGGCGCCTTTTGCGGGTGTTGCCGTGGGCAGTGGCCACAGCCTCGGTTGCTGCAGCATTGGTGCTGGCTTTGGGTCATCCCCGTCTGCGGCCCAGCTTTGCCCTCCTCGGCTCGCCGCCGACGGCTTCGGTGACAGCGGCGGTAGCTACGGAACTGGCCCGAGAGCCGTGGCATCGGTCGCGTCCGGCCGACGCCCTCATTGGTGAGATCCCACGGCGGCATGCTGGCGCTGCCAGCGATCGCATCGATATTATCTTCGCCGATCGTCTGAGCGGATACCGGCAGCTGCGGCTGCGGGCCAGCGCCGCAACCCAGTCTGCAGGAGAACAACCCCGATGACGACGATGCACTCGCTTCCCATCATGGTCCGTCTGGCCGTTGTCCTTGGCGGGATGCTGTTACTGCTGGGGGGAAGCCCAGGCTGTGGCGATGAATTGGACCCCAATCGTGTGAGTCGCCAGAGTCCTGGAAACCCGTCGGTAACGACATTGCCCGAGCCGCGAGCCGAGAGCGTGGCGGCAGGACCGGCGACTGATTTAGGACCCGAGCTCATGATTGCACTGGCTCAGGCCAAGAATTTTCATCACAAGGCCGATATCTATGCCCAAGAGGGAGATCTGCTCGCGGCGACGGCTGCCGTGCGTGAGATTTTGGCCATTCCCTTTCCCCCAGGTGCCGCCGAGGGCCAAGACGTGGAGTTCGATGCCCGCGCGCGCTTGGCGAAATTGCTGATGGCGCAAGAGGCGCTCGATGAGGCCCTGGGCATCGTCGAAGAGGGCATTGCCGCCCGGACCAGGGATTCGTTTTTTCTGGCCAATCTACATACAGTCGCTGGCGAGGTGCACGAGGCCATGGCGCGGGCCCTCGACGACGAGGGCAATTCCGCGGGCGCCGAGCAAGAGCGCCGGGCCGCAATCGCGGCCTATGATGCCTCTATCGCCATCAATCGCGCGCTGCAACAGGCGCTCATGCGCGGGGGCCAACAGTGAGCGTGGTGGGGAGACCGGTACTCGGCGTCATTGTGGCAATGATGGTCGGTGCGATGCTGGTGTCTGTATGGGCGTGTAGTGCGGCCCGGCCCATGGTGAATTATGAGCGCATTGATGCGCGCAAGCAGGAGATCGCCATGCTGTGGGCACAGATCCGCGAATGGCGGCAGGACGCCGGTCTGCGCGGCGTGGAGCCACCCACGCGCGAAATTATCAAGATGCGCAAGATGTCGGTGGCCTCGGTTACGCGGGTGTGCCATGGCGAGATCGATCCGCGCACGCCGAGGTGCCAAGACATGTGCAGCTTGGCCGATGCGATCTGTGAGAATGCCGAGAGCATTTGCCGCATTGCCCGCGAATTAGAGGACGATCATTGGGCCCGCGATAAGTGCGCCAGCAGCAAGGCGTCTTGCAAAGAGGCCAAGCAGGCTTGCTGCCGCTGCTGCAGTGAAGAGCCCGCAGCGATGGCGCCGCCGCCGCCGACAGGAGACGAAGGAGACGAAGGCGGCGAAGACGACAGCAGGGCGGAGGATGCAGCCGGAGCAGACGATGATACCGATGCCGCTTGGGGCTCTGATGCCGCGGGGGATGATCCTGATGTGGCGAATGAAGATGGCGATCTCGGGGATGGGAAGCGCGCCCCACCCGAGTAAATGATCTGGCAGCCGATTGGCGCCAATTGCGCATGAGAGCATAGTCGGTCCGCGGGTGCTGCGCGTATAGTCGTCGTCTGTGTCGCTATTTGGGTCGCAGTCTAGATTGGCTACAGCGCGCGCAGTGAAGCGGGATTCGGCATCGCTAAGGATAACTGCGGCAGCCGTCTTGAGCGCGGCTGTGTGCATGGGCGCCGCCGCCCCGGCTTGGGCCGACGGGGTCGATGGGGCCATGGCCTCGGGACCGCGAGCCGTGGCCCGCGCTGGGGCGACCCTGGTGAGCGACGACAACGGGGCGGCCATATTGCGTTCGCCGGGAGGTTTATTGCGCCGGGGCGGGGAGCGGCTGCGCGTGGGTCTCGGCCTGGTCGACGATGGCGTTTCCTATCGCCCGTCAGAGCTGTCGTATGAGACTGGCGAGACTGAAGAGATGGCTCCGACCATCGTCGATCAGGCGGCTCCGGGCGGAGCCCTTCATCTGAGCATGGTCGGGACCTGGCGGGCGTTTGCCTATGGCCTGGCCTATTTGGACACCGCTTCTTGGGCCCGCCGATTGCCCTCACCCGGCACCGGCGTTGTCGAAGATCCCGCGCTTCTGGACGAGATCGACCGAACCTTTCCCCATCGCTACGGTGGCCTCGATCTCGATTATCAACGCGCAGAGTGGGCCCTGGCCGTGGCCACGCGGGTCGGCGATTGGTTGGGCGCCGGTTTCAACGTATCTATTGCGGCAACCGAGGCGGCAGAGACCCGACACCTGTGGGCTGGCCGTGCATCGCGAGACGTACTGGGCACGCCGATCCGGGACGTTGTGGTGAGTGTGGACGGCCGAGATCGGTGGACACCCGGGATCGGCGCGGGGGTCTTTATCGCTCCGCCGAGCCTACCCATCGAAATGGTGCTGTCGATGCGCTATCAGGCCCGCGATGTGCTCAGTGGCGCGATGGAGGCCGCTTCGCTGGTACAGAGCGTCGTCGCACCGGAAGTCGATGTCGCCGATGATGCCCGGGCCGAGCTGACCTTGCCGGCTCAACTGCAGGGCCATGTCGGCGTGCGCTATTTGGCCGATCGCTTCTCTGTCGAAGTCGATGGCGAATGGCGCCATCGCTTTGGCGCCAGCGCCCATTGGCGATTGCGCGGCCTGCAGATCGGCGATCCCGCATTGCTCGGCGAGCCCCTGCAAGTGTCATTGACCGAGCTGTCGTCCTTGCGTGGGCAAAAGTCCACGACGTGGGCGACGCGGGCCGCCGTCGATGCGGAGATCGTGGCCGGGTTTGTGTGGCTATCGCTCGGCTACGCCTATCACAGTGGCACGGGCGAGAAACTGACGCCGGGATTCGCCGATCCCGGGCATCACGTAGCCGCGCTGGGGGCCGAGATCTACCGCAGTGGTATCACGGTCGTCGTCGGCTATAGTCGGACCCTTGCCGCGTCGCGTCAGGTGGCCGCGGATAGTCATGCCACCTTACGCGCCGTCAATCCCTTTGATCTGGGAGCACCCATGGCCAATGTCGGCCAGTACGATATCGATCGTACGATAGTTGGCGGCGCGATTGAGATCGCCTGGGATTGATGCGCGAGCCCTGATGGGCGATAGCTCGACAGAGCAGCGACTAGTCGCTCTTTTCGGCGCTGGCTTTCGCCGGGGCGTCGTCGACTTCGACCCAGGCGCCATAGAGAGCGCCGATGGCGCCGCCGAGTAGGAACTGCCAGTCGTATAAGTTGCGGGCCCCGGGCTCCAGCGCGGCGATTTCGATATCCATGCCGCCCCATACTTTGGCCACCAAGGCGTAAATGCCGGCAGCCACGACGCTACCGACGATGGCTTTGAGGACCGAGATGACGACCGTGCTCTTTTTATCCAATAGGTGCGCCCAGACCGGACGCCCGACAAAGAGGCCGACAACGGCACCGATGAGTATATAGGTCAACCAATGAAAGCCGCCGTCCAGGCCGAGCTTGTAGGCGCCGAACCCAATACCCGCGCCGATGATGAGTCCCTTGAGCAATCCAATTATAAGCCGCATGTTTCTCCTTCGACGGCTGAGGGCCCGTAGTATCCCCGTAGTATCAATGAGGAGGCGCTTGTCTCCCCCGGGAGGGCCCCGCTGCGCCCGTACAATCAAGATGTAGCTTGAGTGTGTGCCAGCCAAGGCCCTAAGGCAAGAGTATACCATCTGGCTCGTGCACTGGACACGACCAGTGATTTTACGCACTTCGCAAAGCTCAGGGCGCGGGCCCTCAGGGCATCCCGCTGGAGCCGGCCGCCTGGCTGGGGCCCTGGAGACCGCGATGTACGAGCACAGCCCCACTCTGAAGCGGAATGCTGCGCAAGCGATCGACGAGCGGTTGAACGTCGGCGTTGAACTGTGGTCGATGTTTGCGCGCGATCCCGTACGTGCGCGTGGGCTTGAGTCGCAGGGGATCGATGTAACGGCCGTTTTGCTTGACCCCGAAATGCAAGTGCGGGCCGGTGGCAAGTCCGGTCGAACCGACGTAGCCGATGACGGTCTTGCTCTTGACCCGATCGCCGACGCCCTGTCCCTTGCGGAAACGAGATAGATGCATGTAGACCGTCTGCAGGCCGTTATCGTGGCGCATGATGACGCAGTTGCCGGCACCGCCTCGGCGCCCGCGGTAGACAATCCGTCCGCTGGCGGCTGCCCAAACCGGGGTTCCCTCGGGTGCGGCGTAATCTACGCCCAGATGCTTGCGCCGCTTGTGCAGCACAGGGTGCATGCGGTTGGGGTCGAATTTGGACGAGATGCGGACAAACTTGAGTGGGGTTTTGAGCAAGCTCTTCTCCACGCTCTGCCCCTTGGCGTCGAAGTAGCGCCCCTCGTCCGTGCCCGGTTCGTGCCACCAGAACGCCTGAAATTGACCCGCCTTGCCGCTGTACTCGGCAGCCAGTACCCGGCGGTAGCGCAAGAAGTCGCCGCCGAGATACTCTTTTTCCACCAGCATGCGGAAGCTATCGCCCTTGCGGGTATCGGTAAAAAAGTTGAGATCGTAGGCAAAGACATCGACGAAGAACGCCACCAGAGCACCTTCCTCACCGATGGCCTTGACCGTCGCATACAGCGACGATTGAATACTGCCGCCGATGGCCTCGACGCGGGTCTCGGTGATCGCCTCTTCACGGCGACCAACCATCTGGCCCGCGGCATCTCGTTCGACGATGATGGTGAGCGTGCGCTGGACGTGGAATTCGAAACGCTTGGCCCGACCGTCCTCATCAAACTCTAGGAGATAAGTCTGACCAGGGCGGATGCGGCGCAGATCCAGGTGATCATCAATGGCGCGGATGATTTCATCGGCGGCAGAGGCCCCGAGTCCGATTCGCTGCAAGATGACGCTCATATTGTCGCCGGACTGGACCACGCCTTCGCGCCAGCCACTGTCGATCTCGGCCTTTTCGGGAAGGGGCGCACCATCGCCGTCCGCGGCCGATTGGCCCTCTGAAGCGTCTTCGGCTAAAGAATCGCCGTCGCCGCCGCTGTTGCTACTGCCGTCACCGCCGTCACCATTGGAGCCATTGGGGAGGCTATCTTCCTGCCCAGCCAAGGCCGCTTGTTCCATCACGGCGGGGATCGAGGTTTCCCCACGCCAGAGAAAAACATATAGATTGACCCCGATGAGGACGAGGAGAACCAGTGCTAAGCGTAGGGAACCGTGTTGTGAAGGAGACGTCTGCGTGCCCCGGGTATTGCGCCGGCGCGCGGGCGATCGTTTCGTAGGTTGGGCCCGAGGCATAGGTGAGCCATCGTTACCACGATCGGCGCCACAAGGGCAAAATCCCGGCGGCAAAAACTCGGCCGATCGCCAAGGCCGAATGAGGTGCGCGGACAAAAAACCTCGGCTCCGACAGGGGCCAGGTGTAGATCCGGCGAGTCATTCGCTGGACGTTTTGGCGATTCTTCGTAAGGTGACGCCATAGCGACAATCACCCATTGCTCGCGATCGAGACCCAATCATGGCCACAAAGAAGAAGACCACGGCATCTCGCAAGTCCATTTCCGCCCGAGATGGCGGCTCTCCGCCCAAGGACAGCGGCGGCGGCGATTACACCGGAGGAGGTGATCTCGACGCCTCACTTCTGGTCGAGACGCGGCGCCGATATCTCAACTACGCCCTGAGCGTCATCACCGCGCGGGCCCTGCCCGACGTTCGCGATGGTCTCAAACCGGTGCAGCGACGCATTCTCTACGCCATGCATCACGACGAGAAGCTCGGGCCAGACGCCAAGTATCGCAAGAGCGCCAAAGTCGTGGGATCGGTCATCGGTCGCTACCACCCCCACGGCGATACAGCGGTGTACGATGCCATGGTGCGCATGGCTCAACCGTTCTCTCTGCGCGTCCCCCTCGTCGACGGGTCTGGAAATTTTGGTTCGCTCGACGGCGATAGTCCGGCCGCGTATCGGTACACGGAGGCCCGTCTGACCGAAGCTGCGCTGCAGCTCATCCAAGAGCTCCGCTACGACACCGTGGACTTTCGCCCCAACTACGACAACACCACCGAAGAGCCCGCGGTATTGCCGGCGCGTTTCCCCAACCTACTGGTCAACGGTTCCACCGGCATCGCTGTAGGTATGGCCACCAACATTCCGCCCCACAACTTGCGCGAGGTGGTCAAGGCACTGGTCGCCATGGTCGACAATCCCGAGCTCACCACGTCCAACATATTGCGGTATATCAAGGGTCCCGATTTTCCCACCGGGGGTCTTATCCTCAACAGCAAGAGTGAGTTGCGCGATATTTACGAACAGGGGCGCGGCGCTATCCGGGTGCGCGGCGAGTACACCACCGAGAGCAAAAAGCGGGGGCAAAACCTCGTGGTGACGTCGATTCCCTATGGTGTGACCAAGGGAACGGTGGTGGAGAAAATCGCCGAAGTTATCATCAAGCGCAAATTGCCCCAGCTGCTCGATGTGCGCGATGAATCGACCACCGATGTACGGATCGTCCTCGAGATCAAGCGCGATGCCGATCCCGAGGTGGTCATGGCGTTTCTGTTCAAGCACACGCCACTTCAACTCAACTTCAATCTCAACCTCACCGCGCTGGTGCCCACGAGCGGCGGCGTATGCCAACCGGGACAATTGGGTCTCAAAGAGACGCTGCGCCACTTCCTCGATTTTCGCTACGAGGTGACTGAGCGCCGTTTCAGCTTTGAGCTGGCGGCCCTGCGTCGGCGCATCCATATCCTCGAGGGCTTTATCGTCATCTTCGACGCCCTGGACGAGACCATCCGCATCATCCGTCGCAGCGATGGTCGGCAGGACGCAGCCAAGAAGCTGATGAAGCGCTTCGAGCTCGATCAGGACCAGGTAGACGCCATTTTGGAGCTGCGCCTGTATCGCCTAGCGAAGTTGGAGATCAACATCATCCGCGAAGAGCTCGAGGAAAAGATGGCCCACGCCGAGCGCATCGAAGCGATCTTGGCCAGTGAGAGCAAATTGTGGGGCGTGGTGAAAACCGAGCTCACCGACGTCGCTGAGGCCCTGGGAGATCGTCGCCAGAGCAAGATCGGCGGTTCCGAGCTCGAGCTTGAATTCGACGCCGACGCCTATATCGTCGATGAAGATGCCCACGTAGTTCTCACCCGCGACGGCTGGGTCAAGCGCCAACGCGAGCTCAAAGATCCCAAGAGCACGCGGCTGCGCGAGGGCGACGAAGTCATGTTGGTGCTGCCGGGATCGACCAAAGAGATCGTGGCATTTTTCACCAACTACGGCGCCTCCTACGCCCTCAAGATCAACGACATCCCAGCCACCAGCGGCTACGGCGATCCGGCGCAGAAGCTATTCAAGTTCAAAGACGGCGAGCGCATTGTCGCGGCCGTCAACTTCGATCCGCGGGCCTTGCCGCCAGATGAGCTTTTGTGCGTCAGCGCCAGTGGATACGGTCAGCGGTTCGCGGCCGAACCGTTTGCGCAGCCGAGCACCCGGGCTGGCCGGCGCTATGCCCGTCTGGCCAAGGGCGATGAGATCGTCGATGTCACGGGCACCAGCGCCGACGACATTGTGGTCACTGCGACGCGCAAAGGCCATTACCTCTTGTGCAAAGCGTCCGAGATCAACAAACTGGAAAAGCCGGGCAAGGGGGTTACGGTGATCAAAGTCGAGGGGGACGATCGCGTCATCGGCTTTGTATCGAGTACCCATCGCAAGCAAGCCCTGCAAGTCGAGACCGTGCGCGGTGGTACCCAGAAATCCATATATGCCGATAAATCCGCTGTGAGTGCGCGCGGCGGCAAAGGCAAACAACTCATCAAACGCGGCGGTTTAAAACGCCGCGTCGAGGAAGTGCAAATACCCACCTTAGCCAATGTGGACGGCACCCAAGAGGTTCATTAAGTAATGGCGCAAGAGAGCTATACCGCCCGTGATATTACAGTCTTAGAAGGATTGGAGCCGGTGCGAAAGCGTCCGGCTATGTACATCGGCGGCACCGACAAGACCGGCTACCATCATCTTTTATGGGAGATCGTCGACAACTCGATCGACGAGGTGATCAACAAGCACGCAACCCGCGTGGAGGTCACCCTGCACGAAGATGGCAAGACCGTCAGCGTCGAGGACAACGGCCGCGGTATACCCATTGACGTCATTCCCAAGTACAAAAAGCCGGCCCTTGAGATCATCATGACCACGCTGCACGCGGGCGGCAAATTTGATCGGGGCAAGAGCTACAAGCACTCGGGCGGCTTGCACGGCGTGGGGGCCTCGGTGGTCAACGCCTTGGCCGAGAGCCTGACCGCGGAGGTCAAACGAGACGGCATCCTCTTTCGCCAGGAATACTCACGCGGGCAACCTCTGGGGAAAATGCGCCGCGCCGGCAACGCCAAGGGGTCGGGCACCATCATCACCTTTGCCCCGGACGGCGAGATCTTTGGCGACAAGCAGCGCTTCGACGTCAAGCTGATCGAGGAGCGCCTGGAGGCCAAGAGCTACTTGCACCGCGGGGTGCGCATCGTCTTTCACAATCGCGCCGCGGAGCCGGCGAAGACCACCACCTTTCTCCACGAAAACGGCATTGCCGAATACTTGGTGAAATTGGTGGACGAGCGCGCCCACGCGCCAGTGCCCCAGGGCAGTCAGGGATTTTATTTCGCCAAAAACGGCGACATCGATCTCGAGATGGCGCTGCAGTGGACCGAGGCCACCGACGAGTACGTGCGTTCTTATGTCAACGGCATTCCCACGCCTATGGGGGGGACTCACGAGCAGGGGCTGCGGGCCGCGGTGGTGAAGGGCCTGCGCAATTACATCAACACCCATAAGTTGGCGCCCAAGGGATTGACCTTGGCGGCCGAGGACATTCGCGAGGGGCTGGTGGCGATCTTATCGTGCTACATCGGCGACCCGCAGTTTCAAGGCCAAACCAAGCAGCGGCTCAACAACCCCGAGGTGAGCGGCCAAGTGGACAGCGCGCTCAGGCCGGCGCTGGAGACCTATTTCCACCAGAACCAGAACATTGCCGAGGCGGTGGTGGCGCGGGTGATCTTGGCCGCAAGAGCGCGTGCGGCCTCGCGCGCAGCCTCGCAGGCGGTGACGCGCAAGACCGCGGTCTCCCATCGGCTCAACTTGCCGGGCAAATTGGCCGATTGCTCGTCGACCAATCCCGACGAGAGCGAGCTCTTCATCGTCGAGGGCGACTCGGCCGGCGGTTCGGCCAAGCAGGGCCGCGACCGGCGCACCCAGGCGATTTTGCCGCTGCGGGGCAAGGTCTTAAACGCCGAGCAGGCATCGGCGTCCAAGCTGCTATCGAATAAAGAGCTCGGCGATATCGTGTCTGCCGTCGGCTGCGGCATGGGGCCCAAACTCGAACTGTCGAAGCTGCGCTACGGCAAGATTTTCCTCCTGATGGACGCCGACGCCGATGGTCATCATATTGCCACGCTATTGCTCACGTTCTTTTATCGCCACATGCGGCCCCTCATCGAGCACGGACATATTTATTTAGCCCAGCCGCCGCTGTATCGCATCGATATTGGCAAAGAGACCTATTGGGCCCTCGACGATGTTCACAAAGATAAGATCATGGCCGAGCACGCCAAGGGCAATGCCAAGTCGGACATCACCCGCTTCAAGGGCCTGGGTGAGATGAACCCGGGCACCCTCAAGCAGACCACGCTCGACCCGCGCTATCGCAGCGCGCTGCGCATCTCGGTGCCCGAAGCCGAGATGCTGGAGACCGATCAAGTCATCTCCCAGCTCATGGGCAAGGATGCCTCGGCGCGCTTCCAGCTCATCAACGAAGGTGTGCACGAGGTCGACGAACTCGACATATAGAGACACAGTGAATGAGGCCGCTTGCTGTGTCGTCGGAGACATAGTCGCAAGCGCTGCCTCAGACACCGCCTTGGGCAGTGGGGGCGGCCAGAAAGAAGACCGAGTATATGCCGAAACCAACCCGTAGAGATGAAGCGCCCGTGACCGCGGGCACCCGTGCCGATGTAGTCCTGCAGGTGTTCAGGAGTCTGGGGCATAAACCAGTCATCAGCTTGGTCGTCGGTGTGGCATTGGTACTCATGCCCATCGCGGTGGCGCTCCTTATGAGTAGTACGACCTACGCCCAGAGCGTGCCGTACCCGACGGAGCGCCGGGCGCCCAGCAACGCAGAGCGAAACAGCGACTTGAGCGGCCTTTTGCCCGAGGAGCGAAGCACGATTCGCGTCTTTGAGCGAGTATCGCCGTCGGTGGTCTTTGTCATCAATCGCGGCGTCCAGCGCCGGGGGTTCTACGGTCGCGCCAGTGAAGTGCTGCGCGGCACTGGGTCCGGCTTTGTCTGGGACCGCGACGGTCATATCGTCACCAATTTCCACGTGGTGCAGGGCGCAACAGCGCTGTCGGTCATGATCGACCACGACGAATACGAGGCCAAGCTCTTGGGGGCCGAGCCCAAGCGCGATATTGCGGTGCTCAAAGTAGACATCAAGCCCGGACAGCGGCGGCTCCAGCCAGTGGTGCTGGGCAACGACGGCAACTTGCGGGTGGGGCAAAAAGTACTCGCCATTGGCAGCCCCTTTGGCCTCGACCGCACCTTGACCACGGGCGTGGTATCGGCGCTCGGGCGCGAGATTGTCGGCGTAGGCGGCGTGACCATTCCCGATATGATTCAGACCGACGCGTCGATTAATCCCGGCAATTCCGGCGGGCCACTATTGGACTCTTCGGGACGGCTGATTGGGATTAATACCATGATTTATTCCAAGACTGGTTCCAGTGCCGGGATTGGCTTTGCCGTGCCGGTGCGCTTTGTGCGCCGCTTGGTGCCGCAGATTATCGCCACCGGGCGCGCGGTGACGCCGGTTTTGGGAGTGCAGTTATTTTCCGACGATGTCGCCAAGCGGGTAGGGGTAGACGGAGTGCTGATTCGCAGCGTGGTGCCCAATAGCGGGGCGGCGCGTGCTGGATTGCGCGGGACTCGCGAGTCGCGGCGGGGGCGGATTGTCCTCGGCGACGCCATTATCGGCATCGACAGCCGGCGAGTGGGCGACTACGACGATTTATATAACGCCCTGGACAACTACCAGCCGGGCGATGAGGTGACGGTGCATTATGTCCGCGATGGCCGCAAGCAAAAGACCCGCGTGCGCCTGTCGCAGTTGTGAGGTGCGGTTGCTTTGGCGGGGATTTCTCGCAAGGGTACTAGAATGGGGAACGTCATATGATCCGTGACCTGGAACAGCTTCTATCGCGCGTCATAAGCGATCTATCACGCGAATACATGCGCGAGGCCATCCAGTGCTATCACGCCTCGGCGTTTCGCGCCGCTGTGGTGCTCGGGGTGGCTGCCGCCATGGACGATCTGCGCCGGAAAGTCGCCGAACTCGCGGCCGCAGATGGCGGAGCGGGGATATCGGCGCTGGACTCGGAGGTCGAGGCGCAATACGACGCGCATCGAGCGTGGCATAGATTTTTGCTCGCTGGCTGTAAAACCCACGATGTCCTCAGTCCGGCTGCACATCAGCGCCTCCACGCGGTGCTGCAAGTCGGACATCTCTGTGCCCACCCATCTGGCCACCGCGGCTCTGCCGAAGAAGCCCGCTATATCATCGCCACGTGCATCGATCTGGTGCTGTCACGCCCGCCGCAGCTCGGCGGCAAACAGGTCGAAGCTCTCATGGAGAAGCTCGACCATCCTAATTTTTTTGCCGCTGCCGCCAACGAAAGCGACGATAAAGCGAACGCTGACGACGCAGTCCGCACCATCACCCAGGCTGAGCTCGTGCGCTTTCGAGCGAGCGCGCTCCCGGGTGTGGCTCAGCGCCTTGCCGCCATTGTCCGCGAGGCGCCGCGTGATTCGCTGCGCCATCGCCACGCCGGGCAATTTCTCCGGGCCATGGTGACCCTACAGACTCCTGCAGATGCCCGGCACCTGGCATGGACCGCGGTGGCCGAATCGGTGATCAGTGCCGGCGATGGGGCCGCGTTTCCGGTGATTGCGGCTGACCCCGGGGGGCTACGGCTGCTGGAGCCGCTGGCGCGCTACCGCGTGCTCGGTGCGGTGCGCAACCATCTTGCCCGCGTTCCGGCCCAGACTGCGCTTGCCGGCTGGATCACGGCTGGTGTGTTAGATACCGGTGAAAAGCAAGATCTCCGGGCTCGTCTCAAGGGCGAGTTTCTCGCCTTTGATGGTGGCCATCGCGACCAGGCTGGTCACCATACTAATCATGTGGCCGTGCATGGGGAAACACTGCGCCGTGCCAGTGACGCCGTGGCCTGTGTGCAATGGGATGAATTCGCAGCCGATTACGTCAAGTGGTTGATCGACGCGGCCCATGATGGCGATCTTCACATTGAAAATGCAGTGATAGATCATGTGATGGGAATGAAAGACCGCGAGGCCGCACTGTTTTCACCCCGCGATCGCGCCCGACTGGTGGCCAACATTCTGCAGGCGGCCGAACATGGCGCCGAGGTGGCCGAGAACGCATGTCGTCAGGGCCTTGGCGGACAAGGCGCCTTTGCCCGCGCGTTCTACGACGAGTCGGTGGCGGGGCGGTGCGAATTTCCCGCCCAAGCATGGGAATGGGCCGAGATTTTGCTCGCGCAGCTGGCCGGGGACGATCTGCCACTGAAATTGGCCACCGCCATCGTCGAAGGCAAAGTCGCCTGTGCGCGGCGCAAATTCTTATTGTGGAACCTATCGTCGTCGGAACATACCGCCATTGCCGACATTGGCGATGCCGCCCATAGCGATGAAGACGACGAAGACAATCAAGACGATGAAGGCCGCGAGGGCGGCCTGTTTTCGTGACCCAATTCATCAACCCAGTTCATCGGGTGGGCCCCATTGACACGGTGTAAACGGGCCGCCGGACAATAAGAACTATAGGCGAAAATCTGCCCCTATGTTATCCGGTGGGCACTAATGAGTCCTTGGCCGCCGTGCACAGTGGCGGTACCATATGTGGCTAGGACCTAAGCGATGATCTTTTCTCCGCCACGACACCGCCAGGCAACGCCGAAGCTCATTTCCAATACGGTCAGCAACGCCGACGAAATATCGCGCTGGGTCTTGGACCGCAGCGGTATCCAATATCGTGATGAACGCCACGCCCCCGGGCTGCATGTCCTCGCCTGTAATCTGGCATTGCGCACATTCCGCGGCATTGCCAATAACCCAGTCTATATGAGCACAGACGCGCTCACCCACGGCAAAGATGGCGTCTTCCGTCACCTGGAGCAGCTGTGTGAACCGCGTTTCCGACTCCTTCCCGACGACGACGAGAGGCGCCGCGACGCCGTCGAGCTGTATCACTACTTCTGGGACCATCTGTGGCGGCCAGTGGGCAGATTTGTCTATAGCCATTTACTGCCCCATCGACGCGAAACCCTGGGCATCGTGACCCAGAATGTACCGGGCTGGGAAAAAAACATCTTCAGACTATTGTATCCAGTGATGGCGCGCATCATCGCCGATGGTCTCGAACTGGCCAAGTACAGCCAAGAAGGGCTCTTGAGCGAGATTCGCGCGGTCTGCGATCGCGTCGAAGCGCGTCTTGACTCCGGACAGCTTTACCTGACTGGCGACACCCTCACCATTGCCGATCTATTCTTTGCCGTCACCATCGCGCCTTTGGTGTTGCCGCCGCAATTTCGCGGTGCCATCGCTCGCTCGGTACTTGAGTTGCCCGAATCGTTGCGCCCCTATGTCGGCGAGTTTTCCCGCCGCCCGGCCGGGGTCTTTGCCCTGCGCGTCTTCCGCGACCATCGCGACCATTGCAGCGATGCGGGCGGCATAGATGGCGGTGGACCCGGTCGCCCCGAGCGGCCCGGTACGACGCCGCTACCGCGCGAACCGGGGACGCTGGCCCGCATGTCTCAGATCGCGCGTGCCTTTATCCAGCCCCCCATCGCCAGGCTCGTGCAATCGGCGGCACAGAAATGGCTGCCCGCCGTAAGGGTGGGCGGGGCAGTGTTTATCAATCGACACCGGCCCGTCATCGATATCCTGTCCCGCGATGAGGAGTTCACCATTGCCGAAATCAACGGCGACAAGATGGAAAACCTCCTGGTGCCGTTTTTTCTCGGCATGGATCGCTCCGAGCAGCACGATCGCGAGCTCGAACTCATGCGCTCCATGTTCCGTCCCGGCGATTTGGACCGCATTCGCCAGCAGATTCGCACCCAAACCCAGAGCAGGCTAGCGGCCCAGCGCGAGATCGGCCGCGTCGATGTCCCGGCGACGATCACGCGCCCCGTGGTAACCCAACTCATCGCCGACTTCTTCGGCGTGCCCGGACCGACCCGGGCGGAGATGCAGCGTTGGCTACACCATTGCTTCCGCGACCTCTTTCTCAACAATAGTAATAATCAAGCGGTGCATCAGATCGCACTGGCGTCGGCGCAGTCCCTCAAAGAACACCTCGACATCCTCATCACCGCGGGCAAACGGGCACTCCGCCGCGGCGAATCTCTGCCCGACACCATGTTCAACCGACTGCTGCAAGCGCAGGTCCAAGGAAGCCGCCCGTGGCTCGATGATGACACGGTCCGCCGCAACATCTCGGGCGTCATTATCGGCGCTCTGGCGACCACCAGCGCGGCCGTGGTGCTGGCGCTAGACGAACTGCTCCGCCGTCCCCAAGCCCTGGCAAAGGCCCGGGAAGCCGCTGTGCGCGACGACATGGACATGGTACACGGCCACGTCTACGAGGCGCTGCGCTTCAATCAGCACAACCCCGTGCTCTTGCGCCACGTCCCCGCCGGGGCCACCGTAGACCTCGGCGAACCCGAAGGCCCGCCTAAGCCCTATCAAATCCCGGCCCAATCCACGGTATACGTGGGCGTTGGACCGGCGATGTTCGACCCCCGCGCCTTTGCTCAGCCCGGCGAATTCAATGCAGCGCGCACCAACGACTATCTGCTCTTTGGCCACGGCTATCATCGATGCTACGGCAGATACATCAATGCTGTCACCATCCCCGAATTTGTCGCCGCCATTCTCCGCCTCGACAATGTCCGCCGCGCCCCCGCGCTCCTGGGCCGCAGGGGACTGTACGACGGCCCGTTCCCGAGTGCGTTCGTCGTCGAATTTGACAGCTAGACCAAGGTATCACCAGACAGCTCCACAAGTTTATGACAGCGCCCAAGCAACAGCCCCCGCTCAGACCCCGGTCCCACGACCAATCGCCGTTTACGGTCCTGGTCCCCATCGCGCCCGGCCACATCGATGCGGTGCGAGCGATTCTCGAAGAGATCGGCAGCGACCTCGAAGAAAATGGCTATATTCGCTTCTCGGAGCTCACTGGCGTCCATTACTGCCGCTTTGTGATTGTTCCCGCGGATCCCTCGGTCAATGCCCCGGCAAGTGTGGCCTTTGCCAGCAACCATGATGGCAGCCTCGATGACCACCTCGACGAACTTGTCGCCGTCGGCCATCGGGCCTTGGACGCCATCTATCGCCACTGCATCGGTTGGCCAACGGGCACCGTATCGCCCGCGGCCATGAAAGATTATCTGCGCAAGCACGCCAAAACGACCACGGCCTGCTACGTGGCCCATCGGGGCCTGTCGCAGCGCTGGATTCAGAACGATATGGCCGTGCGCGAGGCCATCCGGCGCTTTTTGCGCGACGGGCAACGCCTGGCCGACTGGCCGCCAGCGCCGAGTGAGATACGCGCCCGCTTGCGGCGCCATCTGGTCGCCATCCCAGGCTTGTCTACCCGGGCATTCGACCGACAATTGCCGTCGTGGAAAGATCTGGTCCCATGGCTCGTGCCCGTGGCCATCGCCCTGCCGGTGGCAGTGCCCATTATCGTGCCACTCCTCCTCGGACCGGGCGTGGTGTTGGTGATCGTCTTTCGCCAGCGCGAAAAACGCGAAAGTGGCGATCCGCGGGCCAATTCGTTCCCCATCGACAACCTTCTCAACCTTGAAGACCGAATCCTGCAAAATCAACTCACCCATTTGGTGACCATCAAGCCGGGCCGTCTGCGCAGCATCATCCTATGGGTCACCCTGAAAGTCATCCACAATTTGGCCCATTATTGGTACACGCGCGGCGAACTCGGCGGCATATCGACCATTCACTTCGCCCGCTGGGTCATCATTGACGATAGCCGGCGGCTGTTGTTCTTTAGCAATTACGACTCCAATTGGGAGAGCTATCTCGGTGAATTTATCGACAAGGCCAGCTCGGGGCTCACGGCCATATGGAGCAACACCGAGGGCTTTCCCCAGGCCAAATGGCTGCTCCTCGAAGGAGCCAGACATGCCGAGAAATTCAAACAATGGGTCCGGGCCCATCAACTCCCCACCCAGGTTTGGTACTCTGCTTATCCTGACGCCTCGGTATCCAACGTCATTAACAATGCCGACGTGCGCAACGGTGTAGAGGGCGACCTCAGCCGAGAGGAAGTCGAAGCATGGCTGAGCAAACTCTAGATTTCGACGATATTCAGGGCCTCATCTTTCACGGCTACTATCGCCTCCGTTACGTGCGCTATCAATTTATCCAATGCAGCGGCACGGCGGCGGAGGCCCGGGCTTGGCTGGGCGGACTCATCGCGCGCATCAGCACCCGCTACGTGTTTCGCCCCGACCGTGCGCCGCCGACGCAGGCCCTCCATGTGGCCCTCACCCACGACGGCCTCCGGGCTCTGGGCTTTGCCGACGCCGAGCTGGCGACCTTTCCCCTGGCCTTTCAGCAGGGCATGCGCTCGGATTTCCGCCGCCGCATCTTGGGCGATACCGGCGAAAGCGCACCCGAGTGCTGGGACTTTGCCGGGCCCAAATCTGCGCCCATTCACGCCCTGGTGTTGCTCTACGCCGACAGCGCCGAACGCCGCGATGCCATGGCCAGCGAGCTCGACGACGCAATGGCCGCGCACAGGCTCACGACCGTGCATGTCGAGGACGGCTACCGCGCCGAGGACAACAAGGAACATTTCGGTTTCCAGGGCGGGATTTCTCAGCCGAGCATCGCCGGCAGCGGTCGACCGTCCAGCGACGGGGAAGCGCCTCTGGCGGCCGGCGAGTTCGTCTTGGGCTACAGAAACGAATATAACGAATACCCCGTATCGCCGAATGTGCCCGCGGGCCTGGATATGAGCGGTGCGCTATACCCCATGGCCAACCACTCGGGCCGCCGCGACCTGGGCCGCAACGGCAGCTTTTTGGTGTTTCGCAAGCTGCAGCAGCATGTGTTTCGCTTCTGGCAATTCGCCCGCGACCATGCCCGCGAAGCCGTCGGCGTCGATGGACCAGCCGGGGCCGTGCGCCTTGCAGCCTCCATGATCGGTCGCTGGCCGAGTGGCGCTCCACTCGTGCTCGCTGCCGGCGGCGACAATCCAGACCTCGCCAGAGCCGATCGCTTTCGCTATCAGGACCGCGATCCACGCGGCTACGCATGCCCCATCGGGGCCCATATTCGCCGCATCAATCCACGGGACAGCATCCCCGGCGGCCCCGAAGAATCGCGCCAAGAAGTGCGCCACCACCGCTTGATACGGCGCAGTCGGATCTACGGCCCCCAGGTATCCGAGCCCTTCCCGACGAGCGATGACGGCGTGGAACGCGGAACCCTCTTTTTGGCCATCAATGGCAGTATTCAGCGGCAATTCGAATTTCTGCAGCATACCTGGGCCAACAATCCCAAATTTCTCCGCCTCTACGACGACCCAGATCCGATCATCGGGGTTCCGTATACGTCGAGGTCGTCGTCGTCGTCATCATCACCGTCGTCGGGGGCGGAGATACGCCGATTTACCGTGCAGGCGAGGCCGGTCAATCGCCAGATCGATGTCGAGCGCTTCGTCACCGTGCGCGGCGGTGCCTACTTTTTTCTGCCGAGTATCCGCGCCCTGCGCTACATCGCCGACGGCACCTATGACGGCGGCTGAGACAGCACCTATGACGATGCCTAAAATCGCTTGACTAGCTGGGATGCTTTTCTCATCATCGCCAGCGTGACGCTGTTTGCTGCCGTTGATATATTCTGTGGTGCGGGTGGCCTTACCCATGGGTTGCGGAAGGCGGGACTACAGGTACTCGTCGGGGTTGATGTTGACCCGGCTTGTCGCTATCCAGTCGAACGCAATAATCGAGGCACTCGCTTCGTAGAGCGCGACCTCAAAGAGCTAGAAGCCGACGAAGTCGCTTCCTGGTATCCTCATGACGCCATCACCGTGCTTGTCGGATGCGCCCCCTGTCAACCGTTCTCGAAATACGCCGTGCGCGAAGGCAAAGACCAACGCTGGCAGCTCTTGGACGAATTCATGCGCATCATCAAACACGTGCGCCCTTCAGCCGTGAGTATGGAAAATGTGCCCCAGCTACAGAGCCAAGCGCATCCGGCTTATAAACGCTTTCTCACAGATCTGGAGGCAGCGGGCTATCGAGTCTGGGCCAAGCGCATCAAATGCACCGACTATAGCGTTCCTCAGACACGCGAACGTCTCGTTGTACTGGCCGGTGCCGACGGCCTAGAAATCCCGCTCATCCCGCCGACCACACCTACGCCCAGGACGGTTCGGCATGCGATTGGCCGCCGCCCGCCGATCGCGGCTGGATATGCCCACGGTGACGACGAGCTCCATGTAGCTCCGCGCCTCAGCCCAAAAAACCTTGCTCGTATCCGCACGACGCCAGAGGGAGGAAGCTGGCGTGACTGGCCGGAATCGATGAGACTAGAGTGCCACCGTCGCAGCACCGGTCGCTATTACGGCAGCGTGTAC
>JAAUYH010097463.1_pt1 | contig 20096 bp, 15 predicted proteins | sample 7278061 | NCBI WGS metagenome assembly JAAUYH01 (sample SAMN14350203, study PRJNA611818) | marine sediment metagenome | isolation source: surface marine sediment (0.6m) | place: French Polynesia: Moorea | collected 2018-08 | reverse complement strand
TGTTGTGATTGCATACTGTAAAAAGGCCCTAATGTTATTTCTGCACACGGAGTTACTGTACTTTCTTCTCATTTCTCTACTTTCTTTCTCATGCACTTCTTCGGACACTGAATCTGAGCTAATTTAATTTGTACTCTAGGATTCGCCTCTTATAGCCAGCTCACTTCAAAAAGCTCCACAAATATTTATAGTATCTTTCATTTTTACATACATTGAAATTTCATATGGCTTCTCGGGCAGATATTTAGAACTGTTACGAAAAAATTGAATAGACTGGGCCTGTTTATCTCGGATATTACGCACTTTCTTTTCTGGAATGGTGTCTGTTCGTTACACTCTATAATAGAAGACGCTCTGACCCGCGTAGAACAATGAAAACCTTGTAGTATAAAATATTGATAACTTACAACTTCAAACAATTAATTCATACACTAGGAATCAACCTGAAAATATTAGTCTTATCGATAAACTGACGAATCAATTTGAAATTTTTCCAGTTTAGGGAGTTCACAAAATAACGTAATACACTCGCCTGGAGTAGCCCAATTAATAAATAAATCAGCGAAAATACTAGGATAATTAACGGTATGGGCAAGTCGAGCTCTGAAAAAATAGGTTCAAGAAAACAAGCTTCTCAGAAGCAAAAAAATTTCTATGCCGTTTTGATCTCTGAACCTCAAACAAATGCATGATAAATGTGTTTGTGGAAAAAGATGCTGCCCTATTGCTTCCCAAAATTTTTAGTTCTTTTTAATTTCATAGAATTGCTACAGAAAACTTTCGCGTATAGGATATTCGCTCATTTCGGTTGGAACTGTGAACACAAATTCGAAACTGAATTCACAAAGCACTTGAAGCGGCATCTTATCCCAACGAAAATATTTCACCTTACAAGAAAGATACCAAAATTAGATCATCTACAGATCTAGTAATCCAAAAATGCAATGTCTTCTCTATCTCCGAAGCTCGTTTTCTTGAACACTTTTGTTTGAGCTTCACAAAGAAAACCCTAATTCTTCGTTGTATTTCGGCCTGCTTGGCAGACACTAACAGTAATCCGGACGAAAGTATTCTCTTATTCTCTAAACCGCGCCGTACGAGCTTAAAATAATTTTTGAAAACCAGATAGATTTGAAGTTAAATCCTGTACAACATATTCCAACCTATAATAATCCACATCAATTTCATCATTGATAGTTCATTCGCATGTGTACCAAGCTATCACGAGTATTCCCTAGATGCATCTTTCCGAAAAATACTTTAAGTATAAAAAAAGGAATCGATAATGAAAAATCACAGTACAATACGTAGACTAACTTGCGCAATAATAATCTCTCAGCACTTAGTTTTTGTAAAAATATACATTAATATACGTACACCATACTTATTGAGCCTCTGCCGAAAACGAGAAAATAATTATTCCCAAGTGATATTCCTTTCCGTAATTAACTCATCTAATTGATGAAAGGAGACTTTCCCAGTTTTCTACTTTCGTATACCGATGTTCAGTACGAAAGTGTTAAAGCACAAAATACTCATTTAGTGAATACAAAAGATTTTAGAAAAATTACATTCTGCTTCCAAATACATACTGTTGAAAATTGTTAGCATGCGCCAAATTAAATTTTCTTCTCACCTATTATTTCTATTCTGCCGCTTTACAGTCTTACATTTGAAAACATCAGGATGATTATTCTACCTTTATTCCATTCATTTGTTTCATTTTTTGGTCTAGCAAATATATCTTACTATTGCATTTCTTGTGCGTATCCCTTCACTGGTTTCGCTTCCATACTCATCTATCATCCAATCCGAATCGTAATCTTGTTCCAAAAAATGGTCACCCGTGTCATTAGCTTCCATACACATATTGTGCAAAATTACACATGCCACTCTAGTTCTCGCTATTTCATCCTCGTGATCAAGTAAAACACCTCTATTTAGAACCGTAAATCTGTTTTTGAGAATTCCGAAAGCATATTCAATTGACAGTCCAGCTCTCACAGCACTTCTTTCCTAAAGTTGTACTTCTTCGTTTCCTTGTTTTTTCCGCACTGTAGCCGTTTTCATCATATTTCTTGCTAAAGTGAGTGCACATTCACCAATCATACAGGAGCAGACACCCAGATTCCTGATTTGGAGAACCAGAATTTCTGAGCCAAGTGATGTGCTTTTCAATTTCGATCCAGATTAAAAGGCTGAGTCTCACATTACTCCAAAATAAGCGGAATAACGCGTACATAAATTTCCGCTTGGTGTCCGCCATAGCAAACCATACAACACAAGGATACCCTTTGTAACATTTGAAATTGTAATAATGTTCAGAGAGCGAAATTTTCCAAAGAGATTTGGGTCCTATCTAGCCCTCCCATACAATATGGCAAACCAGAAACTTCTTTGAACCCCCTCATCACACTTGCTAAATCTTGCTCAGACTTTGGCAACCGTATTGTAGATAAAAAAATTATCTACAATTATACATGACATTTCATTCGCACAGCTTCCAAGCGTGCTCACTCATATTCCCAGTGTAACGCTCACTTGCGAGTAAGTATAACCTCCGGCCGTTAGTAAGAAGGCTAGTAGTTGAATTTGAGGTCGTAATTCATTTCGAAGTGAGGTATCCATTCTTCTAATCTTGGAACCCAATGCCTCCATTAATCATAAAATAGTGATTAGGGTATTCCAAATTTAGCGCGCCATTGCGGTGAGTTGATGGAATCATGAGAACAAGCATTTCGAAAAACTAATTAACGTTGTTTTCTCGAATATCACAACGACGACTGTCGCAAGACCTTCAAGGGCCTTGTTTGCAACACAGTATGGGATGCGGTGTGTAGCAGCAGGTCGACGGTCCAGGCGCCTCCTACACGGTTGAGTTGCCTCCGGTAGGAGACCGACTACGTACAATAGAGAAAAACCCGAGACGGAATAGAACCTAGGCTTTCACCCAGTACAGGTTCCTGGCGTACTTGTGGAAACACTCGTGAGAGCAGCCCCGAAATAGGAAGCTCGAAGATAGAATATTCTTTGTACGCCGAATGGCAAAGACTTGTTGATAATCGATTTCTTCTTCCTAGAAAAGGTACTAAGGCATTTATTCACAATCAAGCAATACATGTGTAATGAATAAAGTGAACTGACTGCAGAATAAAGGGAATTAAGTAGCACCCATCTTAGCGACTATCTAACTAAAGGTCCTGGGCAACATAAAGAAAAACCTAGTTTTTTGAATTTGAGCCAATGTACGTTTTGATTGGTTCAATCTTCAAAATTTTGTCGGATGATACCCAGCTGCTAAAGATTCCTTTATGATTTCCAGAACTGTAAACTGGGATAGTAGCACACTGATAGAAAGCTCATGAATCAGATGTATGTTAAATAACAAAAAAATTGAAAACTCGCAATATTGTTACGAGACAAATAATGTCGAGCATTTGTGACAGTAGACACCTCGTACTGATTTGAACGTACGCTACAGCGGACACTTCGAACCGATCCGAACGTATGCGATAGCATGCATTATGCAAATTATTACTCGCATGTATAGTGACAACGACCATATACAGATACTGGTCTCTTCATTACACCACTGAGCATACGGACCGTATCAGATCAAGAATCTCTTTACACGATCAAACTATCTACTCTATCTTCAAAAGCAGATAGAACAGTAGTAAGCACTGCAGAAACCATCGAAACCTGTTTCTTGTCCACTTTTCTACTTCGAATATTCACTTGTGCTTCCGCTGTCATTACAATCGAGACTTGTTTAAAAATCGTTATTTCTTATACAAACTAGATTTCATCAGATGAAGAAGCAGTATATTGGTACTCCACACAGCGGTCTTCACACGCTTCTATTGTACGACTCATTATGTCCACATCAAAGTCCCATGTTTCAATCAACTGGTTTTACACCTCCGAGTTCTACTTTCAACCACCGTTCCACCTCCTTGTTTTCGGTTTCTGGGATTCCGTCCGTGCTGCCGCTTCATGTCATTTCCTCTCGTTTTAATTCATCAGCCAACACCAACTTGCGTTGCTTTCTGTTCGATATCAGGTTGAATACGACGATGAACACTTTTAGGTGGCAATCAAAAATCAGCTACCCAACGCTAAACTACCTGCTATCTGTTACAAATGACGACAATGCTGAACACCATTGCAACAATCCTGAGTACCGTTTTCTATCATCATTGTTACTTGGCGCCTATGAGCACTTATTTCTGACCGTATTTCTACTTGCCGTCTATGAGCACATATTATTATGACCAGATGAATACTTTCGTGACTAGAAAAATGCTATCGTGATCAACCTCTGCATGCTTACGTAAGAGCCCATTTCCGTGAGCTTGATTACGACCCCTTAATTTGAATCATCAGTACTTATACTCAAGACAACGTCTTAGTATACAGAAAAATAAACCGTTTCAAGTTCGAGCTGACGTTGAACTTGTCAATTGTTGCAACCATTGAGCTTTATCTGGATTCCCTGTCTACTTGGTGAACAATCGAAACTCATTTGCTTCAATCCACAAATGCTCCTCACTGTATTTCAGTTGTGTTCACAATGCCCACCACGGAAAATATACAATAGGAAATGAAAATTCCGCACTTCGTAATGCCATGTGGAACTGAGTAGTACTAATACTATGCTACCTGTACTACCGGATATTCTTAACTTCAGAATCAAATATCAGAACACCTGTACTGTGAACGGTTTCAAAGCAAGCACAAGAGCTCACAACTTCTTGGTCCCTTCCACAGTTCCTTGGTCCCTCTCGCTGTACCAACTGCCCTATTGGATTGGCTGTGATTCGCCATTTACCTGTGATAAGGGCCCTGCGGTACAAGATAAGGCTCTGCACGAATCTTCTATCGCTGAACTGTAGACTGATAATTGAGGGGCTTCTTTCCCTATTTGGAATCTAATTAGACTCAGTTCCACTCACTCCAACAGCTGATAACACTGAAATGCAGACTACTCGAATGCGGAAGGGTGCAGTGAGATTACTATGGTCAATAGAAGACCTGCCGCACTTTGTCCACGAGGATCGGCCTATTTCGCGACCGAGGATCTTAAAGGTTTCTTACACATTAGAGTTAAATACAGTATTTTTTTGGAAAGTATTGATATTCGGGTAAACATTTTGCAAAGATGAAATTTCCGAATTGACAGTACATACAATGGGCTGCGTAACAAACCTCAACGTTACAGTGAATTGCATTGCAAATAACTGTTTCAGTGGACCACAAAAAAATACTCAAGCCAAGTTGAGCTGCACAGAATGCTCGCTACTTCGTCGCCAGTGTCCTGCGAAGGTCGATGCTTGAGAAAGATGTTGTGGCTGTGCCATGGATTCTTCTCTCTTCACAATCCGTTCCAACTGGCATTGGTATCATTGAAATCGACGCTGAAGTTACGGCTAGGCCTGTGCTGCGGTGACGGTGTTTCAATGCATTCCCGCTCTGCGACGTCTACAACTCTGGGGATTGTAGTCGGCTTTCTGTCTGTGCCTAGTTCCCTTAAACGACACCTGGTGAGTTGAGCATTTTCTGCTTGTCGTACAAGAGAAACAAATTCTATCCAAACCAGAACAGAACGAGCTAGAGCATTCTGCGAGGATGACTGAGTGTGGTGAGACTCGAAAAAACAAATTAATTTTATCGCGAAATGGAGGCGCCATGTTGCATGAACGCCGCGGCGCGCCGTTCCGACACTGCGCCGGCACGAAAAGCGGCGCGAATCGGGGACAACAGAGCGTGCGCGGCCATGTCGTCGAGTTCGGATGTGTAGGTTGAGCAAACCACGCCGTTCACGACGATGGTGCCCGCCAAGGTGTGCGGGTTGTACAAGCCAGTGGCCCAAACCTCAGCGACATCGCGCACCACCGCGTCGCCGTCAACGGTTTGAAGGGTATCACCCACCTTGATGCCTATCGCCGCACGCACCTCGCCGTTCACCGGCAGGTGATGGCCGGGCGAAATGGTGAGGTCTCGGCCCGGCAGCTGAATCCGTAATTGTCTCGTTTCCACATCACCGTGCCTATGCGTGAAGAGGTACACCCGTGAGTACACGCCGGGTGCGGCCATCACCTCGTCGCCTATTTTCAAGTTCGTCATTGCCACCGGCGTGCCGTCCCTCAGAGTCGCGGTCGCGTCGATGGGGAAACAGCTCTTGCTCTTGCTGGTTGCGCCACCAACTGACTTGGTCACTTTCAAGCAAGCCGAGTTAGGGTTTGGTGGCTTGTCAGGGAAACACTTACAACCGTGCGAGTCGCACGTCTTGGTGTTGGTGTCCCAATGTAGACAGCCATAGTCGTACAATCCGGTGCACTGGCCTTTGGGAATGTTGTCGGAGCTTGATGACGAGCTGCTACTTGAGGCGCTTTCGGAATCCGTTTTCTTGCCATCACCAGAGTCATTGCTGCCGCCAGAATTCGTGCCGGCGCCACCGGATTTCGGGCTGGTGCCCGTACCACCATTTTTCAGACACGCCGAATCGGGGTTCACCGGCTTGTCGGGGAAGCACTTGCAGCCGTGAGAGGTACATTTCTGTGCATCTACATCCCAATTCAGGCACCCATAATCGTACAGTCCCGAGCACTTGCCATCTTGGGCAGAAGACGAGGTTCCACTGGACTTCTCACTGGACTCCGGTTTCTTGGTGCTAGACTTTGGCTCTTCGGCCTTGTCCTTCGACGCACTGTCAGACGAGCCTTTGTCGACGTACCCACTTGACGGGCCCTTGTGTCCACCGCCGCTGAAGTCGCCGGGCTTGCCGAGGTTGTTCTGGAGGGACTCGAGGTGGTAGCACTTGTTCCAGACGCCGGGGTTCGAGCACTGCACGGCGCTGAGCATGGACGCGAGTGCGGCGTCGAGCTTGGCGGAAATTTGGGTCTTGGGGTTCTTCTGCCAGTTGTTGAAGGCGGGGCTCTGCGCCCAGGAGGTGAGGAGGTTGCAAGCCTTGGGGGCGCCGATGAACTTGCCGGGCGTGGGCTGGCCGATGGTGACGAAGTGGGTGACGTCGGGGAACACGGCGCAGATGTCGTAGAAGGCGTGTGCGGGGCAGTTGCCGCGGTCGGTGACCCACACCCCCTTGTCTTTCGTGGGCGACGCGCCCATGGGGATGCAGTCGCAGCACTGCTCGCACACGGAGTAGAGCATATAGTCGAGCTGGATGCGTGACTTGCCGGACGGGTTGGGCCCGTTGAGGTCGTCCATGATCTGCTTGCGCTTCTTATCACACGGGTTGGCCTTGACGTAGTCGTTCATCGCCGCCATGCACGACGGCTGGAACGTGTCGTAGATGTTCGAGCAGTCCTTGAACTGGCCCGTGCCCAGCGGCGCGCGCAGCGGGCACGCGCTGCAAAGGTTCTTCGGCAGCTTCACCTCCTTGCAGCTCACGCCCGCGCCCATCGGCGCCTTCGGCCCCGGGCACGGGTAGTAGCTGGGGCCGCCCGCGAGCGCGAGACAGAACAGCGTGGCCAGGGCGACCGACCCAAGTGTGTTACGCGCCATCGCACCGTGCGTGTGTGTGTGCGGTGCCAGCGGTAAGCGGCGACGCCATTTCTAGTGGTGTCGGAAAGTGAGGTGGCGTGCAACATGCATCACTGTACACCCGCATAGAGCACTGGGTGTACAGTACACGTTCCCTGGTGCTCTGTAAACCGCCAATAAGATTGCACCCCTTCCGCTTGCACCTGTACGGCGTCTACGTACAGTACAAGCTTTCCGTGGCGTGTACCGTATTTCATGCTTCCCTTGCCGGATCAAATTCATTCGCCTGTAGAGTAGTGCACTGCAAAATACGGGAAATGGATAGTGACTTGGGATTTAGATATACTTGTCATCTTTTCGTTCATCTTGATACCGCACTTACAGGTTTCACGCCTCGGTAGAACCTGTTTGGCGAAGTCTAGCGATATTCGGCAGCTTTCCTAGAAATACAGAATAAGAGTTCAAGTGCTCCGAAATAACGCTCGATTTACCGCTCAAGTGAATTCAACTGTTCGACGCGTCAAGTCAAGAGAATTAGATGTCTGAGTGCGACCACGGTGTAGCTTTCAAGTTGTTCATGTGGAGTGCAGCTATGAATCTAGCATTGCCGGAAAGAATAGCAGAAACCGTGCATTAGAACTAGTCTAGACAATAATCGAGAGTCAAACAATAGTAGGTTTAAAGCTGTGATATATCACAGCAGGTTAGCTTTCTGTACCTGAACGTGCACGTGCTGTTTACAAATTACAACAACCCAAATCGAACGAATATTGATCGCAATTTTTACATGACGTCTATGTACAGAACGAAGCTCGAAATCACCAAGCTGGTTAAAAGTGTTTGATCTCGTTCTGACATAGTTGCTCTGTTTTCTCGAACTTTCATTCAACTAGTGGACTGCAGTTATGAGGATCTCTGCTTGTACGTAGCAGAAAATCCCTAGAATCACAAACCACCACGGGCCCCAGCAAACTTGACGGCAGCTAATGAAGCCGCAAGAATTCGTAGACAACAACATTGGAGGCTCATAGATTTAGGTGTCTCTCTAAATATCGCAAACGAAAATCAAGCATAGTGTAGAGAGGAAAATGTCTACCTGCACTGAGTTCTCTACTAGTCATAAGAAATCTCGCCAACACATAACGCCCGTACTTCATAGATGAAACTCAAACAAGGAACAGAATAATGTGCTCTTTAATGGTAAGACAGTACCTTCAGCTACACTATTATATCTGAAAAGTTTCCTGTATTCGAATGATTTAGGGAGGAACACAAAAGTACAAGAAAACATGACCACGTCACAGAAATGCTAGTGACGGGAAAGTTCACAGCCATGATTACTTCAGTTCATCCCAATTCCGGCGTACGGACCATTGCTCCGCAAAACCTTGCTTGGTATAGAAACAAGTCGTCATTGGCATAGGAACAAAAGCACCAATTTTTACCAGAGTGAAGATGTTTTCTTGCTCCTCAGGAATTAGTCCTGTGTTCTACTGAGTCAGCCGTTCCCGATCGGAAAATTATCGAGCAACAACAACAATGGTATCACCGAGTACTTCGATAGAAGAGCAGGTCGTGTTCAGTACCACTAATAATCGGTGCAAGATCCAATTTTAATTTACTGCAAACTCACATTTTCCGCGATGTTCCGCACTCGCCACTGCAACCTTCATCTCAACACTCAGGCGCAATAGTTTGTCCGCGGTAGCACGAAATTGGGAGAAGGTCTGGCTGGTTTGCAGATCCAAGGCCAGTGCTCTCATCTGTCGAATCAGGCACTGTGAAATAACTGACCCTGAACCAATCTGCACTGCATCGTGCTCGTTTCGACGGACGCCATCAATTCTGGTGTCTTCAAAAGTAGGAAACACTTGCAACAACGCGTCGGGATGGAGTTCAGGTGCTCTGCGATGGAGTTTGGGGGACTGTGAAAGCCGACAACCGGGTTCTAAACCAGATTCCTTCGGAAGTTGTTGCCAAGTTGAGATCGGCTTGTGGAAAAGAAAGCGGTGCGCTTCGTTTATGAAAGGGCAGATGAGCTCCGTGTGGGAATCTGCGATACTCACAGCTTCCGAAATGTAGCATCTCGTTTCATTTGCCATGACAGTGTTCGTCGGTGGTTCGAAGCGGTAGGTGAATAAACCATTCAAGGGGGTGTCGAAAAACAGACCCTCAATAAAGAGAGCGAGCACCAAGAACGATAGAAAGCGCGTCAAGATATCGGTCAGTGTTGGGCGAAGTGTCCAATGCTTTCGATTGCTGGGAACGCGTGCCTTCGCTTCTGTGGTCCAACACATTGTGCGAATTGTTTAACACAGAAAGTTCGACCACATCAACTGCGGAGAACAGGAGGGAGTGATTGGGGGCACTTTTGGCGAGTGGTTTAAGTAGCGGTCCATAGGTGGCCGAAAAGTGAACAGGTCAGGGCACCTGAACGAGCTCGTTGTTACGGTTCCCGAGATTCTTCGTTACATCATGTAATTGTTGAAGACGTAAGACTTGTGAATTACTTAACACTCGCTCTTAACTCACACTCCAACTCACACGATTGCACTAGATGGTGACGGCGGTCTACGGTAAAGATATGACGTAGGGAGTAGTTAGACAGGAGCTTTCACCAACAATTGCGATGGCTCAAACCAAGTCTGGACAATGGAACATTTGCCGAGCACTATCACTCGAATATTTCCAACTTTTCTGGGCGTGGAATCGTTCTTCTAAGGCCTTGCACTGAGCGACGATTTAGCCGGGATCGCATGCGCTGGGTGAATACAACGTAGTGCATCCAACGAGTATTTAGAGTTGCTTCTTAGATCACGAGGATGAAAGTCTTTCTCTGGCGAATCAATTTACTCTACTAGTCTCTTCCAGCTCGTTGTTTCGTAAAATCGCCTCGATGAAATATAACAAAAATTGGGCCCGAATCAGAGGAGTTTCATGACACACGGCAATTGTTGCATTGTATAGTACAGCTTTGGTTTGAGGCACCCCAATTCCATATCTTAGACCTACAAAAAGCTGAGCTGAGCCCGAGTTCTGGGCGGCGTGCACTCTAGGGAGAAGAGAACCTACGTTCTTATTCCCAACCTATGTGTGCAAGGAAAACATGCACTGTCGTCACAGTCTGCAGTTCTGCAGAATCAGACCAGGTGCCTGCCCATCGGGCGAGATGTAGCTGAACATGCGAATCACTATGAAGTTTAAGGTTTCATCCATCATCACTGCGGTCATCTGAAGTCGAGAGTCTGCGCTTTCATGCAGATTTTGCGACTGCACCTCATTCTCTGGTGCTGTTCCCTAAGTAACCGCCTTTTCCCCTCTTCCGAGTTCTCCTCCCCTACGGTTCGATGACGAGCAGCCCGCATTTCGATACCTTCACCTCTACTATTACTTGGCGTTCGAAAGTGGACTTGAACTAAAACAAATCATTTTACGCCAAAAAATAAAAGAATAAAAGTGCAAGGGGCTGAGGTTCGTAGCTAGCACCGTCAATAAATTACTGGAATTTTGTTTCTTATTAGCGCCACTGTTTGTCAGATTGAAGGTCGTGTCAGATAAACACAGTGGATGCTCAGACCCAAGCTTCACGACTAATTTGTACATATGTACCGACATTCCGCTTATTGCAAAACTACCGTACGTCTCAGCGAATCTCTTCGTACTGCCTTGCCCAGTAGTTGCATTTCCAAGAAAGATCACTGTTGTCTTGCCGGTTTGTAGTCATGTTATACATTTATTTTTGCCGGATAATCTATTGCGAAGCACCACACACACTACACACAATTACTGGAGGACAGACCTCGCTGCTGATTTTGACACGAACTCGAGCTTTCGCGGTTACGTACGACTGCTCGTTCACTTTGGCGAACACGAACCTCGCTGGCGCGATAGATGCGAACGGACCGAGAAAGATTTGCGCCGCGGTGTTTCGGTCAAACTGCAGATGCGCCTCTTTCGGGGGCATCTTCGTCTCTGCCAACTTCAGCATCAAAAAGTCATAGAGGGGCCTCCAGTCGAACTGCGCCGTCCATTTCTCATCGGGAAACGTGATTTCCGCCCAGTAATACTTGGCTCCCATTCAATCGATTCGATTCTCAAACCAACATTCCACTCCAAATCCGTGCTCATGCCGACCCTCGTTTTATGCATGAACGAATTGTCTGCGGACTTTTCACGCATCACTCGAGAATCAAGACGACCGCCCAAATCTCATCGCCCGATACCCTTGTACTTCCACGCGACATGTGTGTCGTCTTCCACTGACGAGGACAACGCCCATCCTCTCTCAGCGCCCCATCACAAAAAATCTCGCATTTGATTCGATATTTGCAAATCCGTTCTCATTGCTGAGATCCGCTCACCGCTTTCCCATTTCCCACGAAGCCGCTTCGGCTGCCCATGAATCGCCCATTTAATGTACATCGGGTCAGTTAGCCGCGCGTAACGCAGCCCAGTCAGTCCACCGTCCCTACTTGCGCCTGACCGCCGCCCGGACGAGCTCGTCATTCGGCCCACACGCCCGCACGCGCGCCTCGGGGACGATGTCCCAGACCTTGGGGCGGACGCGCCCGCCGGAGTGGATGTAGATCCAGCGCTCAAGCGCAGAGAATATTCTCAGTCTCTTCAGGAACGAGTCCCACACGCCGCACACGAGCCCGTACTCGAGGCGGTGTAGCGACGCCTCGCTGGAGCGGCGTACGATCACCCCCGCGCGCTGAAGCGCGGCGATGACGCGGGGCACGCGGCGGTCGTCGGCGCTCCACGCGTGGAACGCGGGGAGCAGGGTGACGAAGGTGAGGAAGTACACGGCGAACGCAGCCTCGCACAGCCGCGACGGGGGCCCCGCCAGCAGCAGGGCCAGGCATGGCGCCACGGCCGCGCAGTGCGGCGCCACCGTGCGCGAGAACGAGCGGTGTACGGCCTCGTCCGCCTTGCCCGGCCCGAACACCGCCGTGTTCGCGCTGAAGTTCAGCCGCAGCCAGTTGTACAGCGCCGACACCAGGTCCGCGCCCCCGTACGCCGCCAGCACGCCCAGCCCGATGTCGAACAGGTCCGTGGGGTGGTGGATCTTCGCGAACATCTCCAGCACCACCGCGTCCGCCAGCATGTCCGAAACGAACACCACCACCCTCGAGACCGCGCGCGCCTTGTCGAAACGCGCAGGCGTCTCCGGCGTCTTCTCCACGATTTTCGGCGGTGGCACGATAGGACGTGGCCGCAACCGCAGCCGCATCGAGTACAACGCCTGTAGTGAGTGCCAAACCATCAGCCAGCGGGGGGTCTCGGGGGGTGTAGGCTCCGGCTCTGGCTCCACCTTTTCCGGCACGGGCTCGAACAGCGTCAGGAGTGCCGCTTGTAGCCACGGCGACGGCGCGGTTGTAGTTGGGAGCGGCGGTGCATCGGCGTCTGAGAGAACTAGTCCGGGCGAGGGATCGACAGGACGAGACTCCTCGTTCAAATCGGCGCTGTAATACTTTTGAAACGAATACCACGCCGCTATCCAGGGCGCCTGCTTCGACTGCACGCCAGCGTCTTCTACGAGTTTGATTTCCGTGTCCGCGCGCTCGGTCGCACCCAGGTCGAAAATCTTCAAGATCAAGATGTCATGCCACGGGAAAGAGGGGTCGGGCGCACGCGAGGTCGCGTCATCGACTGGTAGTCGCGCGGGTTGCTCGTTCTCGGCGGTGCGTGGGCGCTCGTTGAAGAACGCACTCGGCGCTTCGCGTCGTCGGGGGCGTCTGTTCGCGGCGCTTCGTCTCAGCGGCAGGGGCGCCGGCGGGACGAAGCAAGGCGCCATGGCGAGTCGAGCACAGCCGGCGGGGCAGGTGGGGCAGGCGCGCTGTAGGCTGCGAGCTGGAGTGGGTTGCTCGCGCTCAGACGGAGGTGCACAAATGAGGGGTTAGGGAAGCACACCGGGGAGAAAATAAGCGCAAAACAAGGGTTCTAGCAAGCGCCCTGGGAAACCGGGTCACGACTTTTAAAGCGCGCATTGATGAGGATCGCACGTGATGCCTGCCGAGGTGCTCGCGCCGTCTCCCGCGTATTGGCGGCTGTGCGGTGGGTCTCAAACGGCCGCCGACGAATGGGCGCTTTCCACCCACCGCGCCACGGAGGACCGCCCTGTGCTCCGCCGCGCGTGCTGAGAGAAGACGACGGTGAGCCGACGTGGAACGCGGGCGTCCTTCAATACGAGCATGTCCTGCAACGCGCCGCTACAGTCTCGTAGGCCCGCCGGCCACGCTCACGCAACCGCCCTGATACACATGGCTTTCGCCATCGTTAAGGTGCCACTTCTGCAAGCGTCAAAGCAGGCATTGCCTGCCTCGCCACCTTCTTCCACATGGAAAATGGGCGCCTTAGTCGTCTTCTCATTCCGGCAACTGCCGCGATGCGCCGCTCGGCTAGGCTTTCTCACTCATCTTGCGCAGCCAATTGTTTTCGCCGCTATCCAACTGTTCGCGTCGCAAATCGACGCGAACAACCGTAACGCGCTTTACAGTACTGCACGGAGTCGAAACAGCGAGCGTCGATTTCTATGCGAAAATCAGCCACGCCCGTTTAACAGTGCCTTGAGAATGGCTGGCCGAATCTCACTTCCAACAGTGTTGGTGTTGGCAAGGTACTGAACTGCACTGCACTGGAATCGACTTTCTCTGTCCGCCTGGGACATAGCCGTCAATTCGGGAATTCTCAATGCGCAGCCGAGAATTCGCCTTACATCCCGCCACAGATTTGTAGAAGAAATCTCAGTTGGAATGCAAATTTTCTTTCGTGCACAAGAATCTTGTCCTCATAGCCACGTAGAATATCAGCTAATCAGTTGGCGGCCAGCTACGAGTCAAACTTTACGGGGTATTGGCTAGGCAGACTGCATGCAAAACGTATCAAAGATCGTACTTCTCCGAAGCACCCAACCAATCGGCATGGCCGAACCCGAAGAACGCGCCGTCTTTCTTCGGCCCGCAGACACAAAGCCGCCGCGTGTGCTCGTGCCGGCCGTCGCACGAGAGGCTGGCCGCGCTTTCCGCGACGACGCACGCGCCGCGCGTTGAAATCGGCGCATCATCCGCCACAATCGCTGGCAGGTCGGCACCTGTCTCGTACACACACCCCCTCGGACAGCCGAACCGCCTCGCGATGCGCGTGCAACTGTTCCACGCCGCCGTCGCCGCGATGACGCACGACGCCTCGCCGCACACTTCGGCGCATGACTGATTGCGTCCGCCCAGCACCGCCATCCCCGGTTTTTGCACTCGCACCGCCTCGCGCTCCAGCACCAGCTTCGTCCCCGTCTTCAGTGACAGCACAAGCCGTCCTGCCAAGAACCCGCGCGGTGATGGCCATAGTCCGAGTTCTCCTGCGAACATAGGATACTGCCGTTCACTCAGCGATATGCGAACAGCTTGTGCTGTTTTGTGCGCACGAGCTAGCGTTGCGACGGGTGCCGCGTTTTTCGCGAACTGGTCCAGAAATTGACGATATTTCGCAGGCTGACGAGCCATCGCACTCGCTGCTGCCCTTTCCCATTCCTCCGTGGTGAGGACGTTCGACTCATCCGCACACACAAAACGAGAGTACAACGCTTGTTGTTGTTCGGGTGCTACGTTTGCGCCACCGTTTCCACCCTTGTGTCGTACTCGGGCTAACGATGGGTACAACGCGACCCAGCCGCGCGCCTCGAACTCCGCGCGCATCCACCAGTCCCACCCCGTGGGCGCGACCGCCGAGGGCGGGTAGAGACGCCGTGCAGTTGTCGTTGGCGCATTATTGACCGGCCATGCCGATTTCAGCTGCGCCCACACATCGCGCGGAAGCAGCCAGCCAAGGCCGGGGAAGAAATCAGTCAGCGCCACCGCATCGTTCATCCGCTCCACCCGTGCCGCAGCGTTGTCGTTCCACCCGGAGACAACGGTGGGCCCCTCGCTCGGATTCGCCGAGGTGTACGGCGCGAACGCGTACAGGAATGAAAGAAAGTCGGGTGACAGTAGCAGGTCGTCCTCCAGAACCGCCACATGCGTGACTGTGGCATTGGAAAACGTTCTGCTCAGTGCGCGCGCGTAGTGCGTAGTGATTTTGCTCCTTGTGTCCATCGACTCACTGTGCTCCTCCCAAACCCACACATCGCGCAGTGGTAGCTCGAGACTGCCCGATTCCGATCTGGCAGCATGCTCCACACTGTACCGAGTTAGAATCAACGTTCATTACTGGAAAACTCTTGCAAGAGGACGGTTTCTCCGAAAAGCAACGTACAGTTTGGAACGCGGGTTCGAGTCAATCGAGATGTAGAGCTCCACTTTTTCGAGCAGGATTTTGTCTTGTCCAGCAAGCGAACGCAGGGTGTGGCGCAAATGGGTGGGACGCGAACACGCCAATACGAGCACGGCGAGCTTGATGTTCGTGCTCCTCGCCCCGAGCACCAACACCAGCGTGAAACAGGTCAACAGCAGCGCTATCTTCCGTGCCATTTCGATTCATCCGTTCGCACATGCAATTACATCACAGCATGACTGGTAGATCCCAAAAACAGTCAATGCACACATTTGTACGGTAGCAAAAATAATTCAGTACTAACAGTTTGGAACGGTACAACTTTTTCGATCCATTAGTGTATCGATCCCCCATTGTTCGCATTCACTAACATTTGTGCTTAAAGATCCATGAGGTGTGAAGAATGCTTCGGCTGATGCGTTGGAAAGTAGACGAGCTACTCGCTCTAATATGGGCGACCATCAGTCTAGGCGAATTTCTATGAACAACCAATCGCGGCAAGTGAGAAGAAACAGCACGAAGCGAGAACGCAACGCAACCAAAAGATTTACTTACCCTTTCGTTCCTTTACAAACGCGTGATACAGCCGCGAGTCACGCTGAGAGTCGCGCAACGACGCGAGGTAGAGCTGGGTCTGGACGTCGTCGATGTTGGGGTCGATGATGGAGCCGTACTCCGCGAGATCCTTGTCAACCTCGTGCACGACTTCCGAGCTAATGATGCGATTCGTCTTCTCGTACGCGTCCTCCTCACTCAGGCCTTCACTTTCCATCAGGCGCAATTGCAGCCCCACGAAACGGTCCGCGATATGCCGATCCTCCATCCTCTCCGCGTTCAGGTTGAGTGGGATACGCCGCGCTGCGGGGTTGCGTTGCAGGAATTTCGTTCGTAGCTCATCCTCCGGGTACGACAGTTTCGGCGGCCGCGTGCATGTAACGGGCTCGAACTGCGGGGGTGTCATCTGCACGGCAGCACGCGTGCCATGTCGCGCTAATCGTGCAAGCGGTCGCGAAAACGGCTTGCCTCGACCCATTGATGCGGTCGGTTTGGGCGGCGACTGGGGTCGTATGGGAACGGACTGTTCTGGTTTCAGTTTTGAGGTACACTAAATAATACTAGTCCCGCAATAGTGCCGTACTGCAAATAGTGCGGTAGTAACTTTTAGTCCGTTGATCGATTGCTGCTTGACCGAGCCGTTCTTTCGAAGAGGGTTGCTCGCATTGGTCCTCCTCTAAATGGCAGCACCCCGCTACGTATTTGGTTTGTGTGTTTCTGGGGGAGTGAGCAAACATTCTCTTTCTTATGTTCTATGATGAAACTTAGAGTATAGTTACCGGCAGTTCTGTTGATATCACCACTAAGGAAGATGAGTACAGAGGATATGCATGAACCAGGTCATAAATTATCTGTACAGCGGCATGATTCGACGACGCACAGTGACAGGCTCCGCGAAATCGAACACACCGCGATGCAGGTTTAGGTCTATTGGTGGTTGGTCTGTGCCGTAGCAGTGCCGAAGGCGGCTCCGGTACGCGTTCTCGTGTACAACGGAATAACGGTTCGTCCGACACGCCGCCACGCAGAGCGCGAACGTGTCATTCGAATGAATTCTGTAGTGGCGCAGATGGGACGGTTGCGCTTTCGTGCAACAAGAAACGCAGGTAGTGTACTCATCACAGCAACCTTTCACACATTGCCTACAGCCGCGGATTGTTTGTGCGCAGCAACCATTCGTAGCTAGCGTGGAGGCAAGACAAACTTTACCATTCGAATCGGCGGCTAGTTCGGGGCCACCCCGGACGAAACGGCAACCCCGAGTCACAGAGTGAATCGTGCGATGCACGGTATGGGGATGGCCGTGACCGTTGCTAACGCGTTTCAGCAAGATGGCGCAGTACACGACTAGGAATGCCCCGATGATAAACGTGAGAAGTCGTAGTGCAAGCACGAGAGTATCAACGCGCATCGTTTCTTTTCGTTGACACCAGTAGTTTGGCAGGTGGCTCTTGCCCACGCTACCTCGACGCCATCCGCAGAAGTGCCACATTCATTCGCTAGGAGCGCAGGCTGGGCACATACAATTTTTTCTTGTTGTCCTTTGACTTATACAGCCTAATGAAATACATTAAAAAAAGGAAAATCTACGTCGAATAATTGAGTGTATTTGTTAAATTAACGACTATTGATAGTCTCTATATTGAGAATAAATATAAAGATAAGGAAATCTAAACATACATCGCATACTCAAACATTCCATGCAAGAAGTAATTGTAAAAAAAACTTGCTCGATTGTGGTCAGCACGGAATGTTGGTGAAAATTCTCCAATTTTGAAAGTAGACTGTACTCGCGGAACTTCAATATATTCTGGAATAGCGCTATAGTAAATGATTTTATTGCAAAAATATTTAGCATACCTCAAAAGAGAAGAAAAAGTTATCCTCAAATTGATTAAATGCATTCCTTTATTTCAAGGTATTTCGAAATTTTCTTTATCTTTTTAATTTATAATTGTTTGAAGCAGATCACTTCCAACACATTCTTAGCTCAAATCTAAGCTCTCTCTGACACTTTCTACAACTTTTTCTACCAATTCGGGTACTGTAATTGGCTCCTTCACAGGAGGGATATCATCAAAAACACCCAGTTCTGATGAGGACTTCGGAGAATTCTTGTCAGATCCAAATCCAATACTGGAGATTTCTTCACTCATACTACTAATTGAGTTCACGACAAACTCAAACGACAAACCTTGAATGATGATTGAAAAGCAAACCAACGTGAATGTCATAAAGAATATTAGCTGAGCACTTGTCATTCTTCCCGGCACTGAATGTGTTTCAAAAGCGTTCGGTAGCTCAAGAGCAAGAGCAATCGATATACCACCTCGCATTCCCGCCCAGGTAAGCACAGCAACAATACCACCTAATCCGCCATCATATTTCAAGTTAGGATGACGGTATCTTCGACCAGTGACCTTTTCCAGAAACAATAACGACGAAAATGGTAGAATAATCGAAATAGCTCGCGAAAATATGGATATGCAAACAGTTGCTACTCCTACGCCAACACTAGCCAATCCAAGTTCTCGAGGATTCCAGAACATTTCTGCTGCTCCAATCATCAGAAACAGTGTAGAGTTGAGCGTTTCATCAGCTAGCTTCCAAATTTCGTGGAATGTATGTTCTTCTCCCTCGTCTATTGTGAACTTAACACCGAAGTTTCCAATGAAAAGTCCAGCAAATACGGTGGCTAGTGGAATATTCGCATGCCACCTAACACAAGCCATATTAATATTACCAACTAGTACGAATGTAATCAGCACTTTCAGAAGCGGGTCTTTCACCGACTTCATTGCAGAGTATGCTATCCATGCAAATATTACTCCAATCAAGACACCACCAATGCATTCCGTCAAAACAAACTTGATCAGTAACCCTACAACTTCAATCGGCTCTATACCCGGACTTTCAGCAATTTTGCTAAACAAACTGAAAAGTACGACACCAACCGCATCGTTCAACAAACTTTCTCCTAAAACAAAATATTCAGTACTCTTCGGTAGCAATCCGGGCTTCTCATTAACAAGGCTAATCACCGTTACGGGATCAGTTGGAGAAACGATGGAGCCGAACAGTAAGCAGTGGATGAAATCCATTTCTGATACATTTTGCATCAATAAATAGGTCAAAACACTTACCAATAGTGTGGAAATTGCAGTTGAGAAAACACTCAAGCTAACAATTGTAGTCCAAATTCTTTTCAAGTATTGAACTTTCACTTCCAGAGCTGCAGCGAACAGTAAAAACCCAAGCATATAATTCATTACCAAGTCATGGAAATCTTGCAAGAATAATTTAAAATCAGACGGAATCGCAGAGAATATGTGTAGAAATATAGTAAACACAATTGAGCCTATCGCAATTGCTATTGAACCTGGTAATTTAATCCAATTTGCGTTGACCACTTGCAAGATAACTGACATTGTGACTAACATTAAAATAATTTCGCTACTGCCGAATCCAGAGCCATGCCCTGCTCCTTCAGTTGCACCGTGCGGAGCTCCATGAGATGAACTTCTGTAAACAGAGGAGAGAATGCCTGTTGAATTTTGAATTACATGATGAACAAGAGAACCGCTTCCCATGTTCGGAAGCCAGTAACCTAATCCTGATTTTCACCGAACTTATCAAAATTGATGAAAGCAAATTCACAAGAGAAAAGAGCCAGGGTCGAACAGAGGAAAACGTTACACTCAGTCTCGAAATACTCAAAAGAAATAAGCGATTGGGCCATGTCCTGTTGCTAACAGGAGAATAATTTTTTG
>JAAUYH010225061.1_pt1 | contig 20101 bp, 13 predicted proteins | sample 7278061 | NCBI WGS metagenome assembly JAAUYH01 (sample SAMN14350203, study PRJNA611818) | marine sediment metagenome | isolation source: surface marine sediment (0.6m) | place: French Polynesia: Moorea | collected 2018-08 | reverse complement strand
GCAACCGCACCGCAGTGCCCATGGACGGCCCAGCCAGCTACTCAGTGCGTATGCGCGCGCGCCTGAGGGGGCAGGGAACCCCGTACTTGCGCATCAGTCTCTACCAATTTGACGACACCAATCCCACCGAAGATCCCAACAGCTTGCCTGTGGGCGAAAAAGATGTGCCCATCGAGATCGAGGCCAATAACACCTGGCAGACCATAGACATCCCGGTGCCCGAGGAAGTGCTAACCGTGGGCGATTTGCGCGCCAATATGGTCATGATCTACGTGCGCTTTGGCAAACCGGATCAGGGCACATCCATGTTTGATATCGACGATTTCGCTCTTATCGAATGGCGCACCACGGAAGATGCGCCAGCGCGATACGGCTGTTACAAGCATGTGCAGAACCCGGGTAGCAATGCCGTGCAAGTAACCTTGAAAGGGCTGCCTCTGCGCAGTCAATGACCGGAGATCTGCCAGAGAATTGCCAGACAGCGGCGTGACAGGTTGTTGGATCCGCGTTTAAGCAGACCGGCCGGTGAGGTCGATTTTGCGCCAAGCGCCAGAGGAGAAGCGATATAGCAGCGCCGTCGACAGCAGCATCAGATAACCGACCAGCGTGAGCATGGCGGTTACCGGTCCGCCGCCGAGGATGGTGATACTCGTATAGGACACCGGTAAAAACAATCCCCAGGCCATGATGGAGCGGGCCCACAAGCTCCAAACCGTGTCGCCTGCCGCGCGCAGGGTCTCACCGACAGTGAGCGCTGTGGCATCGAATATCTGCCACGCCGCACTCACAGCCAAGAGCAGCCCCGTGAGGGCCAAGAACTCACCTGGGTTTCCCGAGGGGGTATCGAACCACTGGACAAAGATCCCGGGAAACGCCAGATACAACACTCCCATCGTGCACTGCCATGCCACGGCGATCATCATGGTGCGGCGCAAAATCGCCGGCACATGGCCGGGCTCACGGCGGCCGATGGCCTGGCCGACGAGAATCGCCCCCGCCGAACCCAGACCAAACGTGGGCATGAACGACAGCGAGTTGATCTGCAAGACCACCATCACGGACGCCTGCGTGAGTGTTCCCAAATGGGGCACGACCACGTTGAGAAATACGGTAAAGGCGGCAAATTCGAAGAACCAATTGACCCCGTTCGGTACGCCGAACCTCAGCATACGGGTGAACTCGTCCAGGCGTAGACGCAACGGCTCATGCAATCGCTTCAGCATGGCGGGCGGCAGGCCATGACCAATGGCAAAACTGCCCACGAGGAACGCCAGACCGAAGCCGGTAGCGATCACGCTAGCCCAGGCCGCACCTTGGACGCCCAGGGCTGGAAACCCCAGATTGCCTTCGATGAGCAGCCAGTTCAGCAGCACGTTGATGGACATGATGAGCAAACTGGCCATCATGTGCTGACGGGTATTGCCCAGGCCCCCATACCAATTGCCAAACACTTCGACGCCGACCACCAGGCCAACCGCCAACAGGCGAATGGCCAAATAGTCGTACATGTGCTGCCGGACCGGTTCTTCGTACGGCAGCATCGCCAAGAGCGGTTGCATAGCCGGCACGATCGCGATTCCGATAATGCCGGTAACAACGGCCAAGACGGTGCCATACCAGACATAACGGCGCGCCGCCGCCATGTCGCCTTGGCCATAGTACTGAGCGGCAAAGCTCTGGATGATAAAGGCGATCCCCATAGGGAAAATGACCACAGTGAACGTATTGAGGGACCCGGTGGTCACTGCCGCCAATGGCGCAGCGCCCAGTGGTGCGGTCATGAGCGCATCGGCAAAACCCACCACTGCTTGGGCCGAACGTGCCAGGATCACTGGCCAAGCCAGGGTAAGAAGTATCGAGATACTCGCTGGGTGTGCAGACACCTTCAACATGGGCAGATGACCATAGCCTATAACTGGCGTTGTGCCAGTGTGAGGCAGGCGTGCGCCATCGCGATACAGTCGATGTCTCTTCTCGGCGACAACCGAACCACAGGTGTCGCCACTGTGTCGCAACTGCCACTGCTACATGCACATGTTGCAGGTGCACCCCATGTTCGCCGACATGTCTACAAACATGTCGCGTGGATCGTCACCTGCTATCAAAGTGAGCATGCAAACGGATGTTGGATGATATAAACGAGCTTTGGTGGGGCGAGGATGCTAAATTTCCATTGGTGGTGACGGCAACAAGCCGATATGATTGCGGGCAAGTTGCCCCGATCTCAGCAGTCTTGTTTTGGTATGTTCTTTGCGATTCCCACTGAAGGACGTACTCGTCAGGAGGTAGGACGATGAAAATACCAAGCCGGAGACGCCGTGCAGGGCGAGTTTCGCGGATAGAGACAATGGGATACAAAGAACGTGCACGAAGGGTAGAACAGTGGGGTATCACGTACCGCTACAGCACTTACACCGTGCGTGCGGTCCCGCCACCACCGATAGAGCAAATCTTGAGTATCCCGCCATGGATGGCGGTCGCGATACCTAGAACGGCTTAGAACGCTGTATGGTTGCTGCATCGCGGCATTCGGCGAAAATAACTTCGCCAGGTTGTCGGGCGGTGACCCAAAGTTCGAGCGTGCTCGACGGGGCCAATATTGCCGGGTGTTTGTGGCCCATGACGACGAAATTGGTTGTCAGAGAATCGAGCTACAACCAGTGGTCATGGAATTAGGTGCATTCTCGATCAGCCTTGCGGTGAAAGATCTGCGTGTTTCCCAGGCATTTTACGAAAAGTTAGGATTTGTCGTCAGCGGCGGCGATCCCGAGCAAAATTGGCTCATTATGGCCAACGGCGAGTCCATCATTGGCTTGTTTCAGGGCATGTTTGACAAGAACATCATTACCCTGAATCCGGGGCTCAACAATCGCAAAGAGCGCTTGGATAGCTTCACCGATATTCGCGACATTCAGCGCCATCTCAAATCCCAAGGCATCGCACTCACAGAAGCGTGCGACGAATCGGGAACCGGACCGGCCAGCATTACCCTCACCGACCCCGACGGCAATCCCATCCTGATCGACCAATTTTTTGCCCGACCTGGCTCTTGACCATGAGCGTAAGAGATTATTCCTCTTCCTCTTCGTCGGCCATGTCGACCAACACGAGGTTGCGCAAGAACGCGATGACTTGCTCTTTTTCGTTGTCGTTGAGGTCCTGAAAGGCGTCGCGGGCTGCCTGTGCCTCACTCGGGTTGGCACCGGGATTGTCCACACCGTGGAGCAGGATTGCCTCGCTCAACGTAAGGGCGCGTCCGTCGTGAAGCCACGGGCCGCTATTGCCCACACCCCAGAGCTCAGGGGTGAGAAACTCTCCGAGACCAATTTCGGTGGATAGGGCGTTCTGCGAATCGGCATCGGCGTCCTCGGGGAGCTCAGTGATGTCGAATTGGCTTGCATCTTTGGGGAAATAGGTCTTGGCATCGTCGGCTAGGTGCGCGCCCATAAAGTGTCGCTTGAGGTCGGTATATGGCTGGATCTCTGCGCTACCGTCCTGCTCTTTGAGTAGGCGAGGTTCATCCGTGGGCGCCGCACTGAGGTCGACGACCAGGGGACTATCGGAGGTGTAGCCGACGTTGCGTCCGGCCAAGTCGAGATCTTCAAATGCGCCATTTGCCCGTGCAGAGGGTTCTGCGAACATCGTGGTCGAGACTTTATAGCTAGAGACATGGCAATCGGCGCAGCCAATGGAATCAAATAGCGCCTCACCCGCGACGATTTTGCTGCGGTCTTCGGCACTGAGTTCGGCTAAATCGGCATCGGCCAGGGCAATGACGGTGGTGGGAATTTCCTGCATCGCGAGATAGACGGTGAGCGCGGTAATATCGCCCACCGAGAGTTCGTGGGTGATACCGTCGCCGTCACCATCGATATCGGGGGTCAGATCACTAAAGGGCGGAGTCTCCAATTTCCACAGGATCTCGTCGGACTGCATCCCCATCTCGCCAAATCCGGCATCAGAGGAAAAGCCGCGCAGCGTCGGGAAATTGCCTTTCCAACCCATGGGGCGCACAATCAGGTCCGGCGAGATGCCGACGACGTCTTCGTAATTGCACTCATCTGCACTGGCGCAGATGATTGAGCCGAAGCTGACCGCGCCCTCTTTCACTAAGAGTTCAATTTCGGTCCCGGGATTGGCTTTGGCCTGATCGCGCAGCGCCTGCAACTCCTCGGTCATGTCCTCGGCCAGAATTTGAATGGCACCGCCACCATTAATACTAATGGTTTGGCGAACATTGAATAGACCATCTATGCCGGGGGCGGGATCCTGCATGACATTGACCACATTGAGGCCACCCGCATTGCCGATGGGATTGTTATGACACGACAGACAGGCAGTGGCGTTGGGGCCGGTGAAGCGAGTGCCCGTAGGTGTTCGGGTAAAGCGCGAAGGCAATGCCGTATCATCGGGCATGCTGAGTGAGCCCACACCATCGGCCTCACGAAACTCGATTTCGGTCAATTCATCGCCGTGGTCAAAGATGAACTGGATCTGATCGGCCGTGGGGCCAGCATCGGCCCAATCGGCCAATACGCTCTGGTCCAAGTGATTGTCGCTATCGGCGGCACCAAAGCTGATGAGGTCTTCCACCAACTCATCATATCCGCTGGCCTCCTCCGTGAGTTCGAAGGTCAATAATTCGACCTCTTCGCTGGGCAGACATTCACCGCCGACGAGTTCCGTGCCCTCGCCACAGCTGATATTGCCGGCAATGGCGACGCAGACGCCGTCGACGAGTTCGGTACCATCGCCGCAACTCACGTTACCCCCGGCGGCCACACAGCGGCCATCTACGAGGGTGGTGCCGTCGCCGCACAGTGTCGTGTCGTCATCCCCACATCCGGTGAGAGACACGGTCCAACATACGGTAAACGCTGTTGTAAGCGATAATGCACTCCGTACAAAGGGTGTACGAGTGTTGTGGATCTGGCGGAGCGTGCCAAACCAAGCAGACATGGAAACTCCTTATCCGTATAGAATAGGACAGTACGCAAAAATATATGAAGGGATATCTTTGTACGCAATGCGCGCAGCCACCGTCAACTGGTTTATCGGTGCCTCTGCTGCAGAGGAGTGACGATGCATCGTGTGCTGGACCCTCTGTTGTCCGCTGTCACCGCTTGGCGTCCATGCCCGCCAAACGATGGTTATTGCCGCGGATATGATGTGGCGATGCGCGACTTTTGCCCATGGAAGTGACGGCTTACCCCGTCGGAGAATACTTCGATTGCGCGCTGGCGATATTGACGTCGGAAATGTTCACATCGTCCACTGCGTTGGCGGGCGCGCTGCAATACCTCGGCATAATACCGTTTGAGCGGAGCCGATTGCGATGCACTGCCGCCGATGCCCATGCCGAGCGCGGCAGCTCGTTCGAGTGCGCGAGAACTACACAGGGAGGCTTCGATGATGGGGACCAGAGTCAATAGATTCGTATGTCGGTCCCGCACCAGAGCGCGCTGATTTCGTTCAAACCAATCGAGCCCCGCGGGCACTGCATCATGGACGCGAACGACATCGGCCAGTAGGCGATAGCGCTCTTCGCGGGATAATCTCCGGTCGCGGGCGAGTTCCATGATTTGATGCTGCAGCACCGGGTCTGACGAGGAAGCCGCCAACCCGGCCAGCGCCGAAAGTAGTACTTGCCGGCGCGTTGCGTCGTCGCTCTCGCTGCGGCCGAATGTGCGAAGCAGACGATGGTACCACGGCTGTCCGCCACCGATGGCCGCCATGCGCAAGGTGGTGGCAATGAGGCCGGGGGCGATGGCGCCATCGTCGCGCAGCCATCCCTGCGCCAACTGGTGTGCGCGTCTACGGAGTGCGGGGTCGCGACCGTGGCTGCCGACAAACTCGACGAGCGGCGGGCGCAGGAGAATGTCGTCATTATCGTCGTCGACGCGGCGAACCATGCCGAGTTCATGGGCGCGCCGACCAAATACCTGCCGAACCCGGTCGGCGAAGCGCTGCTGCACGGATTCAGCAGTGCCGGCGAGCAAGATATCGCCGATATCGCGCCACAGACCGACGAGGGCCATCAGCCGATGCCTACTGGCGTCTCGGTCCTGCGCCAAACCCGTCGCCGATGCAAGTGCGGTATCGAATGATATCAGCTCATGGTCGAGAAGGAGGCGCAACGACAGAGCCAACTCGGTGGCCTCGCGCTCGCTGAGGCCCGGCTGTCCCGCCGTGGTCGGCCCACTGGCGCGGGTGAGGGCATGCACCTGGGCATCCGCCATCGCAGACAAAAAATAGCCGCCAGCATCCCCATTGACGACCAGCCATGCGGGACATGAATTGGTCGGTAAATCCACGGTCGCCGCCGAAGTTTGCAGCACGGTACACGTTCGCGCCGCAGTGTCGTCGTCGCCATAGCGCATGCAAAGGGGGATATGCCACGGTGCTTGCGGTTCTGGCTCGAGGTGATGCTCGTGTTCTGGCGGTGCGGGATAGCTATTGCGCAGCGCCAACTGCTCCAGCGCGACACGTACGTCGGCTCCTTGGCACATGAGCTGTGCCCGCACCAGAGGTACGCCAGGGCGTTCAAGGAATGATTTGAGGATCGGACCCCACCGCCAATCCGGCGCAGATCGCGTGGTGGGCCCTGAGGAGTCGCCCGGCGCACCACCAACGTCGTCCCCGGCTTGAACTCCGCTGACAGGGTCAATAAATCCCGCTGCAGTTGTGCGTTCCAGCACTGCGATCATGTCTTCGCTTGCAATCGATTGGTCCGCATACGTGCGCACGTAATCGCGCACAAACGAGCGAAATTGAGTCGCCCCGGTCCACGATTCGATCATGGAGATGATGGCGCTGCCCTTGATGTAGGTGAGATGATGGAACATATCTTCGAATTCGGCGCGATGGCTGACGGGGCGGCGCACCGGGCGTGACTCGCCGCTGAGGTCGATGGCAAAGGTCTCGAATTTTTCCTCAACCTGCGTCAGCGGCACCCGGCGCTGGGGATCCCACGCGTTCAGAGCCTTGTCGGTCATCCAGGTGGCAAAGCCCTCGTTGAGCCATAAGTCGCGCCAATTGTCGGGGGTGACTAAGTCCCCAAACCACAGGTGTGCCAATTCATGGGCGATGACCAAGGCCAAAAGCCGCTGCTGATGCAGCGAGTGGGTTTCATCGATGAGGACAATATGGGAGGCGATCGTGATGAGACCGGGGTTTTCCATGGCACCGGAAAACTCGGGTACCGACACAAAGTCGATTTTGGGAAAAGGCACCGGTATGGCCAGATAGTCGCGAATGATAGCCAGAAGGGGGCCGATCATGGCAGCCGCAGTCTGCGTGCGGGCCGCGTGACCACGCGTCACAACGAGGCGAATCGGCACGTCTATACCAGGAGCTTTGGGCGCGTTGACGATATCAAAGGGGCCGACTGCAACCGCGATGAGGTAGCTCGGCAACGGCCGCGTGGGGGCGAACTCGACCAATGTAAACCCATCGGGGCCCGATGTCCCATCGGGGTCCGATGTTCCATCAGGGACGGGCGTCGTCGGAGCGCTGGCCAGTGATTTTCTGCTCACCGCGGGCATATTGGACAGCGCCTTCATCCCGCTCGGAACAACCAGCGAGACCGTCCACGGCGCCTTGAAGCGGGGTTCGTCAAAACAGGGAAAGGCCCGCCGTGCATCGACGGGTTCGAAGTCACTAAATATGTAGGCGTGTCTGCCGGGTTTCGCGCTTGGTTTCCCATGCACCAGCTGATTCGCCGTGTCATCAATGGCCTCGCGTTCGAATTGGCGGAATAGCCCTGAACGAGAGCCAAATTTGCCGCGGAATGATAAAGAAACCGTCGCCCGACCGGGGGCAAAGACAGACGCGGGCGTTGCCCCCAGTGCGCGAGCCCGATCGGCTACTTGTAGGCGAACAGTTTCGGTATGCGGCTCAACCGTGGGCGCAAGGGCGATCGGACTCTTTCCCCGATGGCGGCGGATTTCGGCCCCATCAATGACGAGTTCCAGGGCGTGCAGCGTGAGGGCATCGCGCGGGCGCTTACCCTGTGCCGTATCGGCGATGTCGATATTGATGTCGATGTCGATATGTCCGCGAAAGTTCGACTTGCCGGGATCCAGCTCAAGTCGCAGGCGATAGGCCAGGGGGCGGACGCCATCGTCGAGCGGAGGCGGTGCCGCTGGGCCAGCGTCCGCAGTGGCGGCCGAATCGGTCGTCGAATCGGCGGCCGAATTGCCGGTCGATTTCGCTATAGGGGCGGCGATCGACGTCACCTCCGCTCTGGATATCTTGGCGTCCGCCTTATGCCCCAGCGATACGGCGGAGGGTTGCGCGATGGTGTGCGCTGCGCGCGGACGTGCGGCGGTCTCGCCGTGCTTGGATGGTTGTGTTTGCGGTCGGCATCCGGCGACTGCGATCGCGCTCACGGCCAGACTTGCGACGAACAGACTCGCGACGAATGTGACCGGGCTGATGAGACGCATCTAGGTCAGAGTATCACCAAATCACCGACTTGGATGGTGATCGCGACGATCGAGTCCACGATCGAGCTGTATGATATCGAACCACATGGTCGAGCATGCCCGATTGATAAAATGTCGCCGTCGTCGCAGGACGCGAGCTTCCAGCGGCGTGATTTCATGCATATTCCAATGCGTGCGCTCGAAGTGATTGGGCGACATGAAGGAAGGTCAGGCCGATAATGCGCAAGACGATTTCACAGCGTGCAGAGAACATTTCTAACCGCGATGTGCTGCTGATTCTCAGCGGTTTCGCCCTGGGGACCAGCGCGGGGTCTTTGGCGACCCATCAGATGCTCGACGGTGGAGGCACTTTTTTGGCATGGCTCAATAGCTGGTTGCAGAATGTGAGCACTGAGATGTTCGGCGGATTTGTGACGTTTGTCCTCATCGAAGTCCTGATTGTGTCCCGCCGCGAGCGAGAGGCGCGTGAGCGCGAAGCGATGCGCAAGGAAGCAGAACGACTGCGGGGTATTGAGGAGCAGAAACGGACATTGATTCGGCAAATGGGAAGTACTCTCAACGATCGCGCTGTACAAGCAGTGGAAGATCTGCGCGCGCACGGTTGGATCGAAGATGGCAGCCTGCGCGGCGCCAAGCTATCGCGGGCGCATTTGGCGCGGGCGCCGCTGCAGAGGGCCGACCTAGAAGATGCCCAGCTATTTGGCACCGAGCTTCAGGGCGCGAGCTTATATCAAGCCAGCCTCGTGAACGCGCGCATGGCGGCCGCGGATCTGCGCCGGGCCAAACTGGGTCGTGCGGATCTGCGCGGTGCCTCTATGGAGGGGGTCAACATGGCCGGTGCCAGCGGCGTGGGTCATAGGCAGCTGCGCGTTGCCCTGCGCCTCAAGGGGGCGACAATGACCGATGGGGCCCGCTACGATGGACGATACAATTTACTCGGCGATGCGCGCCACGCGCGCAAACAGGGCCACGATCACGAGAGCCCGATGTCGATGGCCGAGTACTATGGCGTCGCACTCGAAGTCTATTTGCACGGGCAAGCGCAAGAGCAGAAACAAGCGTCGGGCACACGTTCCTCAAAAAGCGTTGGTAATGAGGAGGGTGGAGGCAAGACCGAAAGCGACCGAGAGCAAGAACAGGACGATCAGGACCCATAGTGGCAGGCGACGGCGCACCCTTCGCGGTTTTCCGGTACGTGGCACGCGCTCGGTCATTTGTTGATCTGGCAAAGAATGCGGATACAGACCCATATCCGGGCCCGTTTGTGGAGAAGGGGCCCATGCCGTATCGGCGCCGGTTCCGGGGGATGCCGAGAAATGGGCCGCCACCCCCGCCTTTGGCGCCGGGGCGGAACCCCCGCTGGTGCGCGGGTCTGCCGGCAGTGACGACAACGCTCCCGGCGGCAATGTCGATGCCAGTGACGGAGGCACGGGGGACGCGAGCGATGGCAATGCGGAGACCGAGGGCGAGGCTTGCGGCGCCGCTTGCTGTGATGGGGGCGGCACGGACGCGTCGTCGGAGGGAAAGCGTAGCGGCGCGGTAGCTGCGTCTTCGGAAATCTTGTCTGGTGGTTGGCTATCGCGGGAGGATGGTGTGTCGCCGGACCCCGTGTGGGGGCCGGCTGGTTCGGTCTTGGCCGAGACAAAATCGTCGATGATATCGGATGCGCGACGACCTCTCGCCAGCGCATTGCTCGATGGCAAGATCGGCGGCAATGGCACCGATTCGCGCTGACTATCAGGTCGAGAAGGAGTCTCGGGAATTGTCGCGCTGCGCCTGCTGCCCGTGCCTCCGTCAAGGCTGGCAAGGTTGGTGGGGGTGCGGATATCCGCGGACGTCGAGAACAGGGTTTGCGAGTGGCGATTGGAGTCGCTGTCGCCGACCACGTCGACGGGAGATGGTAAAACCAAGGGCAGGCTGCGAGAATTGCGGCGCATCTCACCTACACCGATGGTGGTCTCGCGCGGCACATCTACGGTGTCATCGTCGCTTCGCTGATGGGGGATAGGCAGAGACCGCGCGCTGTTGCGGCGTGCTGCAGGCGGGATGGGGGCGTGGTTGCCGGTGTCGATGCGGGTCGTGTCGTCGTGGAAATCGTCAGGATGACCATCTATGTCGATGGTCTCGATGGATTCGTCGTCGTCGTCATTATCGTTGTCGTTGTCCTCGTCCCCTTCGAGGGTTGGCGCGTATGCGTATGCAACGGCGTGGCGACTGCTAGCGGCGCGTCGCGAAGCACCTGCGCTGATATCAAAGGTGGCCTGATCGTCGACATGGTCATTCATCGTGACGCCGACATCGCTGGGGGCACGGGCGTAGGAGTCGCTGGCGTAGCCGCTATCGAGCGCCAGGTCTTCGTCCCAATTTTCATCGATCACGGTTTGCTGACCCGTGGCCAGTTCGCGCATTTTGGCCGCGTGTTCGGCGATCTCTTTGCCGAAGTATTGTTCGAAGAACGCAGCGAGTGGTGCCGCACTCACGGCTTTGCCGCGTCGGTGCAGCTCATTGGCCAAGGTTTCGCCAAAGGCGTCTGCCGTGGGATAGCGATCGTCGGGGTTGCGGCGTAGGGCCCGCATGACGATCTCGTCCAGGAATGGATCGAGATGATGATGGAAATGCGATGGCGGCGGCGGTTCGCTATCGATGATGGCGCGGTAGGTCTCGTAGGTAGATGCGCGCTTGAAAAGGCGGTTACCGGTGAGGAGCTCGTGCATGACGATGCCGAGAGCAAAAATGTCGGTGCGCCGGTCGACGGTGCCCGCCATGCATTGCTCTGGGGACATGTAGGCGAACTTTCCCTTGATCGTGCCGCTTTTGGTGTGGGTGTCGCGCATCTCGGCCTTAGCAATGCCGAAGTCGACCAGCTTGACAATGCCGTCAAAGGACACAACCAAGTTTTGCGGCGAGACATCGCGATGGACAATGTTGAGCGGTCTGCCGCTGGCGTCTTTGCGCTGATGGGCGTAATGCAAACCCGAGCAGGCTTGCGCGATGATAATCAGAATAATGTCGGCGGGTAGGCGCCGTTCGGGAAGGCGCTGAGTTGCGTGCCGGGCGATGAACGACAGCGACAGACCCGGCAAATACTCCATGACAATGTAGTAGCGGCCTTCGGCTTCGCCCAGCGTGGTTGTCTGTACGATATTGGAATGACCTAATTGTGCCGATAAGCGGGCCTCGTCGAGGAACATGCCGACGAATTCGGCATCGTCGGCCAAATGTTCGTGCAAGCACTTGATGACCACGAACTTTTCGAAGCCGGCCACCCCCGCCATGCGGGCCAGATAAATTTCAGCAGTGCCGCCGACCGCCAGCAAGGCGACAATTTCATGCTCTCCCATACATTGCCCGATAAGAGAGCCAGCACTGCTGGTGGAAGGCGACATTCTCAGTCAGACGAGAATAACGAGGCCGCACTCTTTGGACAAGGAGTGGCTTTTGATAAGCGTTGCGGGGACGGTAGAAACGCCGAGATTCGCCTGGGAGGGCTGCCAGAGAGCACTGCCAGGAAGGCCTGCATGAAGGGGACGGCAGAAGCCCTCATCGCGTCATAATGGCGGGGGATGGAGGCGCAGTGATGGGCGCCTACGAGAGATCAAATCTCCATGATCTCTTGTTCTTTCTTGTGCGCAATGTCGTCGACATTGGCGATGAATTTATCCGTGACGTCCTGAATCTTCTTCTGCCCAGCCTTGGACTCGTCCTCGGAAATTTCTTTTTCCTTGGCCGCATCGCGCAGCATGTCGTTGCCGTCGCGACGGGCTGCGCGCACGGCGACGCGGGCGTCCTCTGCCATCTTTTTCACCACCTTGACCAACTCTCTGCGACGTTCTTGGGTCAAGGGGGGGATGGGCAGGCGCACCAGCTCAGAATCGGCAATGGGGTTGATGCCCAGCCCCGCTGCGCGAATGGCCTTTTCGATGGTGGGAATGAGATTCTTTTCCCAGGGCTTGATGGTGATGAGGCGGGCCTCAGCGACGTTGAGCGTAGCCACTTGGCTCACAGGGGTGGGGGCGCCGTAGTAGTCGACCTTGACGCCGTCCAGAAGCGAGAGATTGGCGCGACCCGTGCGCACTTTATTGAGCTCCCGCTGAAAGGCCTCAATGGCCTTCTTCATGCCTGACTCTACATCCTCGAGAACGTCGTTAATCACGTCAAACCTCCGCGAATCGGGTTGTCTGGGCGCTGGATGAGATGAGGGTTCCCACATCCATGCCGCGCACCACTGCACAGATGTTGCCACTCTGATTCATGTCGAACACCACGATGGGCAGGGAATTTTCGCGGCATAGCGCAAAGGCGGTCGAGTCCATCACCCGCAAGTCGTTTTGTAGCGCTTCGGTGAAAGAAACTCGGTGATACAACCGGGCGTTGTCGTATTTGACCGGATCTTTGTCGTAGACCCCATCGACCTTGGTTCCCTTGAGGAGCACCTCCGCGCCGATCTCGATAGCGCGCAGGGCTGCGGCCGTATCGGTGGTGAAAAATGGATTGCCGGTGCCCGCGGCGAAGATGCAAATACGCCCTTTTTCCAAGTGGCGGATCGCGCGCCGCCGGATGTAGGGTTCGGCCAGCTGTGAGATCTCAATGGCGCTGAGCACTCGGGTGACCACGCCTCGCTTCTCCAGCGCGTCCGACAGCGCGACGGCGTTCATGATCGTAGCCAACATACCCATGTAGTCGGCGGTGGCCCGGTCCATGCCTTTGGCCGAGGCCGACAGGCCGCGGAAGATATTGCCGCCGCCGACCACGATAGAGAGCTCTACATCGAGCTCCAGGGCGGCCACGATCTCGGTGGCCACGTAATCGAGAATCTTGGTGTCAATGCCATAGCCCCCGCTGCCGACCAGGGCTTCACCTGAGAGTTTGAGGAGAATCCGGCGATACTTTGCTTGGGCCTTGGGCATATGCGGGGGCCGAGATTACGCGAGACCGGCTTGCTTTGCTACCTCGGCAGCAAAGTCGTCTTGCTTTTTCTCGAGCCCCTCACCGAGTTCGAAGCGGACAAAACGGCGAACTTTGATGTTCTCGCCCAGCTTGGCCACCAACTCCTGAACCAGATCGCCAATGGTTTTGTCGTTGTCTTTGACGAAGGCTTGTTCCAGGAGACAGATTTCCTTCATCCACTTTTTGATCTGACCCTCGACGACGCGTTCAAGAACCTTTTCCGGTTTACCGCTTTCCTTGGCGGTGGCCAGGCGGATCTCACGCTCTTTGGCCACCACGTCCTCGGGAACCTCGTCGGTGCTCACATACTGGGCGTTCATGGCGGCGATTTGCATGGCCACGTCCCTGGTAAAGGCGACGAAGTCATCATTGCGGGCCACGAAGTCAGTTTCGCAGTTGACTTCGAGAAGCACACCAATGCGGCCATTGCCGTGGATATACGAGCTGACCACACCCTCGGTGGCGACGCGGCCAGATTTTTTAGCGGCCTTGGCCAGACCTTTGGTACGCAAGTATTCGATGGCCTTATCGATGTCGCCACCGCACTCGACAAGGGCCTTTTTGCAGTCGGACATGCCCGAGCCGGTGCGCTCGCGCAGGTCTTTAATCATTGCAGCTGTGACAGCCATAGGAACTATCTCCTTCAAATAGAACGTGGAAGAAAAGCAAGAGAAAATCAGTGCGCGACGGCCATGGCGCGCATATCGGTCTCGATCGCGGTTTTGCCATCAACCTTCGGGGGAAGCAGACGCCTCAGGCGTGAGCTGACTGCCCCCTTGCGCTGCGATTTCTACCCGGGGGCCATCACCGCCGGAAGACACGTGGATGACCTGCTCGTAGTTTTCTGCCTCCTGCTTGCCCTTGCCGGCGGCGCGTTCCTTGAAGAGGCGATTGCCGATAATGGCGGCATCGGCGATGCGGCTGGCGAACAGGCGAATGGCGCGAATGGCGTCGTCATTGCCGGGGATGACGTAATCGATGACGTCGGGATCGCAGTTGGTGTCGGTCACCGCAATCACGGGGATTTCCAACTTGCGCGCTTCGGCGACGGCAATGTGCTCTTTGTGGGGATCGACCACAAACATCATGCCCGGCAGCTTGTTCATGGACTTGATGCCGCCGAGAGACTTCATCAGCTTCTCATGCTCACGGCGCAGCCGCAGCTGCTCCTTTTTGCTGAGCTGGATGAGGATCCCGTCCTCGTCCATTTTTTCCAGCTCGGCCAGACGGTCGAGCGAGATCTTGACCGTCTTGAAGTTGGTGAGGGTACCGCCGAGCCAGCGCTGGGTGACGAAGTGTTGGCTGGCGCGATCAGCCTCCTCCTGCATTACGTCGGCGGCTTGCTTTTTGGTGCCGACGAATAGGATCTTGTCGCCCTGGGCGCACGTGTCGATGACGGCCTGAAACGCCTGGCGAAAGAGCGGTACCGTGCGCTGCAGGTCGATGATGTGGATGCCGTTGCGGGCGCCGTAGATGTAGGGGCGCATCTTGGGATTCCAGCGCCCGGTGTTGTGACCGAAGTGGACGCCGGCTTCGAGAAGCGCGCGCAAACTGATGGGGTTATTGCTGTTGCCGCCTGCGGCTTGGGGATCTTGTTCACTCATTTGATATTCTCCGTTGTGCCACCGACCCCTTCGCCGATACCCCGGAAAGCCCGCCCTGCCCGATGTCCGTCTATGCGGGACAAGGGCAACCAATGGACGAGCCCACGGCCGGTTACCTAGGAGGTCGTGCGTAATGATTCGAGCGCCCGCGTGTATCACGCCTAGCGCCTGCAGGCAAGCCCTGGTTACTAGCACACGGAATCGCGTGCCGGGACAAACGGTAGTTCTGTATGGTGGGGAAGCCTGTATGTCGCCAAGGGTTGGTCTGGCCCCTGCTTGCGTTGGCTCTGGGCACGCAATCGGCGATGGGGGCCTCGACAGCGTTGACACGCACCCCGCCCCAGGCAGATACACAACGGGCTCGTATTTATACAGTCCCCCATCAACCTCAACTCGATGTATGCGGAGATGCAATCATGAAAACCCCGATTCGCGTGGCGGTGACCGGAGCCGCTGGTAACATTGGTTACGCCTTGCTTTTTCGTTTGGCCGCTGGCGACTGCTACGGCCCCGATCAGCCCATCATTTTGCAGCTGGTCGAAATACCGCCGGCCATGAAGGCGCTCGAAGGCGTGTGCATGGAGCTGTCTGATGCCGCATTTCCCCTGCTGCACGGCATCGAGACCGCCGACAATCCCCATGATGGCTTCAAAGGCGCCAATCAGATCTTCCTCGTGGGTGCCCGACCGCGCAGCAAAGGTATGGAGCGCGCCGATCTGATCCAGGCCAACGGCGCCATTTTTACCGACCAGGGCAAGGCCATCGAGGCCGGCGCGGCCGATGACGTGCGCGCCGTCGTCGTCGGCAATCCGTGCAACACCAACGCCCTGATTTGTGCCAGCAACGCGAAGGGGGTAGCCGCGGGCCGGATTACGGCCATGACCCGCCTCGACCAGAACCGCGCGGTGAGCCAGCTCGCGAGCAAAACTGGGTGCCTGGCGACCGACATCAAGCGCATGGCGATTTGGGGCAATCACTCGCCGACTATGTACCCCGACTTCTACAACGCCACCATCAAGGGCCAAGCGGTGACCGAGCTCGCCGACGAAGCCTGGCTGCAGGGCGATTTTGTCACCACCGTGGCCAAGCGCGGTGCCGCCATCATTGAAGCCCGTGGCGCCTCGTCGGCGGCCTCGGCAGCCTCGGCAGCCGTCGATCACATGGCGACGCTGTGGCACGGCACCGCAGAGGGCGATTGGGCTTCCATGGCGGTGCCCTCGCGCGGCGAGTACGGCATTCCCGAGGGCCTGATGTTCTCGTTCCCGGTGACCATCAAAGACGGTGCGTACACCATCGTCGAAGGCGTGTCGCACGGCGAGTTCGCCGATAAGAAAATCGCCGCCACCCGCGACGAACTGCTCAAAGAACGCGACGTCGTCAAAGACTTGCTGTAGATCGCGTCGATATTGGCGCCTGGATTGGCGCCGGGGCCGACATCGGGCGCCAGCTCTGGCGGCGGCACTTGGGGCCGGCACCTGGACCAAGCAGTGGCGCCAGAACTTCGCCTCGCTGAATAAGCAACCGTTGGTCTCTTGCTCGGAGTTGCGGTAGAGAAAGACGTATGGAGGCGAAATTCCAGCGAGCTCGGCGACCACAGCAAAAAGAAGAGCGGCGCGAGGCCATTTTGTACGCGGCCAGAGAGCTGCTCGACAGGGGAGACCGGGAGACACTTACGCTCAACGGTTTGGCCCGTGCAGTGGGGCTCACCAAGTCGAGCCTGTATCGCTACTTCGAGAGTCATGAAGCGGTATTGACGACGGTGCTATGCGCCGACATCGGCGAGTGGGTCGACGAAGTGCAGTCCGTGCTGGCTGGCCCGGTAAGAGAGACCTCGCCACAGGCGCGCATCGAACGCATTGCCGCCGCGATTGCCGACACCGCGGTAGCTCGTCCACGGATGTGCCGCCTGATCAGCATGCTGGCATCGGTGTTGGAAGAGAACCTCTCGGCCGACAATGTGCGTCGATTCAAACGCGACCTGATGGCCGAGGGCGGACGGATGGCCCGGGCCATGCACGAGGCCATGCCCGCGCTATCGGTGACCCAGCACATAGAAGCGCTGCGATATACCATAGCGTTGATTGCGGGTCTGTGGCCAACAGCCCAGCCGCCACCCGTGGTTGCCGAGGTACTGGCAGAGGCCGAATTCGCAGTGCTGAATTGCGGGTTTCGCCACAATCTCACCCAGAGCGTGGCTCTCATTCTGCGCGGCTTGGCGGCATGAATATGCACTGTTGAAGCGATCATTGTTGTAGGCGGTCGCCGTAGTGTGACCGGAGCGCATGAGCGGCTGCTATGCTGAGCGGGTTATCGCGCAGGTCGATATGGTTGATGGCGCCGATTACCGGGGATGCCATGAGCGCGTTGGCGCCGACATCACCGATGCGATTGCCTCGCAGGCCCAGATGGCGCAATGCCCCGTGATGGGCCCTTTGGGCGACAGTGTCGGCGACGGTGTCGGTGACACTGTCGGTGACGGTGTCGGCGAGGGCGTTGGCGAGGGCCTGGGCGCTGGCATCGCCGAGGTTGTGCACGGCGACCTCAAGTTTGCGCAATCGTGGTAATAGTGGTGACTCTGACAAGATGGCAAAGCCGCTATCGCCGAGCACGTCGCGTTCGCTTTCGCTGAGATCGAACATGCCATAGAGTTCGAGAGTCGCCAGCTGGGGCATGTGCTGCTGGGCTAGCAGCTGTGCTTCATCCGGGCCGAAAAAGCCCTCTAGCCGCAGTGCGTGTAACCCAGTGAGCAACCCGGCACGGCCCAGTAATGCCAGGCATGTCGTGCGGCAGTGGGCCAGCGACAGGTCCAGATATGCGAGTTTGGCTAATGGGGGATTGGCCGATGCGGGGTTGGCTGATGCAGGGTTGGCGGTGACGCCTGAAGTCGATGTCGCCGATGTCGCCGATGTCGCCGATGTCGCTTCTTGGGCAAGTATGGGAGCGGTGAAGTGATTGCGCGCCAGCGAGAGTGTGTTCAGATTTCTGGCCCAGGTACACGACGCCAGACGTTCCAGCGAAGTACTCGTGAGCTCGGCGGCGTCGAGGATCAAGGTGCTCAGGTGACGGACGGGTTCGTTTTGGCAGAGCGTGGCGAACCCGGCGTCGGTGAGAGGATTGTCGCTGAGATCAAGGTGCTCCAAGCAAGGCAGGGTGCCGGTAGTCAGCAGGGCGCCAATCGCCTCGGAATCGAAGCTTCGATTGCGTAGATACAGTGCGCGAACCGCGTCGAGGACGCCGCTTTGGGCCAGCGCCATGGCGAGAGACACGCCGCGCATTGTGCTTGGGGGATTGCGGTGATTCGCGCCTGACGCACCGATAGACGCACCGATAGACGCACCGATAGACGCACCGATAGACGCATCGATAGACGCGTCGATACGAAGCCCCTTGCGGGCGACCTGATTCTCAGAGGCCGCTCGCAGTATACCGATGACTTCCTCGGCAGTCATGGCTGCTGAAATCGAGATAGTGGGCAGCGCCGAGAGCGGTTGGCTGGGGAGGGGGCAGCGTTTTCGCATGAGATTATCTCGATGCAGCTGCGAGCTATTATGAACCCCGGGACGAGCCTCGGAATGCTTGCCTCGGCAGCCCAGCGAACACATGAACGGGAGTACGAGTGCCGCGAGTAGGAGCGCCGTCGGCGAAAACCGGTTTGGGTGGAGGCGTGGCCGGGGTTCGGACGGTCGCAAGGACGCCATGCGTGGTTTCATCATCGATCACCTGTGCCACTATTGCCGGTAATGCTACCGGTTTGCCATGCGAGTACGACTGCATTCGCATCTCCGCTTTGAATGTAGTTGCACTCTTGCAACACAGGAACAAGGCGTTCATTGATCTCGCGGGCATGCCGTACGAGTTCGATTCCCTGCGCTGTCGCTCCCGCGTTTGCCAAATGGGACGCCTCCTGTCCACCGACAACTGCATGTTGCCTCGGTCGTTGGGGGGGATTCACGTCCGCGGTTGCGCCTTGCCGCTCGTGTCCCGGATGTCTTTGTCTTGTCTTTGGTCCTGGCGGTGCAAAAGCTGGCTGTGCAGAAGCCGGCGATGGCGGCATCGCTTGATCATGCACGGTTGCACTTGATGAAGCAGCCGCGCCGCTTGCCGTTGCCGGTAGGCCAGTATAGAACTCGGCGCCGATGCGAATCATGGATGCCAAGCGTCGCACTTGCGCTGGATCGGTCAATGTAATGGCCCGGCCGCCAATGGCGTGGCCCTCATTGCCGCCTATGGTGTATATGATACTCGTTGTGGCATCATATCGTTCGACCATATTGGTGTGGCTGTGCCCGTGAATTCGGTTGTCATCATCGTAGACAAACATATCGCCCGCCTGTGGCGTGATGTGGTCGTGGAAGAAAGCATCGATGGTCTGGCGCAATGCGGCGATGAAGTCTCCATCGCTTCGCTCTAATGGCGACTGATCGTACAGCGCCTGTAGGCTATCGTGCAAGGTCTGCCAGTCGTTACCGTGTATTACGGCGCTCGCGTTATCGGTTGCGGTGACCCTTTGGTCCCGCGGCGTGATCTGGATTCCACTGTTGTTTTGCCCGGTGCGAGCCCAGCGATCGAGCCGGTATCCCGACCAAAACATACTGGTATCGCGTGTGCCCGGTGCAGCTGCAAAGCCCAACCGTGTGGCCGTATAGCCCGACATGCTCGTGCACCAATAGGCCCCGTTTTCGCGCCCGTACGTGGCAACTGCTTCTGTATAGTGGTCCGGATACCGCCCGCGGTTGGCGGCAATATTTTCCCAGCCATTATCGCCACCGGCAAGGACGCCGCCCTCGAACGTCCAACCTAATAGAAATTCGTTGCGGGCGATCTCGGCGCGAAGCTCACCGATGACGCGGGTCTTTTCGTCATTGCCGAGATTCGATTGCACAAAATCGGCGAGCTGCTCAAGGTCGACGAGATGTTCTCGACACCATGCGGTGAGCGCAACGGTCGCCTGCTGCCGCGTCCTATCATCGGTTGCCCGATATAGCGCGCTGAGTAGGGTGCCAAAAGGATCGGTATCGGGTGCCGTTGCTCCTGGTATCGCCGGTTTTGGCGCCGGTATCGGCGGTGGGGCCGCAGCAGGTTGGGGCCCAAGCTCAGTCATCT
>JAAUYH010027774.1_pt1 | contig 20102 bp, 13 predicted proteins | sample 7278061 | NCBI WGS metagenome assembly JAAUYH01 (sample SAMN14350203, study PRJNA611818) | marine sediment metagenome | isolation source: surface marine sediment (0.6m) | place: French Polynesia: Moorea | collected 2018-08 | reverse complement strand
CGCACCGCGCCATTGGCATCCTGGTTCCGGCCCCACCAGACCGGCTGGCCGTCCATCGGCAGGATCACCGCCTGATGCACGTAGAAGGACCAGCCGTCATAGCCCGTCAGCCAGGCCTGGTTCGAGGGGTCCGTGGCGATCAGGACGTCGATCCCCGCCTGCGCCATGGCGGCGCGGGTCAGGCCGAGGCGGCGGTCGTATTCGGCGGCGGAGAAGGGCGGGATATCGTGGGCCATGCAAAATCCGTAGCGCAGCGGCGCGGGTCTGCCTAGGCCGATGCGCCCCCGGTCCGCCGGTGGACCGGTCCGCGCACCCGTGATAGCGTGCGCGCGCGGCGGCCCTGAATCGCCCCTGCTTGACGCGAGACGACCCATGTCCCTGACCCCGGCCACAAAGGTGATCCCGCTGATCATCGCCACGATGCTTCTGGCCTCTTGCCAGATCGGCGGGTCATCGAACAGCGGCACCTCGGTCAGCCGCGCGGGGTTCAAGAACAACTACATCGTCGCGCGCACAGCCCTGGAGGGCGGCGACTACGCCAAGGCCTCGCGGCAATACGCCTCGCTTTTGCGCAAGGCCGGGCCGCTGGAGGCGCGGCTGCGGCTGGAATACGCGCACGCGCTTTTGCGCGACGGCAAGTACCGGCGGGCCTCGGACGAGGCGAAAAGAGTGGCGTTGGCGCTGCAAGGGCCGGGCCGCTCCGCGGCACTCGCCGTGCAGGGTACCGCAGATCAGGAGATCGCCCGCGCCGCCATCGCGCGGGGCCGCGCCGGCGCGAACGCCGCCGACCGGCTGATCGCGGCCCGCGCGGCCTTCGACGAGATGCTGGCCAACCACCCCGAACTCGATCCGCTTGGTGCCATGGCGCAGCGCCGCGCCGTGATCGACCAGGAATTGGCCGCGATTCGCTAGAATGCCGGGCCCCTGCAATTTCCGCTGATGCCCTACGCCGTCTGGGCAGTCCTCCTGATCCTGCTTGCCCCGCCGGTGGGATCGTTCCTCGGTGTGCTGGTGGATCGTCTGCCCGTTAGGCGGAGCGTGGTGCTGACGCCGTCGTCCTGCGCCTCCTGCGGCGCGCGGCTGCGGTGGCGCGACATGGTGCCGGTGCTGTCCTTCATCGCGCTGAAGGGCCGCTGCCGCGACTGCGGCGCTGCGATCCCCGGCCACCTCGTGCGTATCGAGATCGCCGCGTTGGTGGCCGCCCTCCTTGCGGTCGCACTGATCGCCGAACCCATCCCGATGGCGTTGGGCGCGCTCTTCCTCTGGCTGCTCATCGCGCTTTTCTACAGCGACCTTCTGCACTTCCGCCTGCCGGACCCGCTGACCCTTGCGCTGCTTGGCACCGGCCTGACACTCGCCGCTCTCGACCCCGCGCGCGGCCTGACGCACGGCCTTCTCTCGGCCGCCGCGGCCGCCGGCGCCTTCTGGCTCATCCGCTGGGCCTACCGCGCGATCCGCCACCGCGAGGGCCTCGGCCTCGGCGACGTCAAGCTGATCGGCGGCATCGGCGCGGCGCTCGGCTGGGAGATGATCCCCTATGTCGCCCTGCTCGCGGGCCTGCTTGCCCTGCTTGTCACGGCACTCGAGGCCACGCGCACCCGCACGACACCCAAAGCCACCGAAAAACTCCCCTTCGGCAGTTATCTCTGCGCCGCCGCGGCGGTGATCTACCTCGCCGCGCCGTTAGGGCTTGCCCTCTGAGCGGTTTTTTGTTGCACTTCCCCTGACCGGCCGCCGCCGGAACTCTGCTTGCTTTTTTAGAGGTTTACGTCATGCGTCTTTCGATTTTCCGCGCCCCGCTCGCGCTGGCCCTCGCGCTTGCCGCCGCGTCGCCCATCACGGCGCAAACCACAGGCGGCGACACCGTCACCATGCCGATCGAGGCGGTGGAAGAGGCCTATCTTTCGGGCGACCACGAGACCGCGCGCGCGGGCCTGCTTGCCCATGCCGAGGCCGGTCTCGCCGTGGCGCAATACCGGCTGGGCTTCATGATGGCCACGGCCGAGGGCGGCCCCTTCGATCGTGCGGGTGCGATTAAGTGGCTCGAGGCCGCCGTCGCGCAGAACCACGCCCCCGCTCGGCTGCTCCTCGCCCGGGTCTACCTGAACGGCAAACCCGAAGAACCCGATTTCGTCCGCGCCGCGGAACTGCTGGAGGCCGAGCTTGCCGAGGGCTCCGCAGAGGCGGGGTTCTACCTCGCGCAACTTCTGCGTCGCGGCCTTGGCACGGGCCTCGACCCCGCCCGCGCCTACGAGATCCTCGGCCAGTCCGCCCGCGCGGGCATGATCGACGCGCAATACGCACTGGCGCAGATGTATTCACGCGGCGAGGGCACCGAGAAGGACGAGGCCCAGGCCGCGCGCTGGCTGCTCTCGGCTGCCGAGGGCGGCCAGACCGGCGCCATGCTGTCGCTGCACTACAACTACGCCCGCGGCAACGGCTTCCCACAGGATGACGCAAAGGCGCTCGAATGGCTGACCAGGGCCGCCGACGGCGGCAACACCGAGGCCGAGCGCATGTTGGGCGCGGCCTATCTCGTCGGCGAAGGGGTCGAGGCCGATCCGCTCCGCGCCATCGCCTACACGGTGCGCGCCGCCGAAAAGGGCGACAGGGCCGCCGAGTCGAACCTCGGCTACGCCTACGCCAAGGGCATCGGCGTACCGCAGGACGACGTCAAGGCGGCCGAGTGGTACACCAAGGCCGCCAACAAGGGCCTCACCCGTGCCGCGCTGGTGATGGGAGAGTTCTACGAGACCGGCCGCGGGGTCGAGCAAAGCGATGAGCTTGCCGTGCGCTACTACGGGATTGCATTCGCCGGTCGCAGCAAGGTCGCCTCGGCGCGGCTTGGCGTGCTCTTCGTCACCGGCCGCATTCCGCACGAGGAAGAGCCGGAATTCGCCCTCGAATGGGTCGCGGACTCGGCGCTGCTCGGGCATTCAGAATCGGTCACGTGGCTGGAGGCACGCGGGCTCAAGGGCGAACCCTACGCCAACCGCGTCCTGGGACTGATCTACCGCGACGGCGCCGGCGGCACGGCCGAAGGCGAGACCGGGATCGCCGCCGATCCCGCCAAGGCGGCCGAACACTTCGGTCGCGCCGCGCGGGCGCAGGATGCGCCGTCGCAATTCGAGCTCGCGCTGCTTTTCGCCTCCGGGTCCGGGGTCGAGCAGGACTTCGTCGAGGCGCATAAATGGGCCAATGTCGCCGCCGCCAATGGCGTCGAAGAGGCCGCCGAGCGGCGCGAGGTCTTCGCCAACCTGATGACGCCCGAACAGATCGCCGAGGCGCAGGACCGTGCGCGGTTGATCCTCGCCGGGCAGTGAGCGGAGCATTGCAGATGCGCAAGGCGACGCTGGGCCTGGCGCTTGGCGCCGCGATGCTTCTGTCCGCGCCTGCCGTGGCGCAGACGACCGACCTGAGCGCCCTGATGCGCGCTGCCGAAGCCGGGCAGGCGGCGGCGCAATACGAACTGGGCGAGCGCTATCGCTCCGGCGCCGGGATCCTGCAGAACTATGCCACGGCGGCCGAGTGGTACGAGCGCGCGGGCGCGCAGGGAGAGCCACGGGCGCTCAACGCCCTCGCCGTTCTCTATGCCCAGGGGTTGGGTGTCGATCTCGATCAGGCACGTGCCTTCGAGCTCTTCGGCCAGGCTGCGGCGTCGGGCCAGCCAGAGGCGCTCTTCGACCTTGCCCGCGCCTACGAGAACGGCATCGGAACCGCTCCCGAACCCGCCCGCGCGGCCGAGCTCTATGCACAAGCCGCGGCGCTTGGATTCGACGAGGCCGCGGTCTCGCTGGGTGTGCTCTATCAGTCCGGGATAGGAGTGGCGCAGGATTTCGCCCGCGCGTTCGAGCTTTACCGGGGCCCTGCCGAGGCGGGGCATCCGCGCGCGCAGAGCAACCTCGGGCTGATGTACACCCGGGGCGAGGGCGTGGCGCAGGACTATACCGTCGCGGCCCAGTGGTTTGCCCGCGCCGCCGAACAGGGCCTGCCGGTCGCGATCCGCAACCTCGCCGTGATGTATGAGAACGGCTTCGGCGTCGAGCTCGATGAGGCCGAGGCAGTGCGGCTCAACCGTCTGGCGGCGCAGATCAGCGGCGAGGCGTTGACCCTGGCGGACGCGCTGCTTTTCGATCCCCGGCTGGTGCCGCCAGTGGCCGAGGCCGCGCAGGACTATCTCGCCGCGGCCCGGTCCGGCGACCCGGTGGCGCAATTCCTGCTGGGCTATCTCGTTGCGCAATCGGCGCAATCCGGGTCGGACTACCGCGCCGCCGCGCAGCTTTTCCGGCGCGCCGCCGAGAGCGGATTGCCCGCGGCGATGGCGAATCTCGGCCTTCTGGCATTCGAGGGCAAGGGCACGCTGCAGGACTATGTCGAAGGCTACAAATGGATGACGCTCGCCGCGGCCGGCGGCCTGCCCGGCGCCATCGAGGCGCGTGATCGGCTGGCGGGCCGGATGACGGCGGACCAGATCAACGCCGCCAATGCGCTGGCCGAGGCCGCCTGGTCCGAAGACGCTTCGCAACCCTAAGGAGAGCAGCGGGCTGTTTCGTTCTAAGGCCCTGAATTCTGGCGCCAAAACCACGGACCCGACAGTGCGGCGCGAATTGGCCGAGCCCGGATTCGGCATCTCGGTCGCATTGAAATGGACCTCCGCAGCGGCTAGACTGGCACGCATAAACGGGGCGGTTCTCAGCCGCCGCATACCAATGACGGGGAGTTATTTCGTCATGAGACACTTGATTTTCGCAGTACCGCTTGCCGTGACGCTGGGCCTCGCTGGCGCCGCCAGCGCCGAGGTCGCAGAACGCATCAACGCCGGCTCGCTGTCATTCAGCGGCGGCAACGAATACACGAACGCGGTTCTGACCATCTTCGGACCGGATGATTTCACCGCCGAGCTGAAGTCCGAAAAGGGCTTGCCGGTGTTCCGCGTGCAAACCGCCGGCAAGATGGAAGACGGGTTCTACCAATACTCGCTCGTCGCCGCTTCGCCCGAGATGGAGAAGGTGAACACGTCGGTGAACAACGGGCGCGGCGACACGGCCCGGGCCGCGACGAATGTCCCGTTCTCGACCTCGGGCATCTTCCAGATCGCCGATGGCAGCATCGTCGTCGGCACGGAAGCACGCGGCGGCGGTGACACCGACCCGGTGGTCAAGGAATAGCCTCTGCGCCCGTGTTCTGCACCGGCCCAGGCGCCCGTGCGCGCCATGACATCGAGCGGGATGTCCGATGGCCGCCCCGGTCCGGGCGGCCATATCCTCGCACCTGATCTCTTGGAGGGCCTTGTATGTCAGGTCTGATCGCCCGGTCCTCGGAAAAGCGCCTCGTGCTCGCGGTGATCATGATCGCGCTTCTGGCGCTCGTGTTCTGGACCCAGTCGCGCTACCCCGCGCTCGACGAGAAAGCGATCATGAGCGGCGCGATCCAGCTCGAGGACCCGATCAGCTTCGACATCGTCTACCCCGTGACGCCCGACATGCCTGTCTACGAGCGCATCGCGAAATCCACCATCAACTGGATCGACACCAACAAGAAGGGCATGACCTTCGGCGTCGCCATCGCTGCCGCCTTCCTGACCCTCTTCGGCTACCTGCAGAAACGCAGCTTCCGCGGCGGGTTCTCCAATTCCATGCTCGGCCTCGCCATGGGCGCCCCCCTCGGTGTCTGCGTCAACTGCGCAGCGCCCATCGCCAAGGGGCTCTATTCCAGCGGCCTGCGCGCCGAGGCGACGCTTTCCGCCATGATCGCCTCCCCAACCCTGAACATCATCGTGCTGACGATGCTCTTCAGCCTGTTCCCCGTCTACATGGCGCTGGCGAAAATCGGCCTCAGCCTCGCCGTGATCCTGATCGCCGTCCCGCTGATCTGCCGCCTCCTGCCCGAGGCCCAGCTCCAGCGCGAGCCGAATATCCCCGAGCCCACCGGCTGGGACCTCCCGCAACCGCAGGAGTCGATCTTCACAGCCCTCACCGGCTTCACCCGCAGCTACGCCGCGAACCTGTGGTTCATCATCAAGACCACCGTGCCGCTGATGCTGCTCGCGGGCCTGCTCGGCGCCACCGCGGGAACGCTGCTCCCCCAGGACCTCATCGTCGGCCTCACCTTCTCCCTCGGCATCGTGCTGCTCGTGGCCGTCGTCGGCACCTTTCTGCCCGTGCCCATCGCTTTCGACGTCGTCGTCGCCGGCGCGCTCCTCAGCGGCGGCCTCGCCCACGGCTACGTCTTCACGCTGCTCTTCACCCTCGGCTCGTTCAGCATCTATTCCTTCCTGATCGTCGCCAGCACCATCTCGATGCGCGCCGCGCTCCTGCTCGCCGCCACCATCTTCGGCATCGGCACCGCGGGCGGGATCGCCGTCAACGCCTACCATTCTTGGCAAAGCGACCGCGCGCTCGAGATGCTTCTCAGCGCCGAACGCGCGCTGCTGCCCGCCGCGCAGGCCGCCGAAACACCCCGGATCACCGTCGAGGCGAAGCCCTTCGCCCCCCGCTCCCCCGCCACCGACACCGTCTTCGAGCGCGTTGAGGCCATCAATATCGGCATCGACAAACCCCTCGAATTCTCGATGAAGGACATGTGGCCGCCCTACTGGGAGGGCCGCAGCCTCTCCACAGGCGATATCGACCAGGACGGTGACCTCGACCTCGTCATCGCCTCCACCGAGGCAGGCCTCTATCTCTACGCCAATGACGGCGCCGGGCAGTTCACCCGCTTCGATTGGGATATCGGCACCATCGCCGATCTCGACGTCTTCAACGCTGCCCTCGTCGATCTCGACAACGACGGCTGGCTCGACCTGTTCCTCGCGACCTATGTCGACGGCAACATGGTGATCCGCAACGACCAGGGCATTCTCGATCTCGCCAACCCGCAGCCGGTGAAAAACCGCGACGACGCGATGCTCTCCATGGCGCTCAGCTTCGCCGATGCCGACCGCGACGGCGATCTCGACGTCGCCCTGGGCAACTGGGCCGCCGGCTGGTACCGCCGCATCCCGGGCGAGGAATCCCGCAACCGCATAATCTTTAACGACGGCGGCCTGACCGGCGAGAAATTCACCGAACTCCCCGGCTTGCCCGGCGAAACCCTCTCGATCCTGTTCTCCGACATCGACATGGACGGCGCCGCCGACCTGCTCGTCGGCAACGATTTCGAGCTGCCCGATTACGTCTACATGGGTGACGGCGCGGGCGGCTTCACCGCGATCACCCGCGACCAAGGCAAGATCCCCCACACGACCAACACCACCATGGCGATCCGCACCGGCGACCTGCACAACGATGGCATGCCCGAGCTCTATTTCGCCCAGATCGCCGGCCGCTCCTCGGGCGTCTCCGACACGCTCAAGATGCAGCCGCTCGAGGCCTATTGCGACAGCGTCGTGGACCCGGACGCCAAAGCGCTCTGCATCCGCAACATGGAGATCAAGACCTGGTACCGCTCCGGCAATCGGTTCGATCCGACCTATGCCAGCAAATGCGCCGAGCTGACCGGCGACCTGCAGGCCGAGTGCAAGGCGATCCTGATCAAGGACCTCGCGATCCAGCGCGACGACGCCTCGATCTGCAGCTTGATCCCCGCCGCGCATCCGCAGCCCAAGGTGCTCTGCGAGATTCACTTCCGCCCCTTCGAGGCGCCGCTGATGTCGGTCTTCGACACCACGATTCCGCAGATCATGCAGGCCAATGTGCTGCTGTCCGCGACGGGGAGCGGCTACGAGGATACCGCCAAGGCCGAGGGTCTCGACGTCGGCGGCTGGTCCTGGGACGTGAAGATCGGCGATTTCGACAATGACGGCTGGCAGGACGTCTATATCGTCAATGGCACCTGGGTGCCGAACGAGGTCAGCCCCTCGAACCTGTTCTTCCACAACCGCGGCGAGGCCGGGTTCGTCGAGGCCTCCGGCCCCTTCGGCCTCGAGGATTACCTGATGACCGCCGCCGCCGTGGCCTTCGACATGGACAACGATGGCGACCTGGACGTGATCACCCAGCCGGTGAACGGCCCGGTGCAGCTCTTCCGGAACGGCTCGCAGACCGGGAACGCGCTGGCGGTGGAACTGCGCGACGCGCAGGGCAACTCCCACGGGCTGGGTGCGAAGGTCTGGGTGGCGCTGGAGGACGGCACCCGCATGATGCGAGAACTCCAGTCCGGCGGTGGTTTCATGAGTTTCGACGCGCCGGTGGATCATTTCGGCCTCGGCGAGGCCGAGACTGTGGCGCAGATCGCAATCGACTGGGTGACAGGTGCTAGGACGGTGATCGAGGGCCCGCTGGAGGCGGGGTCGACCTACATCATCAGCCGGGGGATGTAGGCGAAGAGGATCAAACCTCTCTGGGGCTGCCTAACCGACTCGCCTTTCCCAAGCACAGCATCTCCGCCCCGCAAAGCGCGCGGAATCAAGCCGAAGGCGCCGCGCGAGCGCCAGCCCGGCCCCTTGGGCTGGCGCACTTGCCAGCGTAGGTACTCAGCTCGGGTTTTGTGCGGACTTGGCCGGCATAAAACGCGTAGTCCAATCGTCGGAGCGCCACCCCCCGGGCTGCCCCTCGCGCGGCTTCCGTTGCGCTCTGTGTTCGAGAACTCGAGGCCAAGAACGCTAATTCCCCGGACTCACCTCAACCCGAAAACGTCCCAATGTCCCCGCTCACTGTTAGCGCAACCACAAACAAAATCAATTACTTACCATAGTGTCCCAGCTAGGACACCTTCACGAAAACGGATCCTCCGGATACCCGACGCCCGTCAGACACAACCCATCCGGAGGCGCCACCGGCCCGCACTCCGCCCGATCCCGCGCCTCCAAAGCCGCCGCCACCCGGCCCGGCTCCCACGCCCCGGCCCCGACCCGCTCCAAGGTCCCCACGATGCTCCGCACTTGGTTGTGAAGAAACGATCGCGCCCGCAGATAAAACCGAACCTCCTGCCCCGAGACCGCCTCCACCTCCTCGATCTCCAAAGCACCCAGAGTCTTCACCGGGCTCTTCGCCTGACACATCGCTGCCCGGAAGGTCGTGAAATCATGCCGCCCGACCAGCGCCGCCGCCGCCTCTCGCATCGCCGCCACATCCAGAGGTCCCGGCACCCGCCACGCCAACCCCTTCTCCAACGTCAGCGGCGCCCGCCGCGCGATCACCCGGAAGGTATAGCGCCGCTCCACCGCCGAGAACCGCGCGTGAAACTCCTCCGACACCCGCGCCGCCGCGACCACCGCGACCGGCAAGGGCTTGAGATGATAATTCACCGCCTCCGACAGCCGAAACGGATCCCAGTCCTTCGCAAGATCGCAATGCGCGACCTGACCCGTCGCGTGCACGCCCTTATCCGTCCGCCCCGCCGCCGCGATCCTGGGTGCGTCGGGCTCCAACACCCGCAGCGCGTCCTCCACAGCGCCCTGCACCGACGGCTGATCCGCCTGCCGCTGCCAGCCGGAAAACGGCCCACCGTGGTATTCGATCTTCAAGGCAAAGCGCGGCATGGCGGCAGGCAATAGCCGCCGCGCCGCGCCATGGCAATCGCGCGGGCTTTCCGCATTGCCTCTGGCACGCCGACGGCGCGATGCCTATCTTCCCCGGGCGGCCAGACGGAGACCGGCGTGATCATTGGCGACATCGCAGACGGATTGACCCGCGGGCTCGAGCGGGTCGGCGATACCGTCAGCGGTGCGCTCTTCGAGCCTGTCATCCGGCTGGGTGTCACGGGCCTCAGCCGGGCGGGCAAGACGGTGTTCATCACCTCGCTGGTGGCCAATCTGATCGACCGGGGCCGGATGCCGCAGCTTGCCGCCGCGGCCGGCGGGCGGATCCAGACCGCCTATCTGCAGCCGCAACCCGACGACACCGTGCCACGCTTCGACTACGAAAAACATCTCGGCCTGCTTACCGCGGCCAAGCCGGTCTGGCCCGCCTCCACCCGCGCCGTCAGCCAGCTGCGCCTGTCGCTCAAGGTACAGCGCACGGGCCTCGTCGGCGGGCTGCAGGGGCCACGCACCGTGCATCTCGACATCGTCGATTATCCCGGCGAGTGGCTGCTGGACCTCGAACTCCTCGACCTCAGCTATCCGGTCTGGGCCGAGCGGACGCTGGAGCGGATCGCGGGCCGGGGGGAGGCGCAGGAGTACCTGGAAGCCGCCAAGGGGATCGACGCCTCGAAACGCCTGGACGAAACGACGGCGCAGACCGCCGCGAAAGCCTTTGCCGGTTACCTGCAGGCCGCTCGCGCTGCGGGCTATTCCGACTGCACGCCGGGGCGGTTCCTGCTTCCCGGCGAGCTCGAAGGCTCGCCTGTCCTGACCTTCGCGCCATTGCCCAAACCCGCTGACGCCCGTCGCGGCAGCCTCTGGCGCGAGATGGACCGGCGGTTTGAGGCCTATAAGCGTTCGGTTGTCAAACCCTTCTTCCGCGATCATTTTGCCCGGATCGACCGGCAGATCGTGCTGGTGGACGCGCTTGGCGCCATCCACGCGGGGCCGCGTGCGATGGAGGATCTGCGCCGGGCGATGGCCGAGATCCTCGGCGCCTTCCGCCCGGGCCGGAATGCGTTTCTGAGTCAGCTCTTCCTCGGCAAGCGGGTGGAAAAGATCCTCTTCGCCGCAACCAAGGCCGACCATTTGCACCACCGCCAGCATGCCGCTCTGACCGGGATCATGGAGGCGCTGGTGAAGGACGCCAAGGCGCGCGCGGATTTCGCCGGCGCCAAGACCGCGGCGATGGCGATCGCGGCACTGCGTGCTACCGTGGAGGAGACGCTGAACCATGGTGGAGAAACGCTCGACTGCGTGCGTGGAACGTTGTTGAAGGACGGGCGGCAGGCGGCGTTTTACCCGGGAGCCTTGCCGGAGGACCCGCAGCGGCTATTGGGTCCGGCAAGGGAGGGGGCGGAGACCTGGCTCGACGCGGATTACGAAGTGATGAATTTCGCGCCCGCGCCGTTGGCGCTGAAACCGGGCGAGGGGCCCCCGCACATCCGGCTCGACAAGGCGGCGCAGTTTCTGTTGGGGGACGCGTTGTGATGCGGCTCGCCCCGGCGCGGCCCCGCGACGCGGGGACATTGGCGCGGATTCTATCTGATTGGGTACGCGAGACCGCGTGGATGCCGAACCTCCACACGCCCGCTGAGACGCGGGAATTTCTGGCGCGCCTGATCCGGGACAGCGAGGTTCTGACCTTGCGCGACTGGCGTGGACCGCAGGGCTTTCTGGCGCGTAAGGGCGAGATGATCCATGCGCTCTATTTGCGGCCCCGGGCACGGGGGCGGGGGTTCGGCAAGGCGCTGCTCGATCGCGCCAAGGCCGAAAGCCCACAGCTGACGCTTTGGGCGTTTCAGGCCAACGCGGCGGCGCGGCGGTTCTATCTCCGTGAAGGTTTTGCTGAGATCGAGGAAACCGATGGCGCGGGCAATGACGAGAAATTGCCCGATGTGCGACTGACCTGGGTGCGGCAGGGAGGGATGCGATGAGCGAGCGGCGCGGACCTGTTCTGATTGATCTGGAGGACAAGCCGGAAGTCACCCCGGCCGAGGCCCCGCCGGTGCCGGAGCTCGCCGAGCCGGAGCCCGTGGCGGCGATGCAGACCGTGGCGAAACTGGCGGCGCGGGGGCCGTCGCGGTTGGCGCGTTGGGTCTGGGGCGTGGCGCTGGCGCTTTTGGGGTTCGTGCTTTCGGTCGCAGCATGGGATTTCGTAACCGGTTTGCTGGCGCGGAACCCGGTGCTGGGCGCCGTGGCGACGGGGCTGACGGGGCTCTTGTTGCTGCTGCTACTGATCGTGGCGTTGCGGGAATGGGCGGCGTTTGCCCGGTTGAGGCGTCTCGACACGGTGCATCAGGCGGCGGAGGCGGCGCTGAGCGAGGGCTCGCTGGAGGCGGCGCGGGACGTGGTCCACAGGCTGAAGCGGCTCTACGCCGGGCGCGAGGATCTGGCCTGGGGGTTGGACCGGTTGGCCGAGCGGCAGGGCGACGTGTTCGACGCAGATGGTCTCTTGGGGTTGGCAGAGGCGGAGCTCTTGGCGCCGATCGACCGCGCCGCACGGCTGGAGATCGAGGCGGCGGCGCGGCAGGTTGCGACGGTGACGGCGATCGTGCCGTTGGCGCTGGCGGATGTGGCGGCGGCGCTGACGGCGAACCTGCGGATGATCCGGCGCATCGCGGAGCTTTATGGTGGGCGCTCGGGCACGCTCGGAAGCTGGCGTCTGACGCGCTCTGTGCTGACGCATCTGGTGGCGACCGGGGCGGTGGCCGTGGGTGACGATCTGATTGGCTCTATCGCCGGCGGCGGGCTTGTTTCACGGCTATCGCGGCGATTTGGCGAGGGAGTCGTGAATGGTGCCTTGACCGCCCGGGTCGGGGTGGCGGCGTTGGAGGTCTGTCGGCCGCTGCCGTTTCGGGCCGAGCCGCGGCCCTCGGTGACGGGGCTGGTCAAGCGGGCGCTTGCCGGGCTGTTCGGCGCAGGCTAGCCTTGCGTCAATTGACGTCTTTGTTCCGCAGGTCACCTTTTGGAAGCCTTTTTCGTCCTTTTGGGCCTTGCCGTCCTGGCCATTCCGATCGCGGTGATCGGCCTGCTTGTCGGCCACTCGCGGTTGCGGCGTCGGGTGGAAGAACTGGAAAATCGCCTCGCGAGCCTCGACGCAACAGGCACTGCCCTTCCCGCTGCCGCGCCTCCTCAACCCATACTTGAACCGGAACCCGAACCACCAGCCGAGCCACCCGACCTATCCGAGCCCGCTACGCCCGAAGGCGCGTCGGAACCAGAACGCGCCGAACCCGTGGCCTCGCCCTGGCCGAGCCTCGGCCGGACCGACTTGCCGGCAGAGCCGCCCGGACCGCCGCCAGGGGAAGCCGTTCCAGAGGCCGTGCCACAAGCGGTGGTCTTCCGGCGCGACACCATGGATAGGGCGGTCGCATGGCTCAGTGAGAACTGGTTTCTGGCCATCGCGGCATTGTCGCTGGCGCTGGCGGGTGTGTTCCTGGTGCAGTACGGGGTCGAACGCGGCCTGCTGACACCGTTTTGGCGCGTCATGGGGGCCGTTGCGCTGGGTGTGGCATTGATCTGGGCTGCAGAGGTCATCCGGCGCCGGGCCGGCGACGACGCGGACAGCCACACCGCCTATCTGCCATCGACCTTTGCCGGGGCGGGGCTTGTGGTCCTATTCGCGGCCGCACTCGCCGCGCGTCAACTCTATGGTTTGATCGGGCCGGAGATTGCCCTTGCCGCGTTGCTGGCGGTGTCCGCGCTGGCTGTGGTGCTGGGTTGGTTCTACGGGCCTTTCCTGGCCATTACCGGTATTCTCGGCGCTACCGCCGCGCCGTTTTTGGTCGGTGGGTCCAGCGACAGCCCGCAAATCTATTTCTACTACTTTGCCCTAATCGCGCTGGCCGGTCTGTTGGTGGATACCGTGCACCGCTGGGCTTGGGTGTCGGTCTTCGCGCTGATCTTCACCCATGGCGCCGCGTGGCTGATTTTCGCGGGCGAGGCCGGGGACGTGCATTACCTCGCATTCGCCCTGATCACTGCCGCCGCGGCTGCGGCGATTCCCCCGCGGCAGTGGACCCCGGCGCATGGCGCGCCGACCGTGCTCGAGGCCGCCCTTCGCCGCGGAGCGACCGGATGGCCGGAATTTCCCGCACGCGTTGCCGCCGGCGCCTTCGTCGCGGCCTGTGCTGTGGTCGGCTTCGTCACGCTCAAGGACACCGGCCCAGTCGAGGCCTGGGCCTGTGTCTTGGCGCTATCGGCGCTCTATCTGGCTGCAGTGGTATGGATGCGTGGGGCACCGGGTCTGACCGATCTGGCGCTTTTGCCTTCAGCCGGCCTTGTCGCGTTCCTGATCTGGCAGGGCGACACAGGCGGCAGCCTCTTTACCGCGTTCGCCGCGCCGCGTCCGCCGGAGACGCCGCCGACCTGGGACGTCACCGTGCTGTCCGGCATCGCGCTTGCAGGGTCAGTCCTGGCTTTCTGGCGCAGCCGCATCGGAGCGCCGTTCGCACTTGTCTGGGCCGCGGGCGCAGCGCTTTTTGCCCCCGCAGCACTGACCGCGCTGGAGATCTTTTGGCAACCCGCAACCGTGATCGACCCGGGTCCCTGGGGCGGCCACGCGCTGGCCGCCGCCGCCGCGATGGTCGTGATGGCCGAACGCAGCGCGCGCGCCGATGCGCCGGAAAAGCACCGTGCGGCGATCTTTGCACTCTCGGCTCTGTCGCTGATCTCGTTCGCGCTGATGGTCATGCTCAGCGACGTTGCACTGACCCTGTCGCTCGGCGTGATGGTGCTGCTTGCCGCGCTGATCGACCGCTGGCAGAAGATGCCGGCCCTGTCGGTGTTCATCCAGGTCGCCGCCGCTGTCATCGCGTACCGTCTGATCTTCGACCCGGGCCTCGATTGGGCCGAGACCGCGCCGATGTGGGAGTTGTGGCTGGCCTTCGGCGGCACGATCCTGCTCTTGAGTGCGGCCTGGGTGGTGATGCGCGGACTGGATCGTCCGGCAGGCAAATTGGTGGTCGAATCCGCGGTGTGGACCGTGGCCGCGGTTTTCGCCAGCACGCTGATCTATCGCTGGCTGGGGGCTGAACCCGACACGCATTGGGGAATGTCACTCTTGGCGTTGGTCTGGATTGCCGCGATGGCCGGGCAGCTCTGGCGGCTGCAGGCGGGCGGACCACTGCGCTGGGTGCGGATCGGGCTGGCCGTGCTCTTCGGCCTCTTGGCAACGGTGTTGCTGCTGGTCTCGGTCTTCGGCCTCAATCCGTTGATGTGGTCGTCGGAACCGGTCCGGGGGCCGTTCGTCTTCGATTCGCTCTTCGTCGCCTACGCCCTGCCCGGTCTGGCTTTGGCACTGATTGCATGGCGGCAGGCGCATCTGAACCGCTGGCTGCGATTGGGTTTCGCGATCCTCGGCGGGGCGCTTGGCGCAATGTACCTCGCATTGGAGATTCGCCGGTTCTGGCGCGGCGACATCCTTGCCGTGCCGGGAACCACCGACCCCGAGCTGTACAGCTATACCGTGGCGATGCTGATCGTTTCGGTGGGGTTTCTGTTCTGGGCCTTCGCTCTCCGGTCCGTCGCCCTGCGGCGTGTGGCGATGCTGGGCATCGCGCTGACCATTGCCAAGGTTTTCCTGGTCGATATGTCCGGCCTCGCGGGGCTGGTGCGTGTCGCTTCGTTCCTCGGCCTCGGTTTGTCATTGGCCGGGCTTGCATGGGTCAATCGGCGCATGACAGAGCAGTGGGACAAGGGAGACGACCCGTCGGAAGATGCCGGTGACGCGTGAAGCGACCAGAATCCGGTGGTGGGTCGAGGCGCGACTTGACTCTAACTCTCTCAACCGGCCTGTAGGCGGCGATCCGGTTTTCCTGGACTCAATGATCCGTAAGGTGGCAGCAAATCGCCGCAAACCAGACGGCCGAGGATGCGGGGGACCGGCGGGATCCTGGAAATTGGCATCAGAATGTGGTCGCGGATCCAGGGCTGGAGGCGGCTGTCGGATTGGTATTGCGGGGTGAAAAGGGCGCTCATCGCCTGGTAGATCGCGATATGCCAGCGTCTGGCTTGGGCGTAGTCGCGGAGCGCGTCGGGCAGGTGGTGGGTGCGCAGGGCGCACGTGAGCGCATAGGCGTCGAGCAAGGCCATGTTGGCGCCCTGACCGAGTTGCGGGCTGGCGCGGTGGGCGGCGTCCCCGATATGGGCGATTCCCTCGCCGATGGGCCGGCGCAGGGTACCGTGGGAATAGCGTGCCATGGTCATGGCGTCGTGGTCCATGACGGTCTCGAGAAAGGGTGCGAAATCGGGCCAGAGGGCGGTGGCCTCCGCCTTCCACTGGGTGAGATCGGTGGCGCGCCACGCTTTGTGGGCGTTGTGCGGCAGGGACCAGAAGATCGCGACGAGGGGGGTGTCGTTGCCGGGCAGGCGGCCGATGGGCAGGGCGCCGATCATCCGATTCGCGGTGCTGTAGCGTTGGGTGAGCTGATTGCTTGGCAGGGTGGTGTCGGGCCAGGGAACGGTGCCCCAGATAGCGCCGTAGCTGAGGAGGCGGGCCTTCAGGGGCGAGAGCGGCGAGGCGGCGCCAAGGGCGTCGATGATCAGATCGAACGGGCCATCGGTGTTGGACGCGAAGACGAGGTGCTGATCCTGCCGACCGATGACGGCGTGACTAGGCCGAATTTCGGCACCAGCGTCGAGAGCGGCGTGCAGCAAAGCGTCGAACAGACTTGCCCGGTGGATGCCCAGTCCGAACCGCCCGGTGCCGCCGAGATCGTAGGAGACGTCAAGGACGCGTCGCCCTGTTCGCGCCTCGTGACCGAGCATCCGGCGGATTGGCTGGCCGAGCTCCATGGCCGCTTCGGCCCCGGTCGCGCGCAATACCGTCTGGCCGACCGGCTGGATCACCAGGCCGGAGCCGACGGGTCTCGGTTTCGCGAATTGGTCGAAGACCACGACCCGGTGGCCCTCGCGCGCCGCCAATGCGGCGAAGGCGAGCCCGCCGATCCCGGCCCCCGCGACGCCAATGGTCCGCTGCATCCCTAGCCCTCGCGCATTCACAACAGGGACACTAGCGCCGCAGAGCGCGTCCGCACCCGGACCATTCGCCGCTGCCGCGAGTCGTCCGAAATGGAGCTGGCCCAAGCTGGGTCAAAACCGCGCTTGTTCCTTGGCGGACCCACGCCTATAACGCGCCGCATGATGCAGGTCATTGCGATCATCATTCGAATTACTGGCCCGGCGCTCTGATCCAACGAGCCGCCGGGACAAGGCGTATGGGACACCGCGCCGCCCTGACACTTGCCGATAGATACACGATTCAAGGACACATCCCATGTGCGCCGACACGCCGGACTATAAAGACACGCTAAACCTGCCCCAGACCGAGTTTCCCATGCGCGCGGGCCTGCCGACCCGAGAGCCCGGCTGGCTCGAGCGCTGGGAGAAGATCGGCGTCTATGACCGCCTGCGCGAGACCGCCGATGGGCGGGAACCCTTCATCTTGCATGATGGACCTCCCTACGCCAACGGCCACCTGCATATCGGCCACGCGCTCAACAAGATCCTCAAGGACATGGTGGTCCGTTCCCAGCAGATGATGGGTCGCGACAGCCGGTATGTGCCCGGCTGGGACTGTCATGGGTTGCCCATCGAGTGGAAAATCGAGGAGCAGTACCGCCAGAAGGGCCAGGACAAGGACGCGGTCGACGTCGTGGATTTCCGCCAGGAATGCCGCCGCTTCGCCGAGGGCTGGATCGACATCCAGCGCGAGGAGTTCAAGCGGCTTGGCGTGACCGGCAAGTGGGACGATCCCTATCTGACGATGAACTACCACGCCGAGCGCGTGATCGCCGAGGAATTCCAGAAATTCCTGATGAACGGGACGCTGTATCAAGGCTCCAAGCCTGTGATGTGGTCGCCTGTGGAGAAAACCGCGCTTGCTGAAGCCGAGGTCGAGTATCACGACCACCAGAGCCATACGATCTGGGTGAAATTCCCCGTGGTCGGCTACACCGGCGAGAATGACGTTTTCACCGGCAAGGCGCAGGTGGTGATCTGGACGACGACGCCCTGGACGATCCCGCAGAACCGTGCGGTCTGTTTCGGGCCCGAAATCGGCTATGGGCTTTACGAGGTGCATGGCCGGCCGGAGGAATGCTGGGCCTCGATCGGCGACCGTTACATCGTCGCCGATGCCTTGGCCGATGAGATCTTCACCGCGGCGCGGCTCGGCAATCCCGACTGCGTGCGGCGGCTCTGCGACGTCACGCCGGAGGAACTCGGTCAGATGACTTGCGCGCATCCGCTGCGCGGAGCCGAGGGCGCTGCGGGCGAGTGGGATTTTGATGTGCCGATGCTGCCCGGTGATCATGTGACGGACGATGCCGGCACCGGGTTCGTGCACACCGCACCGAGCCACGGGGATGACGACTACCAGATCGGTCTGAAGCACCGGCTGCCGATGACCTACAACGTGCTCGAGGACGGCTCGTTCCGCGAAGACCTGCCGTTCTTCGGTGGTACGATGATCCTCAAGCCGAATGGCAAGGAGGGCAACGCAAACACCGCCGTCATCGACAAGCTTGTCGAGATCGGCGCGCTTCTCGCGCGTGGGCGGCTCAAGCACAGCTATCCGCATTCCTGGCGCTCTAAGGCGCCGCTGATCTACCGCAACACGCCGCAATGGTTCGCCGCCATCGACCGCGCCGTCGGTGACGGGCAGGACACCCATGGCAAAACGATCCGCGAGCGCGCTCTTACCTCGATCGATGAGCTGGTGACCTGGACGCCGCAGACCGGGCGCAACCGGCTTTACTCGATGATCGAGAGCCGGCCGGACTGGGTGCTGAGCCGTCAGCGCGCCTGGGGCGTGTCGCTCACCTGTTTCGTCAAGACGGGGGCCAAGCCGGACGATCCCGACTTTCTGTTGCGCGACGAGACCGTCAACTCGCGGATCCTTGACGCTTTCGAACAAGAGGGTGCCGACGCCTGGTACAAACCCGGCGCGAAAGAGCGGTTTCTGGGCAACGATCATAACCCGGATGACTACACCCAGGTCTTCGATATCCTCGACGTCTGGTTCGATTCCGGCTCGACGCACGCCTTCGTTCTGCGCGACCGCGAAGACGGCACGCCGGACGGAATCGCGGACCTTTATCTCGAGGGTACGGACCAACATCGCGGCTGGTTCCATAGCTCGATGCTGCAGGCCTGCGGGACCAAGGGACGGGCGCCGTACAAGGGTGTTCTGACCCACGGCTTCACGCTCGACGAGAAGGGCAACAAGATGTCCAAATCCTTGGGCAACACCATCGTGCCCGAGCAGGTCGTCAAGCAATATGGCGCCGATATTCTGCGGCTCTGGGTGGCGCAGACTGACTATACCGCCGACCAGCGCATCGGGCCGGAGATCCTCAAAGGCGTGGCCGACAGCTACCGCCGCTTGCGCAACACGATGCGGTTTATGTTGGGCAATCTCAACGGTTTCACCGAGGCCGAGCGGGTCGATCCCGCCGAGATGCCGGAACTCGAGCGTTGGGTGCTGCACCGTCTGGCGGAGCTCGATGAGAAGGTGCGCACGGGCTACGATGCCTATGACTTCCAAGGCGTGTTCCGGGCGCTCTTCGAATTCGCGACGGTGGACCTCTCGGCCTTCTATTTCGACATCCGCAAGGACGCGCTTTATTGCGACGGGCCGACCCTGCGCCGCAATGCAGCACGCACGGTGCTCGATATCCTGTTCCACCGTCTGACCACCTGGCTCGCGCCGATCCTGGTGTTCACGATGGAGGATGTCTGGCTGAACCGCTTCCCGGGCGAGGACAGTTCCGTGCACCTGCAGGACATGCCAGAGACGCCTGCCGAGTGGCGCGACGAGGCGCTGGCGGCGAAATGGGCGGGTATCCGACAGGTCCGCCGTGTGGTCACAGCGGCCCTGGAAATCCAGCGCAGGGACAAAGTGATCGGCGCCTCGCTCGAGGCGGCCCCGGTTGTACATATCCGCGATTCCGAGGTGCTGAAGGCGGCGAAATCGGTGGATTTCGAGGACATTTGCATCACAAGTGCGATCCAGCTCACCGCCGATCCGATGCCGCAAGAGGCGTTCCGCCTGCCGGAAACCGAGGGTGTCGGGGTGGTCTTCGAAACCGCCGACGGCGAAAAGTGCCAGCGCTGCTGGAAGATCCTTCCGGATGTCGGCAGCCACGCTCACGCAGGCGTCTGCGGACGCTGCGACACGGCGTTGAATTAGGCCGCAATGATGTGCGGCGTTCCCGCTTGGCGCGGGACGCCGCCGTCGCCATACTCGCCCCATGAGCCTCGGCATCTTTCTGGCCGTTCTGGGTGCCGCGCTGTTGCACGCCTCTTGGAACGGATTGATCCGCATCGGGTCGAACAAGATCGGCACGATGCTGGTGATGACCTTCACGCAGGCCGCTATTGGATTGGCGATCGCACTGACCCGGCCCTGGCCCAGCACCGAAGTCTGGCTCTGGCTGCTTGCCTCGGGTGTACTGCACTCTGCCTATAAGCTGTTTCTGACCTTCGCCTACGAGCAAGGCGACCTGAGCCGCGTCTACCCGATCGCCCGGGGCGCGGCGCCGGCGATGGTGCTTGTGGCCGGCCTGATCTTTCT
>JAAUYH010064632.1_pt1 | contig 20104 bp, 12 predicted proteins | sample 7278061 | NCBI WGS metagenome assembly JAAUYH01 (sample SAMN14350203, study PRJNA611818) | marine sediment metagenome | isolation source: surface marine sediment (0.6m) | place: French Polynesia: Moorea | collected 2018-08 | reverse complement strand
GACGGGCATATAGTGTACTCTAAGGGCACTGATCAGATTAATCATCTTTTCAAACTATGTCGGTACGTTGCCGACTTCGGAACGTCAACGTCAAAATTCTCTCCCACAACGACAACCATGTTGTTCTTGGCAATGCAAGTGCTGGTGAAATCATACTTGGGAACCCGTTTCTTGTCGCTTCTGGTCTAAATTTCAAAGACTTTCTGGCGAATAACATCGAAAGATTAGCATAGATCGATTATGGACACCTCCAATGCCAAGAAGATATTGCAAAAGTTAGAAAATTGCGATTGAAACTTATATCCAACGAAATCTATATGGCTGAAAATGAAACTGATCCATCACGACTTTGCAGAATGATGTCTAATGGAAATATTCACTTCAAGATGGTCACGAAATTGACTACTAAGATGTTGAAATTGGTACTCAAGATGATGAGCTCCGGAATGCCATTGACTTAATGAAATCTCGTAGAAATAATCATTTATACAGGGATGAAAAATCAACTCTGAAGAATCTGATTCATGAGTTCAAGGACATATTCCGCGTGAAACTGGGAAACGACCCTCCGGTTGACGTCGAACCATTGTACATTGAGTTCGAAGGAACTACGCCCAATCAAAGTGCGTCAGCGCACATACTCCCCGGAGCAACATTCATTCTTTAAAAAGAAAGTTGAGGAACTCATAGGTGCTGGTTTCATCACACATGATAGCGCATCAAAGTGGGCATGTGCTCCTCTTGTCGTTCCAAAACCTGAAAAAGCGGGATTTTGATTTACTGTCAATCTGAGGCCGGTCAACGCCCAAACCAAGAAGACTTTTTGGCCTATGCCTCATGCCGATCCCATGCTAGCTATGCTAACTGGCTCAAAAATATGGTTCAACTAGGACTTGCTTCACGGTTATAGGCATTTTACATTAGCCAAAAACTCTCGTGAATGTCAATCTTTTCATACTCCTTTTGGTGTATATACTCATAACAGAGTTTTACATGGTGCAACTCATGCTATTGCTTGTTTCTAATCATCAATGGAATTCCTATTTGGTTATTTAGATCTCTTAATATGCCTAGATGATCTATTGGGCTATTCAAATGACACTTCGTCACTATTGGATACGCTCCGTTCAGTGTTTCAAGTTTGCAAAGACAAAGTATTGAAACTAAATACTGCGAAATATCAAGTGGTTACGGACGAAGTTCAATTTTGTGGTAGAATCATCAACAAAAAGGTGTTAAATTTCATCCTCGTCAATATGAAGCTCTTAAAACCATGTCAGCTCCAACAACTATTGGGTACTCATGGAGCTTGTACACGGCGATAATTGGATGAGAACCGCTATTCCAACCTTCTCTCAGCTCATTGCTCCTCTACAAGATTTGTTGGAAGCCAATTATACAAAACACGGCACTCGAAAGAAAACCCGACTTATCAATCGCCCTATCTCGGCTTTGGGGAACGAGCACCAAGATCCATTCCACAGCCTCATTATAGCAATCAAGTAACAGGCTACTTTGGCAACAGTCTATCCAAAACATTCACTGACGCCTCAGAACTTTACAGTTCCGGTGTACTTTCTCAAGTCACTCAGCGAGAATTCAAATCAGGCAAGTCACCTCAAGAATGGGAACATTACCCAGTTGGTTTCGTATCTGGTTCATTCAGAGGTTCTTCATATCGTTGGACTACGCCCGAAAAAGAGTCATACGCTATTGTTGCTTCAACAATTAGGCTCTCTCACAACTTGGTCACATGTGGTGAATTTTCTCTGTTCACGGATCACAAGAATTTGTTGTATATGCTATCTCTCAGAAGATTCATCACAATTGTAGCCCGTCATGTCGTCCACAAAGTTCAACGCTGGGCTTTACGACTGACTGAATTTAACTTCACTATCGAACACATTCCATGTGAAAGAAACGTATGGGTCAATATTTTGACTCGGTGGGCTCGCCCATAGTATGACAAGTCTCCTGCAAGACTTTTGAGTGCAATCAAACTACCTATTCTGACTGAGGAGAAGTCGGAACTTCCTTCATTAGAAGTAATAGCCGTATCTCAAAAGAATTTCCTCCATCCGAAAATGTCGGTCTTACCTTGTCTACCGATCAACCCCCTCTTTGGTAAGATAGAAACGGCAAGATATACATTCCGAGGAAGATCAGTAATTGCAACTACAAATTGCATTTTCTGCTCACTGTGGGCTTGGAGGTCATCGTGGATACAATCCTACTTGTTCCATCATCGAAGAAAAGATATACTGTGAACAAATGGATAAAGATATCAAAGCATTCGTTCAAAGTTTCCTCGTATGTCTACTATCGGCTAGTGGCAAAAAGGTCAGACGACCGCTTGGATCACATATCCATGCAGAACGATTCAGCGAATTACTCCACTTCGACTATCTCTACATCTGCGAGTCTTCCAATCAGAAAAGGTATATTCTGATACTCAAGGATGACTTCTCAGGTTATTTCTTTCTACAAGCTTGTGAAAAAAACTGATGCAGAAACCACTGCCGAATTACTGGTTGAATATTTTACTAGCTTCGTACCTGTACTTTATTGGTTTTCAGATCAAGGTACTCACTTCAAAAATGAGGTCATGAAGATACTTGCTCGGCCCACTCGAGCAAATCACAACTTATCAACTCCCTAAGTACCCTGGTCAAATGGCACTGTTGAATCAGTTTGCAAGCAGGTATTACATGTGATGCCTGCTCTTATTGTGGATTTCAACTTGCCTGTATCATCTTCTGCTTGTCACATTAAATTACTGTGGGTAGTAAACATGAAGTTGCGATAGAACAATGTAAGAAATTCGAATAAGTGCCAAATAATCGAGCTGCTTTCCATTACTAATCAAGCCGATATTATAGTAGAACACGTCGTCCATCCTAATAATTGAAACGTGGAAAATCTAGATTCTTATAGGACATACCCTTTGAAGCTATTACAATGTGAACATAATTCAATACTTCTCGCAGACCCTTTCTATCCAATTATATGGAGCTTCAATTTATCTCTATTATTTCTCGGTTGCGCTGTACTGTACTGTACAACAGCGCACAGCGCATTCACTTGGATTGAGTACTGCTGCCTGTATTATATGTGGTGTTATCAAGCATTGGTATAATACAAACCTCACAAGGAGCATTTTGACTACCACACGAACATTTTGGTCCTAGAACGCTGGCTCTACTTGAAACACTCACCCTACACCTCATTACGAGCCTAGACAACAACAAGAAGCATAGCAAGGAATGGCAGAAATCACGCACCGATTGGCGGGGCATCAAGACGAGGTATGGTTTGTTCGATTTAGTCATGACGGACTGAAACTTGCATCTGCATCGAAAGACAAGAACGTGATTATTTGGGATATTGCAAGAGTGTACGCGGGCGATGGAAATGGAGATGGGATGCAATGGCGTTTGGAGGGACATTCTGATCACGTATGTTTTCTTGCGTGGAGTCCGGACGATTCCAAGTTATTGAGTTGCGGAAACGAATCCTCTATTCTAATGTGGGATATGCCGAGAGGTGAACGCGTGCGCCGTTTCTTGAAGCACACCAAGCAAGTCACGGCTTGTGTTTGGGCACCCGACGGCAAAACGTTCTATTCTGGTGGCATCGACAAAAAGGTATACAAATGGGATGTTGAGTCTGGTGGAACTGTCGCGTCATATCTCGTGAACCGCGAATGTATGGATTTGGAATTGTCGAAAGATGGAAAGCGATTAGTCTGTTGTTTGAGTGACACTTCAATTTTAGTTTTCGATACCGAAACGGAAACGTTGGATGATTCAATGAAGGGGGCCTTGTACATCACAAGTTGTTCACTGGCAGACGATGGCTTCAGTCTGCTGGTGAATCTGGCGTCGAACTCAAATGGGGAGCCGACTAACCTCCCAGACTCGGAAATTCATATTTGGGATGTGAACAAATGTGAATTGGTCGAGAGGCTGGCCGGCTACAAACAGTGCCGTTTCATTATTCGCAGCGACTTTGGTGGACCAAATCAAAAGCTTGTTGTGTCAGGTAGCGAAGATAGCAAGGTGTACGTGTGGGACCGACAAAGCGGCAATTTGCTTTGGCGATTAGACGGACACACGGCGACAGTGAACTGCGTACATTGGAGTCCTACCAATACGAAGACGTTTGCTTCGTGTTCAGATGACCAAACCTTGATTGTTCGTGTTGATTGAGTTTCTAGCGCGTCAATTTTCTAATTCCTAGATGCTAACAATGTGTGTAATCTCGCAGTTGTGGAGAATGGATCAGAAATCGGACGAGCCAACAAATGAGGTTCAGCAGCTCGATCAATAATCGGTGTTGCTGTAGCGGGAGAACTGCACAAGCTGGGGCGTTGTTTCAAGCTGTAGTTTAGGGATATGGCCTTTATTTCCAGTGCAATTATTACAACTGTGTGAATTAGTAACTGAACGCGTTGAAATTATGTCGAATTATTGACATGTACTCGATTGTTCTACTTCTTCTGGTGCACACATGGTCGAATTAAAGATATCAGCATGAGACAAAACCCTCTGAATGAACTCAGGCGCGATGAACAAGGATCTGGCCTCCGGTGAATTTTGTGCAACTGTTTTTCGAGATGGAATGTACAAAGTAGCAAGAAGATGAAGAGAATCTGGAATCTGCGGGGTTTCAGCCGAGGAGCTGCACGGACATCACTAATCTAACGCCAGCGATAAAAGTGTTCGGTTATAAACTAACAGGTTAGTACCTGCCAGCAATGTGGACAGTTCTGCCATTGTAGATAATGGTCCACGAATTGGGAATGCCAAGGAATGAGGTAGCCCAACAATAACTCATCACAATCTCGTACCAACGTTTTTACAAATTATGTTTCTAAAGGGAAACCTCTGGGTGCGGAAAGAGAGCAATGATTCTTGCGCACTGCTTAAATAGGTGAATGGATAACCAAATCGTTTTAAGAAATTAAGGCTACGAAAAGAATCTGCGCAGTAAGCAATGGTCAGAGGAAAGCAGAAGACCAGCCCCGTTGCTTTAATGAACTGAAAACCATTAGACTTTGGTTGCATTTTTCCCATGCTGTCACACTTCCGCATGACTTCATCCACAAAGTGTTTCGATGTGGTTCTTCAGAGTTCTCTTCGTTTGGCACGCAACTCGTCCTTCGAAACCTACAGTTAATTTGTCCCTTCCTCACGTAACTCTGTTCGATTCAAAGACGAAAAGGAGAGTAGGAGTTCTATCCTCGCTATCATTTCTAGCCCTACCTGCACTCCTATCAACAATTGCAAAAGCAATTATATCCATGCTCGTTTCATTCGCAAAACAAAAAACCGTTTACCAAAAACTCAGGTCAGCACACACCCATTCTCCTGCTTCAGTTTTGTTTTCTTCAGAGGCGCATCGACCATCGCGTTCGAGTTCATCTTGGTTGCGAAAGTGAGGTAACTGGTGTGACCTTTCATCTCACTAAACGCTCTAGTATACAACCTTCCGCCGGCCCTCTTCACCTTCCCATAGTGGCTTGCGTCGCCCTCGGTCTTGCCGTCCGCTAGCGCCAACTTGGTCTCATAAGTACGCACAGGCGCCGTGATGGACACAATGCTGTGCCATTTCCCAGCCCTCAGGTTCGCGCACGTCCTCTGCACCTGTTCCACGCACGGGCTGAAACAGCACACGCGTCCGCCATCCACTAGCACCCTCTCTGCCTCATCCACCACATCCTCAGGTCTCGGCAAGTCGAGAAACACCGCATCCACCTGTCCATCGCCCACGCCCACGAACCCGCTCTCTAGTACATCGCACTCACGCACGGTGACCGGCACCTTCGCCACGGCCAGCGCGCTGCGCGCCGCGGCCGCGCGCTCGGCGTGGAACTCGAACGCCGACACGCGCCCGTTCGGCGCCACTGCCCAGCCTATCTGCGCCGACAACGCGGCGCTGCCCACGCCCGCCTCCACGACGTGAGCGCCGGGCGCGAGACCCAGGCGCAGCACGATGAGCGCGGCGTCATGCGCGTGAACAATCTGCGTGCGATGGCTGACCGACGTGCCCCAGCACACGGGGCCCAGCCTCAGCGCGTGCATGAACCCGGCGCATGTCGCGGACCCCGAGACCTGATGCTTCGCGGCCGCCCACCGCACGCCGGGCGCGCGGCCCAGCAGCTCATCGTGATGGTAGCGACCGTACCGCGTGTCCAGCTTGCCGCTCTCCTCGAGCTCGATTTGGAACACGCGGTTGTAGCGCTCCTGTATGATCGCCACGTCGCCCGCGCGATAGGGCCGGCACGCGTCCGCGCGGCACCCGTGCCCCCCGCCCGGCACGCACACGCATTCCCCCGCCGCCGCGATGGCGTGCGGAGCAGGGCGCGCCGCCGCGTCGACCCGCGTCTGTACGGCGTGCGCGGGCTTGGCGGCCGCGTCTATCGCGCACAGCCCGACGGCGGTGGAGTCGTGCTGTTCCTTCAAGGCCGCCAAGCCCGCGCCGGTGCGTTGCCGCTTCGACGCGCGTGTGGCTGCGGCGGGCAGACGTCGCCGTCGCCGCTTCGTGTCGCCGGCTTCGGTGGGAGTTGTAATATCCACGTCGTTGCTGACCTCCGTCGTCCAAAGCAGCTTGTTCTCTGCGGTGCGGTTTTTTGGGGAGCCACGCATAGCGCTGCTCGTAGTGCTGTTTGGCTCGAATTGGGGGACAGGATCTGAGAGGATGGGTGAACGACGATCTGATTGGTTGTGCGTTGTCAGATGTTAATCAGATTTGGGTCAGTAGTGAACGTCGCGACTGATTGGGTGATTAAACCGTGTGGCTTTTAGTGCGGTGCTCAACAGCTCGTACCTGAGTGCGGGCGCGGAGATAGACGATGGTGAATCTCGCGTCGCATACTGCCGGAGCATACTAACAGTTCGAGCATATCTGGCACCGTAGTATGAGAGCACGCTTGCCTGTCATATCGGCACACTATCTCGTCGCGATGAGAAGAGGCCAGCTATCTCGCAAGTTCGCTGCTGTAGCACAGGAAGGAATAAAAGGCGGACACCTCGACGCCTGAGTAATGATGCAGCTAGAGAACTGCAGCACGGTGTTGGTTCCACTCGGCAGCAATATTTCCGTTAGCGGTGCGGTGCAGAAGGTACCAGTATTATGTAATGAAGCGGCATGGGTTAGCAGCTCGATCGCGCCAGCGCTGACATCGGGCAAGTGCTGCATCGCGCGGGTGCGCCGGCACCGTGCAAGCGTCCAAGAGTCGTACGGTGTGGGGTGTCGCGTTGTGCGCACACCTCACATTTCGCCACTGCTGCGCGCCGTGACGTGAAGCGTGTGTCGCGCTTCACAGCAGCGATGTCACTGATGTTACAGCGTGCGTGCAGCCCACTGACGTGATTCTTCCCTGACGGTCGCGCATTCGACCTTCCTCTCTTCGACAACATCCGCCTTACCTTCCTCAGCAATCAGCGTGCTTGAACGGCGTTAACAACAGTAACTCTATTCTTGAGTTCAGATTGAAAACACTTTTTCTTATTATTCCATTCAGGAAATATGTAGAGTTTCTCCAAAACATCGCCGAGAGTGGAACGCCACGCGAAACCATAATCGCAACAGCAAACGAGGTGAGTACACCTCACTGTCCCAATTCCGCACACCGACGATGGCGCCGACCCAGCCCGTAGAAGATTCCCCGTCCCCGTCGTCCACCACGTCCCCGAAGCCGTCCCCCGTCTCTACCTGGTCACGAATCCCCGGGCTCGAGTACCACCCCACGTTCCTGACGCCCGCCGACCAGGCCAGCCTGAGCGCGGAAATCGAAGCGCGCCCCAACGCGTGGCGCCCCCTGCTCGACCGGCGCGTGCAGAACTGGGGTGGTCTGCCGCACGCGCGGGGGATGGTGGCCGTGCCGCTCCCCGCGCACCTTGCCAAGCTCGGCGCCAAGCTCACGCGCGCGGGGCTGTTCAGCGCGGAGCAGCCCGCGAACCACGTGCTCGTCAACGAGTACGTGCCGGGTCAAGGTATCATGCCACACACCGACGGCCCCGCCTACATGCCAGTGGCGGCCATCGTGTCGCTACACGCCCCTGTGCTGTTCGATCTACACTACGCCAACGTCGTCGTGGCGTCGCTATGGGCTGCGCCCGGTTCGCTTATCGTGCTGCGTGGCGATGCGTACGGACGCCTACACCACGGCATTGCCGCACGGCGTACGGATTATATCGACCACGAGGTGATCCTCAACAAGGACAGCGCACCGCCACATTCCTCGGTGATGACGCGTGAACGACGCGTTAGTCTCACATTCCGACGTTCCGCGAAAACCATCCGAAACCCACTACGACTATCGAAACGGTAGCGCTTGCGTAATTGCCTTGTGTCAGACGTCACTCAATAAACTAAACTTAATCGTCTACTTTTATTTCCCACCATTCTATCGCTACAATTGACAGCCGCCCCATTCCAAACTGGATCGCAACGAGAAGTATGAGGGTTGAAAAGTTTACCAACCTAAATAGTAATAATTACCCATAATCTACAAAGAGAAAGCAAGCGTAACTATGTTGAGATCCCCACGAACGACAATTTGCTGCACCACAGCGCGGTGCTGCTTGTCACGACCACCATCACACTGATGCCGGCTCCATCCATGCCAAATTATTAGTCAGAGTAAGCGTAGAGTGGGCACGTGAGCACACACGCTATGCCTTCTTGTTCCATCACTCACTTTCATATTACTAGGCGTGATTGACGGCACGTCCATCTTCTTGCGGCTTCGTTCGTGGCTCGGTTCTAGTTCAGCTATGCTTCGTGTGGCGCGTGTGCGGGGGCGCACGATTAAATAAACGAGACTTCACGACGGACATCACCTTGCGCATCTATAGTTTGAATCGTTCCTTCAATAAATTCTGCAATACCGGCGGGCATGACCTGAACAGCGCGAACCACTGGTCACCCAATGAGTTTTTGAATCCCACAAGTATCGCCGCAAAATCAGCTTCCAAGTCCGATTTGCAATGATACCAGCTCGCTATTGAGTCCACATAATAGGGGAAGCATTCGCAAATCGCTGTCGGGTTCATTCGAATCAACGCATTCATTCCATGCGCCGCCTGCTCCTTTTCTATGTCATCGCGAATATCACGCAGACATGTGAAACACGCGCGCACGAATGTGCCGAGTTTCGGTGCCATGCTATCGGGGATCACTAATCCCATTCGTCCGAGCGTAATCGCCGTATTTTCCAATAGTGATTTGCTCAGATGTTGCGAGTTCACTGTCGATATCAATGTGCCGAGTGCACCTTCCACCAAGGCTCTTTTGATGACATCCCGATCAATTGGCACCGATGATGGTAGAAATCCTGCCATCATCACCATTTCCCCGAGTGCCCATGTGGCGTTGTTCGACACACTCATGTACTCTGGATTTAGCGCACCAATGATGCATTGAACGTATTCGTGCAGTGCGGGGATCAATGATGGTAATCTAGAACGACCGAACTCGCCCATTACCGTAAACGCATTCTGCCGCACTTCTGGTCTCGCATCCCGCATAGCCATAAACAAGAGTGGCAACGCTGGCTGCGCGCCATTGCTGTTATTCACGAGAAGTGGATCGATCCCCAGTCCAATCGCCTCTGCGAGTCCGCTCATGCAATCCAGACTACACGCGAGGAACTCGGCATGAATGTCCTCCATTTCCGACACCGCTTCAAGTTTATACACCGCATCAATGATGTTCACGCAACGCGCAAGAACGTTCGGCGCAAACTGTCTCGCTGATGCCCCAATGGCACGGAACACCGACGCCAAACACTCGAGAAGGCCGAGAATCGCCTTGTCGGTGTCTGCTAGTGAGTTCCATTTCGAAATCAGTGGTGGCATCAATATATTGAGGTGTTCTGCATCGGCCAGTTCACTGCCAACTGCATCTGCAAGTGTGGAGATGACGTCGTACAACGCTGTAATGTTTCTCGCTTGATACCGCCCAAACACGCCCATCACCGACGGTAGGATGTGCTTCACGTAACGATTGAGTGCTGGTCCGGCCTCCTCCTCAAACACTGCGAGCGCACTGCAAGCCGCGCGCTGCACCTTCTTGTTTCTATCAGCGACCGCCTTTAACAGAGCTGCTAGTACGGAATCAAACTGACGCTCATCATTACGACGCTGATGCACAACCCAACGTGCGTACTGAGACAAGGTCCAACACGCGACGCAGCGAACCATGTAATGGGAGTCAGTGACGAGGTGCATGATGTAAGGGAAGATTTGCGGAAGCCGAGGTTCGACGCCTTTGTAGCTTCCATTCGCTATCACACCCAACACGAGTACGGCGCATTCGCGGTATTCCCAACGTTCGCTCTGCAGTTTCTCGTTCAGTCTAGGTAGGACGGCATTGAGTACGTCATTCGTGAATCGGACGGTGAGCGCGTCGAGTGCCTCGGCCGAACATTTACGCACGCTCCATTCCGACCCGCCATCCTCACTATCCCAGTCAATATCGTCGGTATCATTGTCGGAGCCCTCGGAATCGCCCTCACTGCTGCGTACCTCGCTACTGTTATTACGACCATGATTAGACACGGCTTCGTTCATTCGATTTTTGCTATCGTCATCCCCGCCCACCAACGCACTCCCATCTATAGACGCCGCAGTACTCATGCTATTGCCGCCACTCACAAAGGTCATCCTACCCATTTGAAGGAGTTGCTGTTGCTTCGCTCCATGCTCATTACTATCTTCTGCGTGCTCACGGATGCGACTCGAATGGAACCTCGGCCTGATGTCTTCCGGTTTATCAGGAACCATGTCGTTGTCAACATTGCTAGCGTTAATCCGTGCACGATCTGACTCGTTCCACACGATGTTATCGACGAGCAACTCAACGATTTGGGGCAACACATTCCTAACATGGACCGAGGGATTTTTCAAATGTGCCACTATTATCCAGAACTCGCCCGCCTCGAGTGCGACCTGCTCGTCCGGATGTTTAGAAGATACCAGCATGTACTGAAGGATATTGGGCATGTACTGCTCTAATGCCTCTGGATTTGACTGCATTAACAAACATATCGCCGTACAAACGTGTTTCCGAACTTCAACTGTGTCATCTTCTGCAATATCAAACAACTTCCTGCAATACCTCTCTATGTTTCGATGCATTACTGTAGGCATAAGTACAACATGATGATTCACAATTTGTAAGGCTTGAACGCGACTAGTATCGTCCTGATGTCCGCAAAGTTCAATAACCATTGGGAGTAGGATCTCCATCGAACCCGATGTGTCTTCCTGTAGCAAGCGCGCGAGATCTTCAGATAGTCGGCATAGCACCGTAAGGCCGCCTTGTAGCAATGACGGATTCTCTGCTGATGCTAGAGCCCCGCGTAGCCAATTGATCAACCCTGGGAAATGTCCGAGCCCACACTGTTCCACTACCGACACGATACATAGAGCCGCGGTCGAGCGCACACCACGAATATCATCGGCGGCGGCGCGAAGTAGCTCACTATTGATGTATGTCTGACGCTCGTGGGGGAGTTGACGGTAAAGCAGTACTACGTTCCCTTTCAATAATACGCCCGCATTACGACGAATACTAGCAACGGTTGTCGCATCTAATCCAGATAGACATGCGTCAGGGCTGACTCCGTGAGCAAGTATGTGAACGAGATAGTTGCTAAAGTCGGTATTCATAGCGTACGACTCAAGTTTCCGATACACGTCTTTCTGAACGTTAGCGTCAGGACTTAGGGTGTCATGAAGCATAGACACTAACATCTTGAGTGATGTAGGTTCGGGGGACCACATTGTGACGCCAGAATGAGCGGCCGTGCCCGAAACGACCGACTCATGTGGTACCGCCATAACAGCGGCCATGCCGAGCGGCGCCAGAACCGCGGTTCAACGGGTCCTTGGTAGTTTGCAAGTACCAAGGAGACGAGTGGGTTTCGTGCGCGACGCAGTGGCGGCGGCGGGCGGCGGAAACGGGTGAGCCGGTGAGCCCCGACGCGCTTCCGACACGCGGGGGTAGGGGGCGGTGTCTGGGTGCGCTGCCCTACTCGAGACGAGGGCAGAACCGCGCGAACTCGGCCGAAACCAAAGAGGCGGTAGAGCGTAACAAGTTGGCGGAGGGAGCTCCGAGTACGAGAGAGTGGCGAGAAAGCAAAGTCGCATCCAGTCGACGCCCGAACAGCCGCGATTTACCTGTAAAGGGGAAACTATTACAGCGTGCTGCGATTGTCCACTCAAATTGCAAGCACTGCTGGATGATTAGGCAAAAATTCCGTTTGTACACTCCATATAGTGCAGCCTTGCTATTTTTCGGATCAATTTTCGCACACGCACCCGAAAAAGCGCGCCAATGACGGCCCTACCTCCACTGGAGCAGAGTGAAATTTTGTAATTTTTTCGAAACGCACAATTTAAACAGTTGTAGGCCACTCACTTGCTTACTCACTATTCCATTTTCACTTTCTTCCCGTTCTAAACCGTTCATTCCCGTAGTGGTCCGCACTACTCCTATCCATTTCCTGCACTTGATTTGCAGAATCATTTGCTCGCTTAAATATTTGAATTAGACAATTAAATTATTCTGCAACAATTCATTTTCTGCTTATATCGGAAAGAGTACGTAAGTCAGCATTAGTACAGTAAAACGTATCTGTTAGAAACTCTTAGATTTCTCTGTCGTCAGTTATGCCAACTTTCTTTTAATTCCTGCTTGCTTTCTCGATACTCCTCTTTAACTGGCAAGAGTTGTATGCAAGATATCATCAGGACCTTATTCATTGTGGAGTGAGTCACATTTTCTGGACTATGAGTTTTGTCACGCTACTCCTGCAGTTTATAAACATTGGATATTTCTGCGCAGATAAACAAGGTTGAGTACACAAAATTATATCTAGCGCATTCAAAATTAACGAGACAATATATGAAGAGATATAATGAAATGCAATGTTTTCTATCCTGTGTGAAGTTCTAAGGAACAGCTTCTATCCTACAAGTAGATAAGCAATATAAGCATAATTGCAGTACTCCAAGGTTGTATAGGTAGATTCGTCAGAAACTATATTCCGTAGCATTAGATGACTGGGTGTTACTTTTTTCGTCTTAATTTGAGTCTCCTATTTGAAAGACCTGGGCGGCGACTAATTACTCGTATATTTTAGCAAAACCTCTGAATCAAATTCTCACCAGTTTTCCAACAGGCGGAGAGGTGAGCTGCAAAAACACATATCATTTGCAAGACAACTTTAAATCCAACACTGCTCTTGATGTTCCCAAATTTTCTAGGTAAATACTGAGATAATTGAGATACGGGCCCTCGAAAGGATAAGAAGGCGAGAGCGAAGCAGTATTTAAAACAATAATTTTGATGTATGTAAATTACAAATGTACTCCAAGAAACATCATTAACCAATAATTGTTTTAAATATCCTATCATCCTATTTGAATAGGTGCATGATGCGACGAGGCGTCAAACAAATTATATCGAAAATTTTATGATGTTTAATAGGATCGATGAATATAAGAAAATAATTGTAAAATTTTTGAGTTGTCTTAGTCAACATAGTTCTTTGAAAATATTCGAAGCCATATTTTCTCATGAGGACATAATTTTCTGGAAGCCTGTTGGTTGATGCTTTATTTTCACTCTTTCCTGTTTTACTACGATAGATTTTTTGATATTACTATTTACAATAATAGATTAATTCAATTGTATTACCAACCAACTGCTTGATATTTATTATAAAGCAGGAGAAATGAGAGATCGAAATTTGATCTTGTAAATACAAAAGAATGGACCACTGAGACTAATATTTGAGAAAATAAAGGTCATACTACTTTGCAACTTTTCAGAGATCTTTCATCGTAGAGGTGGAAAATATCTAAGAAGATCAATTCTAGAAATACTCTAATGATACTCTATATTGGCTGTCATTAGCAAAATAAAATGAATAGTTTTAATTACAGTATTGACTGTTCATCTAACGAGTATGATTCATAATTTGGACGAGGCTAAAGCAGCAGTTTACGAATCAGATCGAATTGATAAGTCCATGTAATCGGCGTTTCTACAAACACGCTTTTTTCGGTCAACTATTAAGCCTTAAGATTAGCCATAGTCAAATGGAATCGAATATGCTTTTCTGTCAATGAATTGTTCAAGAGAAAAATAGAAAGTGATGCCGGCCTCATCAATTCGAGCTATACGATACATATAAAATAGGAAATCAAAGGGCTAAAATTTCTCGATACAAATAACTTAAGTGTAAATCATTCGTCGAATTGTATTTGATTCGGCTACTATATGATTTACAAACCATAATAGTACATTATGATCAAAAAATCCTGCTACCACGATATAGAAAAAGATAATTAGATAAAGTAAGTAGCATCTCGACCTACCAAACATTGGTGGTTTTTTCTGAGGATTTCTATTTGGATAGCCTTTCTAGGCTACGATTAGCTTCACGTAGAATCCAGAACTTGACAAATATCTTGTCTAGGATATATATTGGAATTATTGTCTGGAAAAGATTACCTAAAATTTTTATCAAATTTCGTAAACAAAATGCTTTCACTTTTTCGAAACCTTCCAAAAATCAAAAAATACAACGATTGGCAGTCTTCAGTCGAGAGTACATAATCAAGTTTTTTGAGGATCGTACATTGTCACTGTTTTAGTTAAAGCTACTCTAGCCCGCATCGTGAATGTTCGAAGCCCCAGCGTGGGTGTGTGCGGGCGTTGTTTGTTTGAGTCTTGATAATCACCCTTGTGAGACAACACCTGTAGTTCGTGTTAATTATGTAACGCTCTCTTTTCCGCGAATATAACGTGTCCTTGCAACAGCCCCCGTCCCTCGATGTCCGGCAGATTTTGCAGATTTGAGCTTGTGTACACATTCGAATTCGTATTTAATTAATCAACCACGACGGTTACGTACTCAAAAATTAAAAATGGGTATTTCTTATGGCTGCATATCTAACTAACAATGAAATGAATCGTAGTCTGGCTTGATTAATTTAATCCACAACTTTTTAATTATCACTTTACTTCGACAAAAATAGATATCTAAGTGGACCGGAATAGTTTTGCAGGCAACCTCAAGTCTTGTCACTTCAGTAGTTTTGTCGATTTCGGTCCGATATTAATTATATTAATGTAAAGAATTTCATAAACAATACAATCAAGATTATCATGCAGGACTGATTTTTTTCTGTGTTCGAAATATGACTGTAATTGTCAGAAAAGGTAAATTCTCTATTCTTTAGTTTTTGTACTCAAACAGATTCTAGTATAAATTTGCCCAACTTGGCGAATCTAGCTTCTTTATCAACCTGTACATTTCTAATCAATGGCAAGTTTTTCTGTGGAAAAGTGGTAGTCAATGTATAATCCAAATGTTTATACCTAGCCAAACAAAACCCAGATTTTGTATTAAGAAAAAAGATTTAACCCTAATCAGTTCAATATATAAGAAAATCAGGGCCATCAGTACAGCATGGTTATAAGATTCAACTTACCACGTTAACTGCGTACTGTACTGCTTTGCCTGCATCAATGCATCAGAGGTTCTCGATTTTTATCTATCAGATTATTCACTCAATTACTTATTCTATTTCATAAGGATTGGCGTACTGTCAAATACAGCACTGTAACGGGGAATGAAATGAGCTGTCCTGCACGTGGATGCATATTCAACAAAACATGGAAAGTGCATTTCGATATTGTTGGTAAGAAGCAATTCACCGTTCCTCTTCAGACAGACAGTATTGTCGAAAAATTACTGAGAAATGAGAATTTTCAATTATCCTTGAGGCCGATTTCAGATCTGTATTGAGTTATCATATTAAATTGACCACAGTATTTAGCGCCGAACCCTTACCAGTAGATGAAGATTCATACGGCTGTAACAAATGTAAGGGACTGCATCTTCTGGTAGTTGCTGAAAGCCATCAATTTGTGGACAGGTCTATTTCATTGCAGTTGTTACGGAACATTCGTCATTGAAGGAGTCTTCTCTCAATTTCTGATCAAGGTCGCAAGTAGCGTCGCCGACCTTGATCGAATCTAATAGTTTCGCGGAGCAAACGGTAGATGACGTATTTGGCAGGTGAACTGAATGATTCGTGAGCAAAGCAAGATGCGTAGTGAATAGATAAGTTCATGCACTGTAGTAAACCGGAGTAATTCGAATGTCGTAATTTTTAAGGACGAACAGCAGGAAATGAGGTGAGTGTACGAGCAAATGACTGCGATACAGGAATTTACACTTGACAGTTTTATAGGTGAACGCATACGAAACGCGGTTATACGTAAGGGAGTCACGGATTTATGCTCCTCGGCGGCGCTTTGCGCGTGCTGGCATTACTTAACTGCCGAGGTGTATCGGTCGGATTGATCCTAAACCACTACCAATCAAGATTATTTCGTTGAGACTCATCCCATCTGAAGGTGGCTACGTCACTTCGTTAGAGCGGATGCAATGCGTTTCATCTTACACTGCCATCCTCTACAATTTATCTTGTGGTGTTTACCAAGGCCTAAACTGGTATAAAAAGTGCCTGATTCGTTTCAACTCAGAACGCGTTTTTCTAGAGCCACCGAACGTGTCCACATTGTCACAAATCGCTAATGGCACCGAAACAGCGTAAAAACGAGAAGCTTGACGTCAACTTTCTTCTCAACGATCCTCCATCCTCTTCTTCTGTTGCCCGTTCAAGTTCAGCTCTACCTCCCAGGTCGACACCAAGCTCCCATGTAACCGTTACCTCGACGGGATCCAGGGGGACTACCGTACCCGCAGTCAGAACTCGATCAGATGGGTCGAAATCGTCAAGTGGTGGTTCTAATGGGTCGAAGGATTCTGGCCGGAAGTCAAACGCGTCAAAAAGTTCAGGTGGTTCAGATAAGTCAGCAAAGTCGGGTGAAGTGCAACGCTCCGCTGGTTCAAAACGGGCTCGGCGAATAAGAGTACCGAGCGAACGCACACGCTGCTCAATTTGTGGGCATAGTTTCACACAAGTTGGAGATTTAACTAAGCACATTCGCACAGTGCATGAGAAGCAGCGGCCGTTTCAATGCGACTTGTGTGATAAAGCGTTCGGCGAAAAAGGTAAGGATTGCGATTTTCCATCATCAGCTGACTCAATTACTGATTCGTTTCCTAGGTAACTTGCAGAAGCATCGCCGCTCCGTTCATTTCAACGTACGCCCGTTTAAATGCAATTCTTGTGAAGCAGCGTTCGCATTTCGTGATGGTTTGGTTCGCCACGCGGCTTTGGTCCACGGCGAGCGCAATTTTGTTTGCCCGCGCTGTGGAGCACGACATCAGACAAAAGCCCAGCTCAAACAGCACCAGGAAAGTTGCGCATCGGCCGGTTCCTCATCCCGACCGAATTAGTTGTCATTTTTTCAGGGTCTGCATTACGTCATGCCCCATTTTCTCGTTTTCCTTGCATCTATCTCCTTCCTCATGGTGATTTTGGTTAAATGGTCGAGAATTTCGCCACTCGATCTTCGATGAATAATTCTTTGTGTTTGTGCCAACCAGAATGCAGCTTAGGGAGTCGCTTTTTAACAGAACGGTTGAACAGATCGGCTTCATACTTTCTAAAGCGGGACGTTAGGTCCAGCGCCATGTTCATCAATATTAAATCGTTTCGCATCAATCTTATCTGAAAGGACTCTAGCTAGACCAGCTACAATTCCTTGATTAGCGGGAGGACTATAGAAAAATGAGAATGGTGCTCATCCAAGTCACTCACTGCTTTCAAATGTCCTCTTCCCGTCTCATACCAGAAGTAGGGTGCAACAGGTGCGGGATCTGCCCCTTTTCGCTTGTCCTGAGCGGTCGGGTTTTCCCCATGTTTTCATGGGTTGACTAATTGAGAACGAAACTTTCATAAAAATCGACGGTTGCTTGCAATTCAAAGTAAACAGTGGAATCTTACATGCGCCATGGGACCAGTTACAACAGGTCAAAATATTACTGAACCTTCTTTCTTGTTGTCCAATCAGCCGACGTCCCATTCAACAAAACTATTTCGACACCCTCTGCATTGATGACCTCGTCTATGAAAAAATTCTGACTAGTAAATCTAATGCCCGATATCTTTGAGAGCCAACTTGAGCGGAGAAAATCCTCAACTTTCGATAGCCCAAAATTGTTTTCTTCGGTTTCCTACGAGTGCAGTTTTACAGTCATTGTCCCGTTTCATAGACTCGCTCACGGCAATCATTGTGGACTAATACCACACATAAATAATATCAAGACCAGAGGTGTGGAAAATACTATTGTTTACTCGTTTTTTACAAAAAGAGTTGTCAAAATAAATCAAGTGACGTACCACTTCAGAAAAATAAATCAATCCACTCCAGCATTTCCAGGAATAAACAGATAACTTTTGGGAAACGTATTGAATAGACAAATAGTTAGAAATATCCAACTAAATTGTGATACTGCGTGTCACGATGAACTTTTTTACATGAAAAACCTGTGACAGAGTAATTTGAGATAGATTTCAGGGGTGGGCATTAGCATTGTCTTCTTATAAATGCTGATTTATGTACTTGAAAACAACTTTTCGGATTGGTATAAATAGTTCAAGTTAGAATCGAAAGAAAATAAACGGTGCCGCCTTAGCGGGTATCTCTCATTCAACATATATTATCTTACGATCACAAGTATAATGTTAGATTTGGTAAGAATTGTAGGAGTAGGGTGCAATAAGAGGAAAGTAAATAAGTGCATTTGAGATTATATTTGTTTTCTGGGCATGTTCATAGTGAGGGGTACATTCTCAAGTGTTACTCAACGACCTCTTCCTTACAGAAGAACCACAAAAGCAAATCAAATACTCACTAATTTAAAATTTTCAAAATGCAAGACACAGAAAGGAAGTTCGGACTACCGTAGGTCACAAAACGCGCCACACTGGTTAATCGCCCCTATGAGTATGGCTACTTCGTACTAGGCTTTCGATAACACAGCGGTCAACAACTGTTGACTGGTTGCTTGAAAGCAAGTTGAATTCAGAGATAATGTGGTTTGGGGTGAGTGCGAAATCTGTAATTACCAGAGATTGAATAACTCATCATACGAAAGGTGTGTAACACATGAATACAATGAATTATTTAGTAACTTGAGATGCTAACATTCACAAGAATCTATTTTTATATGAAACAGGAATGGTAGCAGTAATTCAAGATTGATTCCGAGTGCAGCTTACTCTAGAATTAAAGAGTACACGATTCTCTGCGCAGTAACAAATCACAGAGTTGGTACCTATGGTATTAATGCAACATCTTTATAGGCTTTCTCATCGATTCTATGGGTCTGTAATTCTAAATCGAGCACGGTCACACATATCTCTTCAACTCTGCGTTGTTCTAAGCACTACTGCGCCACGCTGCGATACATGGGATGTCATGCGCGACACCTCAGTGAAAGTGCGACTTCCTATCGCTGTGGATGTAGACAATATCGTGTTCCATGAGCCCGAAGCAGTTCTGGACTGCAGAAGTGGGCAGCGCTCCTAGTCGCAGCCTGAAATTTCTTCAAGCGACCACACACGGCGCGGCGGGGGGATGGAGTGAAGCTGAAAAATGGGATGAAGAACATCATGAAAATCCTGAAGTTGCGCTGGTTCTAAAGCGTTCCTATCAATGCCTGTTGTCCAGATCACGTCGCATGTGCATCTTTAAGCATGCTTCGAATTCGTGCCTCGCACAAACCAAAAGGCAGGTGTAGAAATAATCCCGGGCATTGTATCTTCATTGTCCATGGAAATATTCTTTTGGCACTGTATCCCTACCACATTCGCAGCAGATAGGTCACACATCGAGTTTATCGCGATAAAGACGAAAGGGAAGCTCAGAAGTGTAGTGTTTAATAAAATAGTAGACCTCGAATCTGGGCACGCACATCTGCTGGTTTGCTGACTTCAAGATTCACTCATAAAGTGCGAACAAATCGCACTGGATTCTTCAGTTATTCGGACGTTAACCAAAAAGTCTATAGAACAAGTAATAAATAGTGATACCTATCTTGAATTCAGGAAAGCTCATATGATAGACCGCCCTTCGTTTAAGACGCTTGCATTTCTCTAATGAT
>JAAUYH010099720.1_pt1 | contig 20110 bp, 22 predicted proteins | sample 7278061 | NCBI WGS metagenome assembly JAAUYH01 (sample SAMN14350203, study PRJNA611818) | marine sediment metagenome | isolation source: surface marine sediment (0.6m) | place: French Polynesia: Moorea | collected 2018-08 | reverse complement strand
GCTTTCCAAATCGACTTCCTCGATATTCTGCCCGATGACGATTCCGGCATTGTTGACCAATATGTCCAGCTGTCCGAACCTTGTTGCAACCAGGCCGAATGCCGCTTCCCAGCCATCAGGATCGGACACATCCTGGAGCAGGAATTCTGCGCCCGCCTCGTTGGCCACATTGCGGCCCAGTTCCTGCTGGACATCGGTTGAAAGAACTGTCGCGCCCTCTTCAGCGAACCGTTTCACGGTGGCAGCACCGATACCCGAAGCGCCGCCGGTGACAATGGCGACCTTGCCCTCCAACCGTCCGGTCATCCGTACCTCCCTATCAAATTCAGCAGAAGCAGCATTTTGGCGCGCGGCCTATTTTCCATGCGCGAAAGGACACGCTCATGCCAACGCCCGAACATATGCAGCAAACTGTCGACAACTACCTGGCCGCGATAAACGCGGGCGACATGCAGGCGGTCGTTGCGCTCTACGCCGACAATGCCGAGGTCGAGGATCCGGCGGGTACCGAGCCGAAGCGCGGCGACGATATTCTGGAATTCTATACCAATGCCTTTGCCGGCGGCGCCAAGGTTGAACTGACCGGCCCGGTCCGAATTTCTGCCAAGGCCGCCGCGTTTCCCTTTCGCGCGGAGATTACCCGACCCGATGGACTTGTGATTGTCGAGGTGATCGACATCTTCGACTTTGACGAAGCCGGAAAAGTGCGGAAAATGACCGCGCATTTCGGTCCCGGTAACATGACGGTTCGCGGCGGATAACATCGCGCCGGTCATATTAATAGTTGTTACTTCTGGCCCAGCGATCTGAATGAAAACCGGCATCGCCGAACATTTGCTGGGCGACATGGACGCGCTTGAAATAAAGCCCGACATCATATTCGTCTGTCACCCCGATGCCGCCATGCATCTGAATAGCTTCTTTGGTCGCCAGCTGGGCAACCTGCCCGGTCTTTGCCTTGGCGAGCGAGCAGGTCATGCCGGCGGATTCAAAATCCTCGTCGAGGTCCTGCAATGATTTCAGCACCGCCGATTTCATCATCTCGATTTCCGTCGCGAGATGGGCGGCGCGATGCTGCAAGCCCTGGAACGAACCGATTTTCTGCCCGAACTGTTCGCGCTCCTTGAGATATTCGGTGGTCACGCCAAACACTTCCTGCGCTGATCCCGACATTTCGGCACTGAGCACCGCTCGGCCGGCCGAAAGAATCCCTTCCAGCGCTTCATAACCGCCGTCGAGCTCACCGAGAATATCATCACCGGTCACTTCCAGCCCGTCGACGCTGATATTGGCCGCGTTGCGGCTGTCGACCATCGGCGTGTGCTCGCGTGAGATTTCCGGCGCATTGGCATCGACAAGGAAGAGCGTGATACCGTCGGCATCACGTTCGTCACCCGACGTGCGCGCCGCGATGATCAGCTTGTCCGCGACATGGCCGTCCGCGACGAACGTCTTTGAACCCGACAGGACATAACCATTGCCCGAAGGCTTGGCTGTGAATGTGATGTGGTCCGGGTCGTGGCGCGGTCCTTCATCCACTGCCAGCGCGAACAGGGTTTCGCCGCTGCTGATTGCGGCAAGATGTTGTTCCTTTTGTTCTTTCGTACCGTATTTCTGGACCGCGGTCGCGCCCAGCACGGAGGTCGAGAAAAAGGGTGAAGCAGTCAGGTTGCGACCCATCTGCTCGGCCAGGACCCCGGCCCCGACATAGCCGAAACCACTGCCGCCATGTTCCTCGTCGACGATGATCCCGGCCCAGCCCATTTCGGCCATTTCGTGCCATAGCTTACGGCAGAATCCGTCTTCCGGCTTGTTGTCGCGCACCTTTCGGAATTCCGAGACCGGTGCATTTTCGCCCAGAAAACCATCGGCGGCATCCTGCAGCATTTCCTGTTCTTCGCTCAATAATAGCGGCATTGATTATCCCCTCCTACTGGCTCGGCAATTCCAGGACACGCTTGGAAATGATGTTGAGTTGGACCTCGGTTGTTCCGCCGAGGATCGAATAGGCCCGGTTGTAAAGCCACATATTGGCAAGGCTGCCATATTCGATGCCTTCTGGCCCGATGGTGGCGCCGTCTGTGCCTTCGATATCCATGCGCAGTTCGGTGCCGCGCTTGGTTAGTTCGGACGCCGCATATTTGAGCATGGACGATTTGGCGCCAAGCCCATTGCCTGCATTGGCTTCGTCCGTCATCCGTTCAACGGTCATATTGTAGGCCCAGTCATCCAGTTCGGCCTGCGCTATGCGTTGGCGCAATGCCGGATCGGCGAGCCGACCGCTTTCGTCCAACCCGATCTTCTCGGCTGCAAAACCGCCGAGGCTTTCGGGACCAGTCGTTCCCCGCAACGGTGAAAGCGATCCGAGCATGCCGCGCTCATGGACCAGCAAGTTCTTCGCAACGTCCCAGCCTCGATTGACCTCGCCAACGACCGATGCATTGCCATCGCCATATTGCTTCGGCACTTTCACATTGTCGAAAAATGTCTCGCAAAATGGCGAGTGACCGGAGATCAGCACGATCGGTTTCACGGTGATGCCCTCGCTCGCCATGTCGATCAGGATGAAGGTGATGCCCTTATGTTTCGGCGCATCGGGATCGGTTCGCACCAGGCAGAATATCCAGTCGGATATGTCGGCATTGGAGGTCCAGATTTTCTGTCCGTTGATCAGCCAGTGATCGCCCTTGTCCTCGCATTTTGTTTTCAGCGAGGCGAGGTCGGAACCGGCTCCCGGTTCGGAATAGCCCTGGCACCAGCGGATCTTGCCGGTTGCAATGTCAGTCAGGTGCTGCGCCTTTTGCTCATGGGTGCCATAGGTCAGCAGCGCGGGGCCAAGCATCGAGATCCCGAAATTGTTGAGGGGTTTTCGCGCATTGATCCGCAGCCGCTCTTCCTCGAGGATCTTGCCTTCCTCGATGGACAGGCCGGCGCCGCCATATTCGGTCGGCCACGTGGGTACGGTGTATCCCTTTGCCAGTGCACGCTCGAACCAGGCCTTCTGGGCCTCAGACTGGAATTCCCATTGCCGGCCGCCCCAGCATTGATTCTCGGCGGTGATGTCGCCATCGCGCATTTCCGGCGGGCAGTTTTCTTCCATCCAGGCCCGGGCTTCGGCGCGAAATTGTTCCAGGTCGCTCATGCTCTATCCCCTCGTCGCAAATATGTCATATGGCAGCGAACCGGACGCGGGGACTGCGTATTTAGTTAGCGACGGCATCCGGAACCTCAATCCAGGCGCAGCAATTGCTTGCCGAAATTCTGCCCGGCAAAGAGTCGCTTGAGCGTGGTGGGGATATTGTCGAACCCTTCCTGGATATCTTCCTTGTAGGTGATCTTCCCGTCCCGGATCCACTGCCGCATGCGCTTTTGCGCGGCGGGATATTCACTCATATAGTCGAGCACGATGAAGCCGGACATGCTCGCCCGCTTGAAGATCAGGTTGAAGTAGTTTTCCGGACCGGCGGGCATGTCACCCTGTTCATAACGCGAGATGCCACCGCAAATCGCGACGCGGGCATGCATGGCCAAGTGCGACAGCGCGTCATTCAGGATCGCACCGCCGACATTGTCGTAGAAAACATCGATCGACTGGTTGCAATGCTCCTTCAGCTTGGACCGGACGTCGTCATTCTTGTAGTCGATCGCGACGTCATAGCCGACGTCATCGGTCAGCCATTTGCACTTTTCCTCACCGCCGGCGATGCCGATGGTGCGGCAGCCACCGATCTTGGCAATCTGGCCCACCATCGAACCTGTCGCCCCGGCTGCACCGGACACCACCACCGTGTCGCCCGGCTGCGGGCGTCCGTGTTTGAGCAAGCCAAAATAGGCGGTCATTCCCGTCGTTCCGAGCGCACCGAGATTGGCGGTAAGCAACTCGTCGTCGGGAACCTTGTTGAGCTCGCCGCCAGGCACGTGCGCATAATCCTGCCAGCGAAGCATGCCCATTACCTTGTCGCCTTCGGCGAAGCCGGGATGGCGCGACTCGACGACGGTGCCGATACCCGATCCGCGCATCACTTCGCCGATTTCGGTCGGCGCGACATAACCGCCGATATTTTCCATCCAGCCCTTTTGTGCCGGATCGAAGCCGAGGACCTCGTTCTTCACCAGGACATGGCCCTCTGCGCATTCCGGCACTTCGGTGACGACCTTCTTGAAATCGTCATCCACCAAGCCGCGTCCCCGGGGGCGGCCATTGATCAGCCATTGCCTGTTGTCGGTCATCTCTTGCTCCTTGGAAAAACTGGAAGCCTGTTAGACCCTTTTCAAAAACGAACTTAACTGCCAGCTTTGATAGCTGGTCCAAAGTCGGTAGTGTGGGAGCTGCACCAGCAGGGAGGAATGGATGGAACGACAGGTTTCGAGCGAAGGCGCGCCGCTTATCTATGCGTTCACCTGCGGTCACATCACCTTGCCGACCAGCTATTTCATCGGCGGCGAAGAGGGCAAGACCAAGGTCCCGGCCTGCGTATTCCTGATCGACCACCCAAAGGGCATGGCGCTGTTCGACACCGGGTTCAGCGACCGGTTTGTCGGCATGGAAAAGGGCCTGGGCAAGATTGTCGACATGCCGGAGGAGCATCCGATCGCCAACCGCCTGCGAGAGTTGGACGTCGATCCCGGACGCATCGACTGGATCATCAATTCGCACCTGCATCTCGACCATGCAGGGGGGAACCATATGCTCCCCAATGCGACCATTATCGTTCAAGACAGTGAATGGGACTACGGATTCGCGGGCGAAGATGGCGCATATGCGGTCGAGGATTTCGACACCGGCCAGCCGGTCAAGCGAATCAACGGCGAACACGACTTGTTCGGCGACGGCAGCGTCATCCTGTTTCCAACACCCGGGCATACGCCTGGCCACCAGTCCGCGCGCGTCCGGACCGCCACCGGCGAGGCAGTACTGGCAGGCGACTGTTGCAATTTCCGCCGGTCACTCGATGAAATGCGCATGCCCGACCAGGTTTACAACGCCGACCACTATCGCGGATCGCTCGAGAAACTGTCACAGCTGCGCCGCGCCGGGGCCCGGATTTTCTATGGCCATGATCCCGATTTCTGGGCCACTGTCCCGCAGGCCCGTTCGCTCGACCTGACCACCGTCGAATAGCGTCACTCCCTATAACAATAGTGGCGGGCAAGGCGGCCTGCGCTATGTAGTTTGCTGTGAAAGGCCCCGGCAGAGGGCCTTGATGAACGGAGCCGAAAAGGAGCAGAGCCTTGGCAACTTCCAACATGGCGGACAAAGATGTCCTGATCGATATTTTCACCCGCGCCGACCTCATCATGCAGTCGGACATCAAGTTCCGGAACATGATAGGCGCCGGCCAATTACAGATCGTCTATTATCCGGTGCGCGGGCAGGAAGTGGTTTCCGCGGCGATGATGGCAGCGGTCAACCAGGACGACTATCTGGTCACCATCTATCGCGGATTGCATGACCAGCTCGCCAAGGGCATTCCTTCCAAGGACCTGTGGGCCGAATTTGCCGGCAAGGCGACTGGCACCTGCAAGGGCAAGGGCGGACCGATGCATATCACCCATCCCGAGACGGGCGTGATGGTCACGACCGGCATTGTCGGTTCGGGCATCCCGATCGCCAACGGCCTGGGCCTCGCCAGCCAGCTCAGCGGTGACGGCAAGGTCACCGTCTGCTGCTTCGGTGACGGCGCCTCCAACATCGGTGCCTTCCACGAAGGGCTGAACATGGCGCAAATCTGGAAGCTGCCGGTGATTTTCCTGTGCCAGAACAACCTTTATGGCGAGCATACCCACATGCGCGATACCACCGCTTCCGAGACAATCGCCCAGCGCGGCGAGGGACTGGGCCTGCATTCGGTGCGCGTGAACGGCAATGACGCCAGCGAAATGTATGCCGCGGCCAAGGAAGCAGTCGACCGCGCCCGTGCCGGTGAAGGCCCGACGCTGATCGAGGCGATGACCTTCCGCTATCATGGTCACCTGCTCGGTGATGACAGCCATTATATTCCGAAAGAGGAAATGCAGGCGGCCAAGGATGCCGACCCGATGCCGATCCTGCGCCAGCAATTGCTAGACATGCAGGTCAGCGAGGGAGACATTGAGGCGATCGAAGCCAAGAACAAGGCGGTCATCGAAGAGGCGGCGCAATATGCGCTCGACAGCGAATATCCGCCGGGAGACGAATATCGCAAGGATGTCCTGGACGTGGAGATTGCGGCATGACCGAGACAATGGAAAAGACCAAGGAAATCATGTTCGCCCAGGCGCTCAACATGGCGATGAGCAAGGCGATGGCCGACGACGACAAGGTGATCCTGCTCGGCGAGGACATTGCCGACGAACAGGGCGGCGGTGTGTTCAAGGTGACACTCGGCCTGTCCGGCCAGTATGGCACGGACCGCGTCCGTTCGACACCGATTTCGGAACAGGCGATTGTCGGCGCGGCCGTCGGTTCAGCGCTGGTCGGCTACAAGCCGGTGGCCGAAATCATGCTTATGAACTTCATCACCGTCGCGATGGACCAGCTGGTCAACCATGCCGCGAAGATCCGTTTCATGTCTGGCGGCCAGACCAGCGTGCCGCTGACGATCCGGACGACCACCGGTGCCGGGACCGGCCTCGGCGGGCAGCATAGTGACATGCTCGAGGCATGGCTTGCGCACGTGCCGGGCCTGAAGGTCGTCGCCGCATCCAATCCCAAGGATGCCTATGGCCTGCTCTACTCCTCGATCATGGACGACAACCCGGTCGTGTTCATCGAGAATACGCCGACTTACTTCACCAAGGGCGAGGCGCCCGAGCCCGACCATCACGTGCCGCTCGGCAAGGCCGCAATCACCCGTGAAGGTACGGATGTGACGCTGATCACCTATGGCAGCGGTGTCAGCCGCTCGATCGCGGCGGCCGACAAGCTGGCCGAGGACGGCATCTCCTGCGAGATCGTCGACCTGCGCACGATCGCGCCCTATGACGAGGAAACGGTGCTCAACAGCGTTGCCAAGACCAAGGCCGCTGTGACCGTGCACGAAGCCGTGAAACAATATGGCACCGGCGCAGAAATCGCGTCACGCATCCATGAAGAGCTGTTCTCCGAACTCAGGGGCCCTGTCGGCCGGGTGGGCTCCGGCTATGCGCCGGTCCCGTTCTCGCCGGCGATCGAGCAGGCCTGGATGTTCAGCGCAGACGATATCGAGCGCGAAGTGCGCAAACTATTGGGGTAAACATGGCTACCGAAATTCGCATTCCGAAACTGGGCTTCAGCATGGAAGCCGGCATCCTCGCCGAGTGGCTGGTCGAAGATGGAGCCGACGTTACCGAAGGCCAGGAAATCTATGCCCTCGAGAATGAAAAATCGACGCAGGAAGTCGAGTCACCCGCTACCGGCAAGCTGAAAATCATCATCCAGGCCGATGGTGAAGAATATCCGGTTGGCGAACTTATTGGCATGATTGAATAAATTCAGACAAACTCTCTCCAGTCCCTATCATTATTGATAGGGGTGTTTGGTTGACTGCAAAACCAAACGGCGCGACAACACCCCTAATAAAAATAATAGCTGTCGCGAGGAGAGAGGGCCGATGGCCGAAAATTTTGTTGCCCAGATTCCCGAGGTTGGGCGCAAGCGTTTTACCGAAAATCTGAAGAGCGTTACCATCACCAATCCGTCCGAAATCCGGCCGGCCGCCGAAGCGCTCCATGAAATCGCACAGTCCTATGGTTTCCGCATAGCGGTCAGCGCCGACATTTCCTCCAAGGCGCACCTCGTTGACGCCGAGGGCAACCTTCTCAACAAGGACGTATTTGGCTGGGTCGCCGAGGGTGAACGCTGGTGGGAGGATACCCGCCTGGCACTGACCTCGCCCCTGCCCCGCGCCTGCCGCTACGAAAGCGAGCCGATGTGGTGCAATGCCGACGGCTTCCACGGCCATTGGAATAACGAGTATCTCGACAAGATCGACCTCCAGGATTACTTTGCCCAATATTCCTCTTCCAAGTCCGTGATACTGGTGCCGGTACACCTGCCGTTCGGGCAAATCGCATCGACGAGCTTCTCGCCAATGGACAAGGACATGGCCGACCTGACCGAGCCCTTCGGCCTCTATTCCGATTTCCTAGGGATCGTGACCCGGCGTTTCGTCACGGGCTATGTGCTTGCGATGCGGGAGAAGCACCGGATGCCGGCCAACTGCATCCTGTCCAAACGCGAGGCCGAGTGCCTGCACTGGGCCGCGATCGGCAAGACCGACAAGGAAATCAGCATGATCCTTTCGCTCAGCCACGCGACGATCCGTTATCATGTGAACCGTGCCGGTCAGAAACTGAACAGCGTCAATCGCGGCCAGACGATCTTCAAGGCCGGACAGCTGGGATATCTGGGCGCGACGGATTAGGTATCCTGAAAATTTGTGTTCCGCACTTGATGCGGAACCATGGAAATAACGCACAAGGCCTGCACCGCTCCGCATCAAGTGCGGAGCACGATTGTGGCACTCCACATGCAAAAACCCTCTCCCATGGGGAGAGGCAACAAGCTTTCCCCGGACTTGATCCGGGGTTAGGCGCAGTCGGTGAGGGGTTCGACGCTATCGATGGCTCACTTCCCCTCACCGAGTTTCGCCAGCGAACAAGTTCGCAAGCTTCACTTGCCTCTCCCTATGGGAGAGGATCTTAAGGTCTATCTTCGAAGGATCGCGAACACCGCGCTCATCGTCATCAGCACCTCATCGCCACAGACGATACGCCCGCTGCAATAGGCGGTGCGTTTGCTCATCCGGTCGATCCGGCAATAGGCCTCGACCCAATCGTCGAGCTTGGCGGCGGCGAGGTAGTTGGAGTTGAGGTTCATCGTGGCAACGGGCAGAGGCGGATCTTCGGCCCGGTGCACCTGGTAGCTGAGCGCAACATCGGCCAGCGTCCCCAGCACACCGCCATGGGCAACCTTGATGTGATTGATCTGGCCCTTGTGGATACGCGTACCGATTACGATGCAATCGGCATCCTGCCGCTCATAATAGGGCCCGGCCATGTCGAGAAAGGGGCTCGAAAAACGGGCCCGTTCAAATCCGGCCGGGATGTCCTCCACCCTGTCGACCGGGTCTAGGCTGCGACTTTCGATTTGGGCGTCTTCGGCGCTTCCTCGCTGGTCAGCCACTTCTCGAGCGTCTCGTGGAAATGGCGGATCTTCGATTCCTGGTACTGGGCGAACATCGTCTTGCCGTGCGAGTGGTTCCTGACCCCCTTCTGCACTGCCTTGTGGTTCAGATAATCCTGGTTGAAGATCTTCAGCAGGTAGCTGCCGAAATTGGGTGCCTCGGTATAGTCGTCATGCAGGTCGAGGAAGGTGCATTCCGCCGGCTCAGGCCGCTCGGCGCCCTCGGGCAGCGGGATCATGTACATCACCTCGTGCAGCGATTGCTCCGGATTGTCGCCATCGGGACGGAACCGGTAGAAGATCGGGTTGAAATCGGCCCAGGGGCTGATGTTCGGGAAGACGCTGTAGAAGATCGAGTCGTTCAGATCCGCATCGGCAATCTCGTCAACATAATCGCCCCAGACTTCGCGCATGTCCTCGCGGCGGGCACTGGCAATGGCATCACGATATTCGCGCGGGGAGCCCGGCGGAAATGGTGCGTCCATTTCCTCTTCTTCCGGCGCGATCTTGCCGCCGATCCAGTTGCACATGTGCGTGTCGGCGTTCTTCACATCGCCCTCGATGTAATTGGCCTCCATGTCGAAAATGCCCTTCTTGCCATTGGGCAATTCGACTTCGACCCGGTTTTCCTCGAGCCGGCGGTAGACATGGTTGGAGATCGGGTGGGTGAAACTCTTGAACAGCTTGCCGTCCGGAAATGCCGTCGGGTCCGGGTTGGTGAGATCGGTATGCGGGCTCGGCGGGCCGGACGCAGACATTGCGCGCGACATGTTGGTCCACACGTCATATTTGGAATTGGCGTCGGAGAAAGTCGGCATCAGCACCGGGTGGGTGCCAACCACATGATAGCTTTCCATGAAGGCTTCCTGCGCGATCTTCCAGTTGCAGGGCAGACGCTTGATCAGGTGGGCCGCCTTGTAGCGCCGCTCGAACGGGATTCGGAAGTGGCGATCAATGTCGCCAAGGAAATCTTCCAGTGGTTCACAATTCGGATCGGGATTGATGAATATGAAGCCGCCCCATTGGCCAACCTGGACTTCATCAAGGCTGTGCGTTTCTTCGCTCACGGTCGGGAAGTCCCACTGGCACGGCACTTCCTTCAGCTTGCCATTCAATTCCCACGACCAGCCGTGGAACGGGCAGCGCAGGACCTTGAGGCCTTTCTTGTCCGCATCGCACAGGGCGCGGCCGCGATGGAGGCAGGCATTGGGGAAGGCCTTGTAGACGCCTTCTTCGGCATGCACGACGATGAAGGAGAGGCCAGCGATGTCATAGACATGCGTGTCACCGACATTGGGAATGTCGTCCTTGTGGCAGGCCATCTGCCAGACCCGCTTCCACAGCATTTCGACCTCGCGGTCATGTTCTTCCTTGGTGTAATAGCGGCTGATCTCGACCGTGGTCACACCCGGTTCCATCGGCGAATCTTCCAGGTAGACCGCTGGGGGCGGCACGGTGTCGCCTTCGAGGATCTCGTTATAGGAAATGCCGTTGGACCGATTATGGCCAGTAAGCGTCTCAACCATCATGCTCTCCTTGCACACACAACATGTTTGCCGACACGATAGCCGGAATTAGCCCGCTTGCCACTAATGAATCTGGCAGCAAATCAGGCTTTTGACCTAGTGGTTTTGACAGGATTGGCTCGCCCGGTGATCTGTGTATCCTGCGGGCATAAATGACGGCAAAACAATGCCGCACAAAGGAGAGCCAATCCCGTGAAACTACATTCCAGCCTCGGCCCCAATCCGCGATTGGTCCGGATGTTCCTGGTCGAGAAAGACATCGAGGTGGAACGCATCCACTATGACATTATCGCCGGCGAAAATCGCAATCCCGATTATGCAAAGAAAAACGTCATGCAAACCACGCCGACGCTGGAGCTGGACGATGGCACCTGCCTCACCGAATCGACGGTGATTTGCGAATATCTGGAAGAGATCAAACCCGACCCGGTGCTGATCGGATCGACGCCGGAAGAGCGCGCCGAAACGCGGCGCTGGGCACGACGGATTGACCAGGAAATCGCAGTGCCGATGACCATGGGGTTTCGCGGCGGCGCTGGCCGTCCGATGTTCGAACCGCGGATGAACGTGGTCAGCCCGGAAGCGGCGGCGGAGTTGTCCGCAATGTCGGACAAGCACTGGATCTGGCTCGACGGGCAGCTGGGCGACAAGGACCATATTTGCCATGACCGGCTGACGCTGGCTGACCTGGTGGCATTCTGCTTCATCAAATTTGGTGGCACGGTGGGCTGGTCGCTACCAGAGGGTAGCGACAACCTCGCGCGTTTCGCAGCCAGGATGGAAGAACGCCCCTCGGCAGAGATCTGGCAGCAGGCGGAATGAGCGAAAAGCCCGCTTCCCTCGCCAAGCTCGGCTCGATCATGCAGATCAGCTATGTGCCAGAGGATTATGATGCGGCGCTGGACTACTGGACCAGCAAGATGGGCGCCGGGCCCTTTTTCCATACCGAGAAGGTCGATGTGGAGAATGTCAAATATCGCGGCGAACCTTCAGACATCCAGTTTTCCATGGCAATCGGCTATTGGGGCGATATCCAGGTCGAACTGATCCGCCCGAACAATGACGCACCCTCGATGTTCAAGGACTGGCGCGAACAGGGCCTGCAGGGCGTGCAGCATCTTTGCCTGATTGTCGATGACCTCGCCCATGCCCGCGAACTGACCGAGGAGGCCGGCGGCGAGATCATCCAGGAGGTGAGCCTCCCGGGCGGCGTCGGCGGCGCCTTCTACGCGGATTATGGCGGCGGTCCGGGAACGATCATCGAATATCTGGAGATACCGCAGGCCGGCCTCGACGGCTTTGCCGCGATGCGCCAGGCACATCTGGACTGGGATGGCGAGACCAACCCGGTCATCGGGAGGTAGGAATGACCGAAGCAGCTGAACGCAGACCTGACCAGAAGCCCATCAAGTGCGTGCTGGTCGCGGCGGGGCAGTATCACGACATCGACTTTGCCCGGCTCGAAATCCTGAAATTGCTCGCCGAGGATGACCGCATCCGGGTGCGGATTTTCGAGGATTACGAGAATATCGAGGCGATCAAGGGCGCGGACATATTGATCAGCTACACCTGCAATGTCGTGCCCAGCGCCGAAGCGCAGCAGAACGTCCAGGACTTCGTCAACAATGGCGGTCATTATTTCGCGCTGCACGGCACCAATGCGGTACTCCAGTTCCTGGAGAACGGCCTGGTCGACGCGCCGGATGACATGCCCGTCATGGCCGACACGCTCGGCACCCGGTTCCTGTCGCACCCGCCGATCGTCCCGTTCACCATCCGCAACGCCCAGCCCGACCATCCTCTGGTCAAGGGTATTCCGGAAAGTTTCGAGACTACCGACGAGCAATATCTGGTCGAGACGCGGGCCGAACTCGATGTGCTGCTCGACACCGAATATAACGGCACGGACAGCCTCGAAGGCTTTGTCCATGGCGACATGCCGAAGGAAAAGCACCCGGTCTTCTATATCCGCCGCATGGGCGAAGGCGCGGTGCTCTACCTGACCATGGGCCATTGCCGCGGCCATTATGACATGGAACCGGTGCTCGACTGGTGGCCGGAGATCGACCGCTCGGGCTGGCAGCAGCCGATCATCTACGACCTGCTCCGGCGCGGCATCGCATGGATTTGCGCGCCGACCATCGCGAAATTCTAGGAGGCTCGTGCTCCGCACTTGATGCGGAGCGCTGCAGGAAAACATTGATTTGACCCAACACTCCGGATCGGGTCCGGAGTACAAGATTAGAAAAGGAGAGCAAAATGGACTTAGGACTGAAGGGCAAGAAGGTCATTCTCACCGGCGGCAGCCGCGGGCTCGGCCGCGCCGCGCTGGAGCATTTCGCCAGGGAAGGCGCCGATGTCGCATTCTTCTCGCGCAATGCCGAGCAAGTGGAAGCCGCGAAGACGGAACTGGAAGCGCATGGCGGCAAGGTGTTCGCCGAAGCCTTCGACATGAGCGACATGGACGGCTACCCCGCATGGCTGGAAAAGGCTGCGGGCGAGCTGGGCGGCTGCGACATCTTCATCCACAATGCAAGCTCCTCGGGCGCGGGCGCGACGGGCGACTGGGAAGTCACCTTCAACACCGACATTGTCGGCGCCGTGAAGGCACTGGAAGTGCTGGAACCGCATCTTGAAAAGTCTGACGACGGTTCGATCATCTTCATGTCGTCGACCGCTGCGTTCGAAACCTTCGTCGCGCCGCAGGCCTTCAACGCGATGAAAGCCGCGCTGATCACCTATGGCAGCCAGCTCAGCCAGGCGCTGGGTCCCAAGGGCATCCGCGTCAATGTCGTGTCGCCCGGCCCGATCAAGTTTCCCGGTGGCAACTGGTCGCAGATTGAAAAGGGCATGCCCGAATTCTACGAGGCGACCAAGGCCGGCTTTGCGCTCGGCGATTTCGGCGAAGCCGACGACGTGGCACGCAGCGTCGTGTTCCTCGCCAGCCCCGCATCCAGCTACACAACCGGTGCGCACCTGGTCATCGACGGCGGCTTTACCAAGCGCGTCCAGTTCTAGGTGGCAACCGCCACCAATGAATATCCGGCGAAGGGCTATGCCGCCCATTCGCCGGATACGCCTTTGGAGCCGTTCGAATTCACCCGCAGGGGATTGCGGCACGACGATGTGCTGATTGAAATCTCGCATTGCGGGATCTGCCATTCGGACCTCCACACCGCCCGCAACGACTGGGGCGGCACCCGCTATCCCATCGTCCCGGGCCATGAAATTGTCGGCCACGTCCGCGCCGTAGGCGAAGATGTCAGCGATTTTGCCAAGGGCGACCGGGTCGCGGTGGGTTGCATGGTCGACAGCTGCCTGGAATGCGACCATTGCGAAAAGGGGCTGGAGCAATATTGCCTCAATGGCGGCATGACCGGCACCTATAATGGCAAGGACCGCCGCGACGGTACGCCAACCCATGGCGGCTATTCCGACATGATCGTCGTGCGCCGGGAGTTCGTGCTGCGTATCCCGGACGGCATGGACATGGCCGCTGCTGCGCCGCTGCTCTGCGCCGGAATCACCACCTATTCGCCGCTCAGGCAGTGGCAGACCGGCCCCGGCAGCAAGGTCGCCGTGGTCGGGCTGGGCGGGCTCGGTCACATGGGCGTCAAGCTGGCGGTCGCCATGGGCGCCGAGGTGACACTGATCTCGCGCACCGCGGACAAGTTTGGCGATGCCGAGCGGCTGGGCGCCGCCCACACGTTGCTGTCGACCGATCGCGACGCGATGAAGCAGGCCGCGAACAGCTTCGACCTCGTCATCAACACGATTCCCGTTCCCCACCCGGTGGCGCATTACATGCCGCTGATGAAGGTCGACTGCGCCCAGGTGCTGGTCGGTGTGATCGATATGCTGCCGGAAATGCACAGCGGCCATTTTCTCGGCCGGCGCATCCTGACCGGCTCGGGCATTGGCGGCATTGCAGAGACTCAGGAGATGCTCGATTTCTGCGCCGCAAATGACGTGCTGCCCGACGTCGAATATATCCGCATGGACCAGGTCAACGAGGCTTATGACCGGATGGAACAGTCCGACGTGCGGTACCGCTTCGTCATCGACATGGCATCGTTGAAGGAGCCCGGCTGAACCGTGGCGCTGGCCGTGGACCATGTCGTGTGGGGCGCGCCTGATCTCGACGAAGGCAATGCAATCATCGAAAAGCTGCTCGGCGTGGCCCCGGTTCCCGGCGGTTCCCATGCCGGCTTCGGCACGCGCAACGCATTGCTAGGCTTCGGCGCCGGCAGCTATCTCGAGGTCATCGCACCGGACAGCGGCGCCTTGCCACCCGGCTCACTGGGCGAACGATTGCAAAAGTTGGAGGCACCCGGCCTTGTCACCTGCGTCAATCGCAGCGACAATCTAGCGAAACTGGCCAAAACGGCGGCGGCTCTGCAATCGGTCGAGACGCTGGGTCCGCTAGCCGTCGAGCGAAAGACACCCGCGGGTGATTTGCTCTGCTGGGAGCTGCTGTTCCTGACCGGCCATGAGTTTGGCGGCCTGGTGCCGTTTTTCATCGACTGGAAGGAAAGCGTCCACCCGTCGAAGACTTCCCCCGCATGCGGCCGCCTGAAAGAAATTCGAATGCGGTCGCCGCACGCCGATGCACTGAACGGCATTTTCGAGAAGCTGGGCATGGAAGCTGAGGCCGAGCAGGCCGGCCAAGCGGCGCTGGAAGTCGTGGTCGCCGGCAGCAGGGGCGACGTCACGCTCCAGTCCACGCCCGAAACGGTAAAGCTGTCCTTCCTTTAGTCCAGCGGTCGTGGGAGACTGAAAGGCCAGCTATTTGCGGTTGCGAAGTGAAAATCGCCAGGGACGGCGAGATTTGCCGAATTGCAGCGCCGGCCGCGGCGCAGTGTTTTCGGTTACCAGCTTGCGGTTTCGTTCGAGGAAGATTGCCGTGATGACGCCTGCGATTGCGCCAAACAGGTGCGATTCAAAGGAAACGAAGCCGGCGGTGGGCAAGACGCCAACCACCATGCCGCCGTAGAAAAAGACAACGCCAAGCGCGATGACAATGTTGCGGAAACTGCGTTCTATCCATCCAAGTGCGATGGTCAGGCTCCATAACCCGAAAATCCAGCCACTCGCGCCAATATGCAGGGCATCGCGGGCAAACAGCCAGACGAGAATACCGGTGATGGTTATGATCAGGAAGCTGGCGGCCAGGAAATAGCGCGTGCCGTTGAGCAAACAAAGGAAGCTGAACACCACGATCGCGAGCATGTTGTTCCCCAGATGCGTGAAATCACCATGCAGCCACGGCGCGGCGAAGATCGTGTAAATACTGTCAATCGCGCGCGGTTCGATGCCGTAACTGTTCAGATAACCGCCCGACAAGAGATTGGCGAAATGAACCGCAAGAAGCAATCCGCACAGGATCGCAATGACTTTCAGGCGTTCTGTCAGCTTGGGAATGTTCATTGGTTGGGCTGGACTAGCATCCGGTCGACTACGCTGCAAATTTGCGGGATACCGTGTGTCCGCTTTGGGCGCAGAAGGTGACACTGAGTAAACCAATTCCAAATGCCGATCGATGGACAGCTTGGACCGTTTTTGATTAGATCGCTTGGCTTAGAATTTGCCAAGCGAGCGCCACCTGACAAGCAAATCCGACCATGAATGCTAGTGATTTAAGGACAGGTACGGCAAATGTAAGCAAGAAGAAATGGAGCACCCGCGCCCACAAATAGACTGCGCAAGCCAAGATCGTGATCTCATTGGAGATTCCCGCGACATGAGCAACCAGAACCAGCGGAGCGAAAACGATCAGGTTCTCAATGGCGTTGACATGAGCTCGGTCGACTCTGTCAGCCCAAGCCGCGAGAGCAACTGGCGCTTGCGGATAGCCGAGCGCATCCTTCAGTCCTCTAACTGCAACAAGATGCAGAATCTTGGGCATCCAGACCAAACCTGTGAAGAGGGTTACAACAGTCAAATATGCAAGTTCAGTTGTCATGACCTGAATGGCCTTTCCGGTGCAATCTGTTTGTCATTGGAAACGGCCAGGGTCTGATACCGACTACCTCTGCCGCGCAAAACATCGAATTGCGTTCAGTATTACGGTTGGATGACGGCTGCCGATTGACGATTCTTGCCAGTCATCTGATCGTGATAGGCAATCATGGGGAGATGTTTTGTGGCGGCGATGGCCTTGTTCATAAGATCGCGGCGACACTCCTTCTTGGCTCCATAAGTAGCTAAGTCTGAGATATTAGAGCAATCTCTGCGGGCCGTTCTTTCAAAATTTGAGTAGTTTTCTTCCGTTGAAATTGACTTGTCGAATCGGAACGACGTGGTCCGCATTTCCTGGGCAGATACGGTGGTTGTTGAAACGACTGCTACAAAGCCGGCAATGAACGCCTTTGACAATACTGACATTTTGGTCTCCAAAACCTATTTGCGCCGAAAGTGGCTGCCAAGACGGTTTTGAAGGATCCCGCCCTCAAACTCCTGTGGTCATGATGATTGTTCCATGATGGAAATGTGAGGTATCTGAAAAATAAAAGAAATAATTGACCGAGTGCTGTCCATTCACGTTTCGGAGTGATTGGAACTTGTATAATAGACAGTCGTGTATCACCCAAGTGCGAAGGTCACGCAATTTCTGAAGGACACGTATTGGAACGTCCGAATTTCAATCTGAGTGAGGGGTTTCGCCTTGGCAATGCGATCGTTATCCCGGCTCGCAATATCGTTTTTGCCGATGACCGAGAAGTCCAACTGGAACCCAGGATCATGGACGTCTGCCTGTTCTTTGCTGAACGGAGTGGTGAGGTCGTTTCCCGTGAAGAGCTGATAGAAGCCGTCTGGAAGGTCAAATTCGGTTCAGATGAGAGCCTGACACGCGCTATATATATATTGCGAAAAGCATTCTCCCATTCCCCTCCGGACAACATTGTTTTCGAAACCATCCATAAAAAGGGTTACCGCCTTGCAGCTTCGGTTGCGCCATTGGAGTCTTCCCATGCGACTCCAACCGTGACGGCCCTTCGCGATTCAAGGCCCGGTAATGTTGAAGCATCGCAAAATGTTTCTCTCGGTTCTCAGCCACTACCTAGTCCCGAAACAACAGATAAGCGCGGTTCGATGCCTTCGCTTGCAATTTTGCCTTTTTCCAGCCGGTCAAAGATCGAGGATGATCAGATTTTTGCAGAAGGAATGGTTGAAGACATTGTCGCCGCACTCTCTCAAAGCGCCGCTTTGCGAGTTCTCGGAAGTATTTCAACGGCACATCTGAAAAAGGGCCATATCGCAAATCTCGCAGCGATTGGCGAGCAATTGGGTGTCACATATCTTATGGAAGGTAATGTTCGCAGGACAGGAACCGATTTCAGGGTCGCGACCCAGCTAGTCGCCGCAGAGACCGGAGAGTTGGTCTGGTCCGGTCAATTCACCAAGCCACTTGATGCCCTGCAAGACCTGCAAGAAGAACTGGTTATCGAAGTGGCGGTGGCACTCGGCGTCAAAATACAGGCTCTGGACATGGAAAGGGCGCTTCGCAAGCCCGACAACCTAACCGCTTGGGATGCGGTCCAACGTTGTGTTCTTGCAATGCGACGCTTTAGCATTGGCGGCATGCAGACTGCCATTGTGGAAGCAAATCGTGCCGTCGATCTCGCCCCAGATTTTGCTTTTGCTCATGCAATTTGGGCGAATGCATCCGCAACCTTGTACATGATTGCCAGTCCGGATGATCCCGCGAGAGTATCTCAAATTCGGGGCCATGCCAAAAGAGCGCTCGAGCTTGATCCTGATTCAGCCGGTGTCTTGTCCTCGATCGCTTCGGCCTATGCGAATATCGGGGCTCCCGAAGAAGGCCTGCGCTGGGCTACCAAAGCCTACAATATAACGCCCAACAACGGCCTTGTGGCGCAAAGCCTTGGCAGTTGTCACGCGCTTTTGAACCAGACAGAGGAGGCGATGAAATATCTGGACATCTCGTTTTCCTTGATGCCGGGTTCCTATATGCGCGTATGGTCCAGGACGCGTCAGGCCAATGTATTGGTCCGTGATCGCCGCTTGGCAGAAGCAGAGGCATATTTGGATGAATGCCAGGTAATTGATCCGGAGTTCCGGGCCTCCTATGCGCTTAAAGTTTGGTTGAGCTGGCATGACGGGCGGCATGATGAGGCCATTCGAATATTGTCTGCATTGCAAAAAGCCGGATTGGATCGGGCGACTACTGAACGATTGGTGAGCCGAAACTTTATCAACAGCCCCGTTTGTGATGAGATTCTGGCAGAAACCGAGGTGATATGGTCTGCCATTGAGCAGCCATGATCGAAAAGGCCGGAAGCAATGTGGTCTGCGTTTCGGACCTTTAAGCACCAATTGCCGCTTTCGGCAAAAAAGCACCCACCCGAAAGCAGCCCCTTCAACCCCTCACTTCCCCTTGCCCATGAATGCGGCGATGCGGTCCTGCATGTCGGGGCCGTGGCCTTCATTTTCCATGACTTCCCATTGCAGCCCGGCGTCGAGCGCATCGTTGTCGGTGGCTTCCAGCAGCCGCTTGTTGGCGGCGTGGGAGAAGGCGGAATTGGCGGTGATGCGTTCGGCCAGTGACGCTATTTCCGCGTCAAAGTCGTCAAGCGGCACCGAATAGTCGGCGAGGCCGATGCGGACCGCTTCGTCGGCGCCGATCATGTCGGCGGTGAACATCAGCCGCTTGGCCGTGGCGATGCCGACGCGGCGGGGCAGCCGCTGGCTCATGCCCCAGATCGGGGTCAGCGCCCATTTCGCGTGGGTGTCGCCAAAGCGCGCGCTGTCCGCGGCGAGGATGAAATCGGCGGCCAGCGCCACTTCGAGCGCGCCTGTATAGCAATGGCCATGCACCGCCGCGATCACCGGCTTGGGCAGTTTTTCCATCAGCCGCAACGTCTCCGAATGCCAGCCGCGCGAGGGCACTTCCTCGCCCTCGGCAATGTCGCCCAGGTCGTGGCCGGCGGAAAAGCACTTGCCCGCGCCGCGCAGCACGACGCAGCTGATCGAATCGTCCTTGCGCAAGTCGGCGACATGGCCGCGCAGTTCCTTGAACATCGCCACGGTCAGCGCGTTCAGCTTGTCGGGCCGGTTGAGCGTCAGCAGCGTCCAGCCGTCCCTGTCCGCACGCAATACAAGATCAGCCATTTGTCCCTCCTCACCGGGCCTAGTTCACGGCCCGGTCCTTGCCTTCCCAATAGGGCGCGCGCAGGTCCTTGCGCAAGATCTTGCCCGACGGATTGCGCGGCAGGGCGTCGATGAAGTCGACTGATTTCGGGCATTTGTAGCCGGCGATATGCTCGCGCGCATGGGCGATCACCTCGGCCTCGTCGAGCTGCTGCCCCTCCTTGACGACGACGCAGGCCTTGACCGCCTCGCCCCACTTGTCATCGGGCACGCCGATCACCGCGACATCGGCGACCTTCGGATTGGCGTAGATCGCGTTCTCGACCTC
>JAAUYH010209312.1_pt1 | contig 20123 bp, 16 predicted proteins | sample 7278061 | NCBI WGS metagenome assembly JAAUYH01 (sample SAMN14350203, study PRJNA611818) | marine sediment metagenome | isolation source: surface marine sediment (0.6m) | place: French Polynesia: Moorea | collected 2018-08 | reverse complement strand
TTTGGCAAGCAGCTACGGTATCTGTATTAAGATGATTACCATGCTTAACTAGATGTAATACTAATCTACGTAAATCATTAGCCATGTATGCAGGAAAAGCTAATGGTCTTTGCCAACTCTTAAGCGTCATCATTCGCAATCTATGTCTGCTTAAACCTACACAACGAACTAATAAACGCAAGTATTCTTTTTGTAAGCGAGCATTGGGAATTTTATGCCGAACAACCATAGCGGGGTTGTACCAAATTTCCCATCCTCCTTGCTGAATGTGTAGTAAAGCTTCTAAATCTTCACTCGCTAATCCTGCTTCTTTACCTGTATGATTCAAAACAAGACGCTGAGGTACTGTTTGTAACCATGCTTCTTTCCTAACTACTAAACCCGCAGCAGGAGGCAGCATTTTGTTACGGGGTTCGTATTTAGAGGCTTTATCTCCTCGTTCGATAATGGCTAAAAAGCAAGATATTTGCTGAAAATTACTAGGAAGCTCATCTGAGGACTTTTGTTCAAAGAAATCTGCATGAATTTGACTACCGTAAGCTCCTACTTCGGGATGTGCTTGACCAAATTTATAAGCTTCATAGACCCAATCTGGGGCAGGTAGGTTATCATCATCGAGAAAAGCAACTAGTTCTCCTTCTGATTTTTCTACTGCTTTTTGTCTGGCAAAAGCTGCACCCTGTTCTGGAGCAAAATAATATTTTAAGGGATAATCTGATAACCAATTAGCCTGATAATCTTTAACTACTTTAGCGGTATTATCTGTACTGTTATTATCAACAACAATTATTTCCCAGGTAAAAGATTCCTGTTCTTGTTGCGATCGAACACAGTATTCTATACATAGTTTAAGCTTGTCTAAAACATCTGGTAATCTATTTTCGCCATTATAAGTAGGAATTGCTACAGTTAAATCCATGTTTATTTCTCAGTTATTGGTTACGTGGTTGTACAAAATTGATTTCTTGGTTGAAGTAGGCAATGGGTGATAGGGAACAGGTGACAGGAAGTAGTAATCAGTAATCAGTAATCAGTAATCAGTAATTGTTTTTGATTCATAGTCAGCCAAAGCTGAGGTAAATTTTGCTGTAAAGTTAATAAGAATTTTTGGGTTATAACTTTTGAAAGTTTTATTTTTAAAATAAAAGCCCAACCTTGATAAGACAATATTGTTGTGCCTGCAACTTTGAGTGCATCTAAAGGCTGTTTATGTTTTAGTCCAACTAAAAACCAATGAAGTTTTAAATAATTCTGAATTAGTTCTAGTTCTGGAAGAGATGAACGATATTTTTCAGAAATTAAAGTATATATTTCTTGCTTAAGAATAAAATTAGTTTCTAATCTTTGTTGTAGAGTTAATTGTTTATGACAACTTCCAGACCAAATAGTTCTATATCCTAAATATTCATTCACAAAAACTGCATCACCATATTTAGCAATTTGAATCCAAGAATAAATATCATCACAGTTTCCATCAAAATCTGAGTTCCATCCTCCAGATTTAATAAAAGCTTCTTTTTTGAAAGATACTTGTACTGGTGTGCCAAAAGGAACTACTTCTAAAAGCATTCCATAATGAATATCTTCTTGAGAAATATAACAAGCTTTGCCAGAACCAACTCGATCGGTTCGACTAACTTCTGAGCCATTCATATCAACTTGAATAGCTTGACATGAACAAATAGCTGCTTGAGGACAAGCCTGGATTGCTGCTGTTAGTTTTTCAATACAATTAGGAGCAAGATAATCATCATCATCTAGTAGCTTAATCCAATCTCCTTGGGCAGCATTAATGCCAGCATTAACTGTTGCTGAATGACCAATATTAACACTATTACGATGATAAACAACTCGATCGCCTAAACTTTCAATATACTCTTCTGTTCCATCATTAGAACCATCATCTGCAACCACAACTTCGCAAGCTATAGTTTGATTTAAAGCAGATTCAACTGCACGTTTCAGTAAAGATAAACGATTATATGTAGTGATTATAATAGTAAATTTCATCTTAATAAAAAAATTTTTACTGCTCAAAATAAGAAATTATATCTATTACTATCTAGGCTTCTATTTTTATATTTGTCGATATATTTTTGTTGGATTTACGGAGATTTAATATTGACTTTTTTTGTTTGCAAAAAATACTGATTTTCTCTATTTATTAGCAGCTATTATTTCCAAGAAAACTTAACAAATAACTCATCCGAGCTTCATTAAAAATCAATGAAGCTATACAATAGCTATTAACTAAAGAAATTACTTAGAAAAACATCAATAAAATGAACTGGTTGAAGTTGTTAGTTAAGATCGAATAGCATTTCACTCTTACAGCGATCGTTAATCAAGGTTAAACTGCATCTCGTTTGTTTGTGGCGCGTATGTATTTTAAGTGAATAGGCAAGATTAATTAAACAAATTGTATTTCTGTTGTCTATTAAGTTATGGTATCTATTGGCTGATCTGCTCTTAGCTATCGGTATGATACCGTTTCTATTTATCTGTTACAGATGATTAACACGGTGAGACAGTGCGGTCTTGAGCGAGAGGGGTGGCGAGGTTTCCTCGCCATACCCAATCGAAGCTTGGGGGTTCCCCCCATGAGCAACTGCGAACCCGAAGGGAGACGCGAAGATCGGTGTGTAGCAGTAATTTGGGTAATGAGTATAACAATTAGCAATACTACAATTATTATGGATATTACTAACGATTTACACGTTATTGAAACTAGACCCTTATTAAGTCCTGCATATATTAAAAGTGAATTTCCGCTTACAGATAAAGCAGCAACTCTAGTTAGTCACACTCGCGATCGCATTCGCAATATCTTAGTGGGAAAAGATCAAAGACTATTAGTAGTGGTGGGACCTTGTTCTATTCATGATGTCCAAGCTGCGGAAGAATATGGCAAAAGACTAACTCGCCTACGAGATGAATTACAAAATGAACTAGAAATCTTGATGCGCGTTTATTTTGAAAAGCCTCGTACTTCTGTAGGTTGGAAAGGATTAATTAACGATCCTCATCTTGATAATACCTACGATATTAATACTGGGTTGAGAATGGCACGAAAACTACTGCTAGACTTAGCTCATATCAATTTACCAGCAGCTACAGAATTACTCGACCCCATCACAGCCCAGTATATTGCAGAATTAATTTGCTGGACAGCTATTGGTGCAAGAACAACAGAAAGTCAGATTCATCGTCAGATGGCATCTGGGTTATCTATGCCTGTAGGTTTTAAAAATGGTACAGATGGGGGTTTTAATGCAGCTACTAATGCTATGTTAGCTGCGACCTCTTCCCATCGTTTCCTAGGTATTAATATGGATGGATTAGCTAGTATTGTCAAAACTACTGGCAACCCCGACGTACATTTAGTTTTACGGGGTGGTAGCAAGAGTCCTAATTACGATGCTCAAAATACAGAAACTGCTGCTGCTGCCCTAGTTCAAAAAAATCTCAATTATCGTCTAATGATTGATTGTAGTCATGGCAACAGTAAAAAAGATCATAATCGCCAACCTATAGTACTAGAGGATATTGCTCAACAGGTAGAAGCTGGTGCATCTCATATTATGGGGGTAATGATAGAAAGTCATTTGGTCGCTGGAAATCAACCTCTAGCTCAAGATACTAGCACTCTAGTTTATGGTCAAAGTATTACAGATGCTTGTGTTGATTGGGAAACAACTAAACAAATGTTGCGTTCTTTGGCTCAATCAGTAGCTAAAGGTAGACCAGAAGTTAAAGAAAACCCCCATTTTTTGACGGCAAAGTAGAATTGTCTATCGGTGGGCAATGCCCACCCTACTGCTTTAAACTTTAAACTTTTCGGTAATCCGTTTCATTGCTTCTTCTACATTCTCCCGACTGTTAAAAGCAGAAATGCGGAAGTAACCTTCTCCAGCAGCACCAAAACCAGAACCAGGAGTACCGACTACATTAGTTAGTTGTAGTAATTTATCAAAGAAATCCCAACTAGATAAACCCTGAGGAGTCTTAACCCAGACATAGGGAGCATTTTTACCGCCATAAACAGATATTCCTGCTGCGGTTAGCTGCTCGCAAATAATTTGGGCATTTTCCAGATAAAAGCCCACTAATTCTTTAATTTGAGCCTTTCCTGCCTCAGAATAAACTGCTTCTGCACCCCGTTGCACAATGTAAGATACACCATTAAACTTGGTAGACTGACGGCGATTCCACAGTTGCCACAGTTTTACCTCTGTGCCGTCGCTAGCTTTAACAGTTAAATTTTGAGGTACAACAGTAAAAGCACAACGAGTACCAGTAAACCCTGCATTTTTAGAAAAAGAACGAAATTCGATCGCGCAATCTTTTGCTCCTTCTATCTCGTAAATGGAATGAGGAAGACTAGGATCGGTAATATAGGCTTCATAAGCTGCATCGAACAAAATAATTGAACCATGTTCTTTCGCATAGTTTACCCAAGCTTGGAGGTGTTCTTTAGTAGCAGTTGCGCCTGTAGGATTGTTAGGAAAACAAAGATAAATTATATCGACTTTTTGAGCAGGGATTTCCGCAGTAAAGTTATTATCTGCGGAGATAGGTAAATAAACTAAACCTTCATATTCGCCTTTGTCGTTTGCGTCTCCTGTATGTCCAGCCATCACGTTAGTATCAACATACACAGGATAAACTGGATCGGTAACAGCGATGGTATTATCTTTACCAAAGATATCTAAAATGTTTCCACAATCGCATTTAGAACCATCAGAGATAAATATTTCTCCAGCACTAATATCACAACCTCTAGCCTGAAAATCATCGCTAGCAATCTTTTCTCTTAACCAAAGATAGCCTTGTTCTGGACCATAGCCTTTGAACTTAGAGCGATCGCCCATATCTTCTACCGCTTTAATCATAGCGGTACGACAAGCTTCTGGTAAAGGTTCTGTAACATCACCAATACCTAACTTAATAATAGGAGCATTGGGATTAGCTTCGGCAAAAGCCTTAACTCTTCTAGCAATTTCGGGAAATAAATAGCCAGCTTTTAGCTTAAGATAATTTTCATTAATTGTTGCCATGATGAACCTGTATAAATGCCTTAATAAGCTTATAGCGTTTCTATTTAATTTGTGAACCAATCCTCTTTGGGACGTTTCATAGCACGTCCCTACAGTCCCTACAAAGATTAAGACAAGATTTCTTGTAATGCTGGCTTCAGTTGAGGATATTGATATTGAAAGCCTACTCCTTGAGTTTGTTTGGGTATGACTTGTTGACCTTCTAAGACTACTTTTGACCCATCACCTAAGAGTAACTCTAGAACAAAATCAGGTACGGGCAACCAGGAAGGACGATTCATTACTTCTCCCAAGGTCTGACAAAATTGTGACATCCTGACAGGGTTTGGGGCAGTAGCATTAAAAACACCTTCCATATCTGGTCGTTTGAGTGCTTCGATGATTAAGCCAACTAAATCATCACGATGAATCCAAGAAAACCATTGACGACCACTGCCAATAGGTCCCCCTGCAAACATCTGGAAAGGACCAATCATCTTACCTAATGCGCCACCATTAGCTAGGACAATACCAATACGGGGAATTACTAAACGGACTCCTGCTTCTTTAACTTTGGCTGCTTCTTCTTCCCACTTTTGGCAGACTTCAGCGAGAAAATCATTTCCTGAAGAACTAGTCTCATCAAAAGTTGCTGTTTCGCTAGTGCCATAGTAACCGATCGCTGAAGCACTAACTAAAACTTGCGGTTTGATTTCTGCTTGTTTAATTGCTTCAACAATTTTTTGGGTTACTATCTGACGACTAGATAAAATTTCTTGTTTATATTGAGGACTCCAACGTTCGGCAATAGGCGCACCTGCTAGATTAATTACAGCATCACATCCAGAAATTACTGTTTGCCAATCTCCAGATTCTTGAGGATTGTATTGAACTATTTCTACTGTAGGAAAAGCAGACTTAGGGAATAATTTTTGAGCTTTGTCTGCATTTCGGGTCAAAACCAATATCTGATGATTTTCAGCTTTTAATTTTTCTACTAGACGACTGCCAACAAGTCCTGTTGCTCCAGTAATTGCTACTTTCATTATTTAAATTAAGATTTTTTTTAGGCTAATTACTATTATTAAAGATTTTTACTCTTTCTCTTTAATCTATTGCGATCTACTGAAGGCAGCACTGCGCGACTACAAAGTAGCAGCGAATCGATCTCTTACACTTTATTTGCCCAGATTTACCACAAAATAAAAGTAATGTTATTAATGCTGGAAAAATTATTATGGGTACTTCGACAGAGGCGAATACCAAATTTTGGCTGATTCCAGAGTTTGACAATTTAGAGTTATTGCGAGCAGAAGCGATTCACTGTAATTATGCATATCATTCTCATGCCAAATATTCAATTGGGGTTATTGAGTCTGGAGTAGGGGGTACTTACTATCATGGAACTACTTATTTAGCTCCTCCCCAAAGCATTATTTTTATGAATCCAGAAGAAGCTCACAGGTGTTATTCTGCCGAAGAACTACCACTTTCTTATCGAATGCTTTACCCTAGTGTTGAGCTTGTTCAGCAAATAGTTAGTGAGACTAAAATTATAGACACTCCCTATTTTAGAGATGCTGTTGTTCAAAACCAGACTCTAGCTCAGAATATTTTTTCTTTACATATAGCACTTGAGCAGGCGCGCGATCGATTAGAACAACAATCTTTGTTAGTAGAGGTTTTTTCAGTTATCTTTTCTTACTATGCCGAGCTCAAAATTCCCTCTATTCAATCCAATCAAGAACATCAGGCTGTCCGTTTAATTAAAGAATATCTTCATGATAATTTCAGTTCTAATATTTCTTTAGAACAACTAGAAAAAATTACTCACTTCAACCGTTCCTATATAATTCGTATCTTCCGTCAAGCCGTAGGAATGCCACCTTACAACTATTTAACCCAAATTAGAGTCAGAAAAGCCAAACAACTACTCCAAGAAGGTATATCGATCGCCGATACAGCAATTTTAGTAGGAATGTCAGACCAAAGCCATCTTAACCGTCATTTCAAACGAGTTTTCGGTATTACCCCTGGTTACTATCGCAGTAGGTTAATTGGTTACGACCAGAAAAATATTGGTTCGGAAGTAGTAAGTAGTGAGTAGTTAGTAGTTAGTAGTTAGTGTGCTGCGCCGCTGACAATTTAGAAAATAGTCTAACTTTAAGTTATTTTCTGCTCATTTTTTAGTCTAAACTACAGTCAATATCATTCAAGACGAATTAGTCTCAATTTTTGGATACTTCAGGTATAGTTGGCAAGTGAGACTAAAAACTATGACCGAAAAACAACTAAACTTACCTCATCAGCAAAAGTATTATCTTGCTCAAATCAATGTTGCTCTAATGAAAGCTCCCCTAGAAGACCCAATTATGGCTGAGTTTGCTGCTGCACTTGAGGATGTAAATGCAGTGGCAGAAAAAAGTCCGGGATTTGTTTGGCGATTAAAAACTTTATCAGGAAATGCTACTGACATTCGCGCTTATCCCGATCCGCATATACTAGTCAATGTCTCAGTTTGGCAAAGTGTAGAACAGCTAAAAGTCTACGTCTACAAAAGTTTACATGGTGACTTCTTTATTCGTCGTCGTAACTGGTTTAAAAAATATCAAGGTGAGCATTTTGCTATGTGGTGGATTCCTGCTGGACATTTGCCTACAGTAGAAGAAGGTAAAGCCAAACTAGAGCATCTTGAGTTGTATGGAGATTCCCCTGAAAGTTTTACCTTTGCCAAGCCTTATTCAGCACCTACTAATCTGTTAACGAAAAATTGATGGGTTGACAATACTTCTTGCATAAGCTCCTTTATCGATCGAGGAGATTGCTAATAGCTAATGGCTAATTTCTCCCCTGCTCCTCCGCTCCCCTGCTCCCTCCGCCTTTCCTTATTTCCAATTAATTACCCTACCTACTACCTACCAAGGCTGTGCATTTGATTAATTATTTCTGCACACTTGTTAGTAACAACTTGTAATTCTTCTTTTTTAGTAGATCGAGGTGGTTCAATTACATCGCCGATGCGAATAGTAATGGGTACGGGTTTAGGAATAAATGAGCCTTTACTTAAAATCTTTTCTGTACCCCAAAGACTAACAGGTATTAAAGGTACTTGTGTTTTGGCTGCAATTAAGGCTGCTCCCAATTTAGGGTTATTAACTTTGCCATTTTTAGAACGAGTACCATCTAAAAAAATTCCTGCTATCCAGCCATTTTCTAAAGCTTTCATAGCTGCACGAATAGCACTGCGATCGCTCGCACCCCGTTTTACTGGATATGCACCATACAATTTTATCCCTTGTTTGAATAGGGGAACTTTAAATAATTCTTCTTTTGCCATATAAGATACAGGGCGACGCAAACAATTAGAAAGAATCGGCGGATCGAAATCGCTAGCATGATTACATACTGCGATTAATGCTCCTGACTGGGGTACTTTTTCTGCGCCATAAATGCGTCCCCGAAAATAAGTGTGTAAGACGGGACTTACGAATGACCATTTAAACAGGTGGTATAGTACTAGACTCGCAAAGGGTTCTCTTTCTTTAGTTGGCACTTATCTTTTATCTTTATTTATTACTGACAATTTCAATTTTAAGATTAGATGCGATCGGACGAAGCCTGGCACTGCGCGAGACCTTCGGTAGTCGCTGTCGCGATCAGCTTCGCTGCCACCGAAGGTGATCGCTTTAAGCAAAGAATACAACTCTAAACTGGATTTGGGATGAGACATTCTAAGTAGATAAGCAAAATTATTTGTACACTAATGAAATATTGTTAGATTTATCTTTCCTCCCCTGCTTCCTCCGCTTCCTCCGCTCCCCAAAAGTACACAATTAATTTTGCCCAGGTACTTACTTCCCTGCTTCCTTAGCTCGACAATCTCTTAACCACAAACTAACAGCTTGACCAATAATACCCTTACTACTTTCTATGGGTGGAGTAGGTAAATCTTTTTGAGCAGAGGGACTAAAGCGAGAAAACATAGTTACCATGTGCCAACCTTCAGAAGTTGGTGCTAAAAATAACCAGTGGTAATTTTGAGTTTCAATCTGTCTAGTATTATCAATATATTGTCTTTCTGAAGTAGTAAAAAATATTTGCTCAGTGTTACTTTCTTTAACAGAATTATATTGAAATTGAGGTAAATTTAAAGGCTCAAATTCGGATTTACCAGCAAAAATAATGTAACTGTCGAATCCTTCACGGCGATGGGAATCTTGAGTTCTTTGAATTACTCGATTTCCATAGTCAGCCAAATCTTTCAGCATTAAAGAAGTAAGCGGTTCTATATCTTGAGGACAACTTTTATTTTGAGTTTGTCGATCGCTTTCTTTTTTATCTTCTGCCAGACTAACTAAAAATTGTCCTTGAATTCCCCAAAAAATCAGACAAGTTAAGATTAATTTGAAGATTATTGATGATTGTTTTTGTGGCAACATTCGCTGATTGATAACTAATAACCACTAACTTGATTAAGGATAACTGTTTCTCTCAAGTTTTAGGTTAAATTCCCAATTTTAGATTATTCAACTTTTAGAGGATGTCCGATCGAGTTTGGATTTCTTAGCTTAATCACTTCTTTTAAAATTAAGCGATCGAGTTATTCGAGTATACTTATCAGAAAAATGAAACTATTTATAGATTGATTGTTTATGATACAAAAATAATGTGTGACAAGCTAGCGTAAATTATCGATCGCATTCTCCAGAAATGACTTTAGGTGTTCCTGTCTAAACAGAAAAAACCAGTCTCAATCCTTTAATAATAAGATTTATTCTAGATGGCGATAACTGTCCGATCTTTTCTTTAAGCAAAAGATCGCTTTTGTTAACTGTTAAAATTTGAGACACATTAACTACGCTTGACTTGGGCAAATTAGCTTCTCCTTCATCTAAAGCTACATTACCAGGTGCTTTTGAAAGTCTGAGATTAGTAGTTAAAATACAAATGACTGTTGTCTTAATCCTTGAACGATTAAAAGTATCGTTTTGAACTACAACACATGGTCTTCGGAATCCTGGCTCAGATTTTTTCGGTTCAGGTAAATTAATCCAGTAAATATCTCCCTGTTTTACTTCAGCTACCATTGTTCCGATTCTGTTTCGACAATATTATTAGCAAAGTAATTTTTAGCAGCCTCAGTCAATTCAACGTCTGAATTCAACTCTTCTTCATAAACTTGATTCAGTTTATCCAAAATTTCCTGTTGTTCTAAATCATGGAAATATTTTTGTAGAGCGATCGCAATGACTCCGCTGCGACTATTTCCAGTTTTTTTTGCTATTCGATCTGTTTGCTCTAACAATGCTGAGTCTAGGCTGATAGCAGTTTTTGCGGTAGTCATAGTTTAGTTATACTAAAAATAATACCTTTAGTATAAAAGATCTCTTCAAGACATTGGCAATATGTTTTTAAGCAGTTGTGCCAAATTAATGTCCTAGTTGAGATTGGGAAAAGGGAAATCAACATGTGACAAGCTAGCGTAAATTATCGATCGCTTTCTCAGAATTATTTGATAATGTTGTGTTTTGCTTCCCATAGCATCCACTAATTACTCGTACGAGCGGTTCGCGAACCGCCTCTACCTATCTATCTCTGCAAAAATTTTTGACCAGGCTTCAACGGGATTTTCTGCTTGAGTAATAGGACGACCAATAACTAGATAATCTGCACCTGCTGCGATTGCTTGGGCGGGAGTCATTACCCTTTTTTGATCTCCTGCTGCTGCCCAACTAGGACGTACCCCTGGACATACTAACAAAAAATCATCCCCGCAAACTTGACGCAATTGACTTACTTCGTGAGGAGAACAAACAGCCCCATTAATACCAGATTCTTTAGCGAGTAATGCCATTTGTAAGGCGTATTCTGGTAATTCTAAAGGAATTTTGAGATCGAAAGCTAAATCCCTGGAATTTAGACTAGTTAGTAGGGTAATAGCTAATAACTTGGGTGGTTTTTCGGCTATGCTAATAGCTTCTACTGCACCTTGCAAAGCTTTGCGTCCCATAGTAGCGTGGAGAGTAAGCAAGTCAACTCCATACTTACTTGCAGAACGACAAGCACCAGCTACAGTATTAGGAATATCATGAAATTTCAGATCGAGAAAAATGCGTTTTTCTTTGTCTTGCAGAAATTGTAAAATATCAGAACCTGTACTAACAAATAATTCTAAACCTACTTTCCAAAAAGTTACTTGGGGTAATTTATTAACAAGATCGATCGCATCTTCTAGATTAGGTACGTCTAAAGGAACTATGATTCTTTGATGGTTGATTTTAGATAACATTGCTAAATTATAGAGCAATCATAATATGTAAAAGCTTATTTTCGATTAAATCATCCAAGTTTTCTGCTAGCCAATAATTTTCATTGCGATCGCCAATACACAGCAAATTTGAGTACGATTATGAAGAGAATAATACAAAAATTGGAGCAAAAGATTGGTATTCCTGGCTTGGTCGATCGAATTGCAGTTAATTTATCAGGCTCAGAACTTAATACATTTTTACTCGATCTCTTCAGCAAAAAGACAAAACAGATAACACCGCCAGTTCTTCTCCAACAATATAGACAGAATCGATTTAGTTCTCCCGCTTCTATCGATCCTATTAAGTACAAAGAAGATGAAATATTTTGGTTAAAAAGTGGAGAATCTAAAGGTTTTAAGCCTCTTTTACTTTCACCGCTTATTCCGTTAGGGAGTAGTTCTGTTGTTGGATATGTCGATCAAAATAATGTTATTAGTGCTTTAAGAGGTTCAGAAGTGGTTTCAGATGCTACTAATGCCTTGGCACTCAAAATAGCAAGTGAAATCGGTAAAGAACAGAAAGTAGCAGTTAAACAATATTGTGCGACCCATAGATACGTAAGAGGTCAAAATTACAAAAATACAGCTTTTTCGGCTCATTTTGGTGCATTTTGTCTGGTATCAGGAGGTATCGATCGAAGCAATCATTCTTTTGAAGTAGAACTTGCCAAAACACACATTTCTTTTTATCTAGATATGTTGTTGTCGTTCTTTGCTAAAGAAAATCTGTCTCTGGAAGTATACTTAGCAGATAATAGCAATACGATATCCAAGCAGATAGAAGAAGCAATAAGGCTAATTTGTCAGAGTTTACAAGTGGAATTGAGAGCAAAAGATCCTGCCAACAACTATTATCAGATTCTCCAATTCAAGATTTTTTTAAGCTATAAAAATGGTCAGATCGATCTAGCAGATGGTGGTTTTGTTGATTGGACTCAGAAGATGCTAGCGAATAATAAACAGAGACTGTTTATAAGTGGTGTAGGTTTAGAGATAATCCATAAAATTAAGCAAGAAATGCTTTAATTGCCAATTGTGTATCTGAACCTGGGATAGAGATCGCAGATACCACGGCAAATTTAGAATCTTACCATGAAGAGAATAGTACAAATTTGAATTGATTTAACTTGTCACCAATGATGTTAATTAATAATTAGTGAATTCTCTGTGGTTATTTACTGGAAGCTACGAATACGATCGAGATTGATTCACTATTTATCGATCTATTTTTAGCTAGATTGTGACTGATAATTGCACTACCATTGTGCCAGGACAAGCTGTGAAATCTTGGCAACAAGCAGGTTTAAATTTAGTTTCTCGGCTTTATGGCGGACGCGATGTTATCTTCGCGATCGATCTCACAGAAAGTGTCGGTTTAAATGACGAAGGTAGAATTCGTCTGGCTCAAATTATTGAAGATAGTTTGCAGTCTGGGGATACTGTCTATATTGTTCCTTTTGCTAGTGAGGTTAATCCTCTTTCAGTTGATATCAATCCTCTTGTAGCCGAGAATGGAATTGAATTTCGGGGAAAATCGGCAGATATTGAGCGAATATTGGCAACCGTGCCATTCCAGTCGGATGTTACTCTACGTAATACAGATATTCAGAAAGCTGAAGGTTATATTTACCAAGGATTAGCGGGACTAAATCAATGCCGTTTGGCAGAGAATAATGCGATTAAACCCCAGTCTGTAGTCTGGTTAACTGATGCACCTTTATCTACTGCTGCAGGGATTACTTCTGATGTTTGGGTAGAAACTCCTGGCTTAAGTCCTTTTAGAATTGCTGATTCTCTAGAAAGTCAAAATAGACAGGCTTGGTTAAATATTTTACCCCTTACAGAGCGATCGAGACAGATAGAGGGTGATAATAACACATCATATCAGATTACGGTGGTAGATATTGCGCCGACGGTACAAGAATTTTGTACGCCCGCCCCTGGAGGTAAAGAAACTTGTTTGGTAACGCCCTATTTATTAAAGATGTTGTGGTTGCCAACTTCGATATTAGTTGCCTTACTAATTGCTGCTGGTGTAGCGACTAAATATCTAATTACTCTTAATAAAAAATGGAAACTTAAGATTAGCTTTCCAACAGACGACTCCCAAGAAGAACAGACTTGTTATCTTAAAAACCAACAAAGAATTGCTATCGGTGATGATTCTTTAAATTCGATTGCTTGTCCTGGAGAAGAAATTAGAGGTTACTTACAGAGAAAAGGCGATCTACTTTATTTAATACCTACTAAAACCGAACCTATTTTTTATCGAGAACAAGAAGTATTACAAGCAATTAAGATAGAGCGTAACTCTTTTCGGTTTAATTGTCCTAGTTCAGAAAATAATCGGCAAGACTTTAATATCAATATCAGAGTAATCAAGTAAATTATTGAAAATACTATTATGCAAAAAGCTAACTTTGAAGAAAATCAATCTCGTAAAATCAACCGCACTATTTGTATTGGCTTAGGGGGTACGGGCAGAGATGTACTAATGAGAATTAGAAGATTAATAGTCGATCGCTATGGAGATTTTAAACAACTTCCCGTCATTAGTTTTGTCCATATCGATACAGATAAAGCCACTAGCAATATAACTGGTTTGCGGACGGGTAATTTTTATCACGGGGTAGATTTACGCTTTAGTGATGCGGAAAAAGTAGCAGCAACAATGACGCGATCGCAAGTAGATAATATGGTCAAAGAATTACAACGGCGATCTAGTAATTATGAAGGTTCACCAGGAGTTTATAAAAATATTCAAGCTTGGTTTCCTCCAAAGTTACTCAAAGATTTAAAAGCTATAGAAGAAGGGGCGCAAGCAATTCGTCCTGTGGGTAGATTAGCCTTTTTTCATAACTATAGAAAGATCAAAGCAGCGATCGAGTCAGCGGAAAAAAGAACTAGGGGACACAATGCAGTTTTATTAAGAAAAGGTTTAGGGGTTGAAGATAAATTAAATATTTTTGTGGTGGGTTCTTTGTGTGGGGGTACTGGTAGCGGAATATTTTTAGATGCAGCTTATTGTTTGCGTCAAATGTATGGTAATGATGGCGCACAAATTGCGGGTTATTTAGTTATCAGTCCCGAACTTTATGGGGATACTTCTAATAAGTATGCTAACACTTATGCTGCCCTAAAAGAGTTAAATTATTATGCTACTGAGGGAACTACTTTTAAAGCGGAATACGATCTACAAAATATAGAATATGTGGAAGAATCTCGTCCGCCTTTTGAATATGTTTATTTAGTTTCTAATCGTACAGCTAGAGATTATCGTATTTTAGAAAAGAGTAAATTGTGTAATGTAATCGCGCATAAAATTACTTTAGATTTTATCGGTGAATTAGCCCCAAGTATTACAGCACACAGAGATAATTTTCTGCAACATATGATTCAAACAGACGAACATCCTCGTCCTAATGTGCAGCGTTATTTAACTTTTGGTTTAGCTGAAATTTATTTTCCTCGCGATAAAGCAGTACAGGTATCTCTTAACCGTATAAAAATTAAATTGGTTGACTTTTGGCGACAAGGAGAAGGACAAAGTGCCGATCCGCGTAATCTACTCACAAGTTTTTTAGACCGTTGGTATGATCGAGGAGCAAATGAAAATGGTTTTGCGAGTAAGTTACAACAAGCCGTTACCGATGGTAGTAAAACTTTTAAGAATGCTTTAAGTAGTTGGAGAAATAGATTAGAGACAAATATCTCAGAAATTAAAAGTAAAGACGAACGGGAAGAAGTTATTTTGCAGTTGGGTAGAGAAATACGTAGTGAGTTTCGGAAAGTACAGCCAGGAGAAACCGATAGTAGTAGGGGACTATGGCTAACTAATTTACAACAAGAACGCGCTCGCTTGACAGCAAAATATATTCAAGATATCGATCAATATTTAACCGAGTTACTCAATCCTCATAGTCTTAATTTTTCTCTTACTAATACCCGTGCTTGGTTAGAGTCTTTAACCACTGAGTTAAATAAATCTTACCGAGAGTTAGAAGACAAAGTTAATAGTATGGGAAAAATTAATAGTCTCGAAGCTGTGGAACGAAAGTGGAAAGAAGCAGAACAAACTATTGCCGATATTGAAAGTAAACGGGGATTACCTCTCTTTAACAAACAAAAAAATAGTCAGATTCAAGAAGAAGCAAAAAGGATTGTCGGGCAAGTTAATAATTTAATTAAAGATAACTTTGAATTTTCTCTAGTTCGTGAGGCATTAGCCATAGTTAAAGCCTTACAAAACCACGTTAGTGAACTCACCAATAAAACCAGTGCTTTTAATAATCTCCTTGGTAACGTGCAACTGGCTTATGAAAAAACTGAAAATGACCTGAAACTATTAGATGTAGATGAAATGAGTGGGGAAGCTATTTTTGCCGATACCGATACAGATAGCTGTTATCAAAATCTTTTACCAGAACACGACCGCTCCACCCAATTAGCTTTAGTCAGTAGTAAAATTACTGAAAAAATAGGACTAGGAGAATCATTAGTAAGTTGTCTCGATCGCGGAGTTATCGACGAACAGCAATTACAAACAGAAATCGATTTAGTAGTAGATGGTTTATTTGGCTTAAAGAGTCTTGCTAATGTAGAATCTGCTGTTAAACGTTTCCTCGAAAGTTATTCTTTAGGCGATCGTAGTATTCGTTTAGAACAAATATTAAGGGAAAGCGATCCTTTGCTACCTTTAAATACCACCGATCCTTATTTTTTTGCCGATCCTGATAAAAGCAAAAATATTATTGGTTTTAAAGATACCGACAAGCGAGAAGTAACTGAATTTAAACGTATTTTGCGTCAAGACTTGGGTGTATTAGATACTCATCCTATCAAGCCTATTCAAGCAGAAGATGAAATCATTTTTGTGAGAGAATACGGTGGTTTTCCTTTAAGGATTGTAGCTGGTTTAGAAAAAATGCGGGAGCATTACCAGCGTCAGAAAAAACATCAGCAAACTCATGGAAAATGTTTCTTACACAATGATTATCGTACTCAGTTTGTCGATATCATTCCTCCCGACGCTACAGAAATTAGTAATTTACAGGATATCTTTTATTCATCCCTAGCTTTTGAATTACTTCCTTACAACAGCAAAACTCAAACCTATCAACTGGAATATCACGACAGCTTGCGAGATACCCACGAAGTTACTTCCTTAAGTCATGTTTGGGATGAAGCCCTAGAAAAACTTGCCAGTCTCCAAGACATGGTAGAAGCTTTAGATGCAGAATTAAATAAAACCATTGCTGATATCACTCGTAACCCGCAAAAATGGCAAGGAGATTATTTACCCAAGTTACGCAAATTTGTCACCACTGTAGATGAGTTACCAGAAGACGATCCTAATTATCTTTATAAAGAAACCGTAGTAGGTACAAGAGTTGGTACGGGAATGAATACCAAACAACAAGACGGAATTGTCAATCGTTTTTGGCGCAGAATGGAAGAAATAGTCCGTGAAGAATTAGAAAAATATAACCAAAAACAACAACAGCAAAAATTACAGAGTAGTGCATCTAACGATCGCATTTTATCAGGTTCTATGACCTCTCCAAAAGATAACGCGATCGATCTCCAACAACATCAACCCACTTCAATTATGGATGCAGACTTTGAAGACAACAATTCTACCAACCAACCTACAGAAGACATCGAAGCACAACTCAAAAAATACAAAATTTATTTAGACAAAGGATTAATAACCCAAACAAAATACGACGAAGCCGTAAATAGTTTATTAGGTATTTAAGGTAGGGTGGGCAATGCCCACCTGACTCATTATTTAAGGGGTGTGCCTTGCCCTACCATTTTGATGTTGTTGAAAATTATTTGATTATGTTGGATTTTTTTAAAATATTTCCTCTCGAACTTGTTCTGCTGACTTTGATTTTTGTAATTTTACCCACCATCATCGCAGCAATATTAAGACATTCCCTCTATCGCTATCTAATGGATGCTGCCAATAAAGTCTCAAGATTATTATCATCCGAAACAAGCAGGGGAAAACAACCTAAAATTGTTGAGGATTTGGAGGATAGATTTAGACTAGCAAGTCAGAAATTAGAGCAAGTTAATACTGTTGCTTTGATCGATGGTTTATATAGCCAAGAAAAATTGAATTTTTTAGGAATTTCTCTTCGTTGCGAACAATGGGATTATTTTTGTCAAACTTTACCTAATCTTCTCTTGGCTTTTGGACTTTTAGGTACTTTTATTGGTATTAGTTCTAATTTATATAATCTCAGTCAAACTATAAATTATAGTTCAGATAGTGTTAGTGAATTGATAGCACAGTTACAGATTCCTCTACAAAACATGGGGATTGCTTTCTTTACTAGTTTAACCGCGATCGCTTGTAGTTCGATCTTAATTGGCATTAATTTACGCTGTAATACTAACTTTGCTAAATCACTTTTAATTAGTTCTCTAGAAGACTATTTGGATAATATTTTTAAAATCAAGATTGAGGGTTATAGTCGTCTCGATTTAGCTGTCGATCGTATGGTAAAACAGCAAGAAGAGTTTTTAACTAGATTTCATGTAAAAGTTGGTGAAGTTTTAGAAACTACTATTGGTAATGCTGCCAAACAAATGGTAAAAGCCAATCAAGGTTTTCAAAACAATGTCGATAACTTAGTTAGTCGATTTAATGATGTATCTAGTTCCTTAGTTACTAGTACAAATAACTTTCAAGATTCTGTCGCCACTTTCCAATCACAAGTCAACACAGTTAACGATCTAGTGCCACAGTTTCAAGTTACTTCCGAGAAATTAGAATATAGCAGTAATATTTATTTAGAAGGGGCAACTAAAATAGAAAAAAGCAAGTTCTCTGAAAATCTAGAAACCACTACTACAAATCTAAATAGTATTACGACAGATTTAGCCACTACGCAAAAATCTTTTTCTCAGTCTACAACTTTTCTAGGCGAGCAAGTTCATCAAATTAGTGAAAGTCATCAACAAGCGACTAGTTTAGCCGAACAAGTTTATAGTCAACTGCAACAAGCTTCTAGTCAATTACAAGATAGTGCGGATGGTTTTGTTAAAGCCTCCAAAACAATTGTCCAAACAGATTTTGCTGATAAATTAGCTACTGCTACTAAAGAATTAATTACCATTCCTCAACAATTTAACCAGTCAAACGCAATTTTACATAAATCGACTGATTCTTTAGGTAGAGCGATCGATAATATTAATATCTCAGCAACAGAAATAACTAATCTCATCCAAACAGTAAATAACCTCAATCAGTATTCTAGTAAGTTATTAGAGTCAAGTAATAGCAAAGTAGAACAAGAAATAACGAGCTTAAATCAAATCAAATCAGAATTAAACACAATTGCAAATAAATTACATAAACACCAAGAACAAGTAAATATAGGCTTAGAAAAGTTTGGTAGTAAATTGCTCAATAGTTTTGAACAACAAACCAACAAAAATACTCAAGAAATAAACAGCCTAACCAATGAAGCCAAGAAATTTATCGGGCAAATAAGTGAGAATAAAACAGAACTAACTAAATTAATCTCCCGCTTAGAATATTGCTTTAATAATTTTAATAGTATCAGCGATCACCTGGTTGGTAAATTTGAACAGCAATCAGAAAATAATGTTCAAGAAATGCAAGACTTGACTAAAGAACTAGAAAAATTTCTAAATAATTTAGGAACAACAACTGAAGAAATAGATCGATTAATATCTTCGGTTTATAATCATGAATTACAAATAAACTCTGGATTAAATACTTTACTTAATAATTTAAGCGATCGATCCATTCAACAAGGAGAAAACTATAGCCAGCAAAATATAAAACTAATAGATTAATCTAATAAAAGACTAAATCTATTAATATTCTTTCAATTAATCAAAATATAATAATTATGCGTAAGCGATCGCTATATGCCCGTAACCATCAATCCTTAAATATTTTTCAGTCTTTTACAGACTTGATGGCAAATTCTTTTATGATTTTATGCCTTTTTCTGTTTTTAACTATTATTCATTCTAAGTTCCTTAATAAAAAAATAAGCTCTACAGTAGAATTAGAGAAAAAACTTCAAGCTACTTTAAAAGAAAATGAACAACTAGAAATAGCCAATAGGCGTTTACAATCTGCCTCTCCTATTATTATTGACGAACAATCAGGTAAATTTAAATTTAGATCGGGCAGTGCCGAACTAAACTCCGAACTAAAAAAATATATTCAAACTCAAATAATCCCAGCTATCAAAAATACTATTGCCAATAAAGAAATTGAGTTTATTCAAATAATTGGGCATACCGACGGACAAGGAATTAATCAAACTAGCAATCTCGATAAAACCTTAGAAAAAGTTGCCCGAAGAAATACTAGTGTAACCGATCTATTACCAGGCTCTAATGCCGACTTAGGCTTAATGAGAGCTTTAGCTGTAGTCCAAGAAATTCAAAAAACTACAGGAATGGAAAATGTAGAGTTTCGTGCTTATTCTGCTGCTCAATTATATCTTCCCTCAGGAAAACTAGCACCAGTCGATCGTAATGCTGACGAAACCAGAAGAAGAATCGAAATTCGTTTTATTCCGCCTGGTAAGTTGTCAGGTAGTTAATTGGATTTGTCTTCTTCCTTTGCCACTACTTTTACGCCAAAATTTGAATTAAGATTTGCGCCTCAATACTAGAACTCACAGATCGATCGCTCAAAGAGCCTCCTATAGAAGTGATAGAACCTGAAACTGGGGCAGTATAATTAGGTAAGGCACTAGCAGCTAAAGGAATATGACGAT
>JAAUYH010050545.1_pt1 | contig 20124 bp, 22 predicted proteins | sample 7278061 | NCBI WGS metagenome assembly JAAUYH01 (sample SAMN14350203, study PRJNA611818) | marine sediment metagenome | isolation source: surface marine sediment (0.6m) | place: French Polynesia: Moorea | collected 2018-08 | reverse complement strand
CCTTTGAAGCAGGGAGCTTATCAACTTTGGTCTGAGGGTATATGGCAATGGCTCAAGGGTGACGATCTATCTGATGGCACTATTCCACCTGCTTTAAGAGATAAAGAGTGGGGTGATCATCCAAAGGAAAAACCCAAGGAAAATATTAAGCCTGAGCCTGATTTTGCCCCTAATACTAATGAAGATACAAACCCAGTTTATAACCCTCCGAGACGAATTTACGACGAGGAAGACGATAACTTTAGAAACAATCCTAAAAAGCCTGATTCCAACTTGCAAATTGACGAAACTGAGGAGACTTTAAACCAAGAAAACTCTAAGGTAGTCATCGGGAAAGCTGTTACTTTAGCCCAAGCTATTAAAAATCAAGAATTTGGACGACTACTATACAATCCAGTCAAAAACAAACGAGTAAAAATTAGACAAGTAGTTGATACTTCATTACAGCAAAAATTAGTTGAATTAAATAATTCTGGATTAGAAGAGTTCCAAAAATATTTATTAGATGACTCTAACAAATCCCTGTTTGATGCTTGTGTGTTGGCTCTACCTCAAAGTTTAAGAGGTTTAGCAGGGAATCTAGGTTTAATATTTGGTTCAGAAGCGATTAGAATTTTAGCTTTTTACTTTACTTCAGCAAGCCAGAACACTTATATAGGAGTAGAAGACGGCATCCCCTTGGGATATGAGGTAATATTTGAAGCTCCCAATTATTCCCCTAATAAATTAGTTGTTGATTCCGTAAAAATGACCAATTTTAAGGATTTTCGTAAGCTAGTTTTAGGAGACACAGAAAAACTTTTATTAGAGTGGGAATATACAATTAATAGAGCAATCGAGGAAAGTTACGATCCTCAAAAACTTTTAGAAGTAAGGACAGAAGCAAAAAGCGTTGCCGACTTATTACTATATATATTAGCTCCATTTTTTAGACGATTAGGATTAAATGATTACCCGCTTTTAATCCCCAAGGATTTAACTCAAGAACCAGAAAACGGACAACTAGAGGAATTTGTATCAGCACAATCTTTAGTAGATTTTTTATTAACTCAATACACCACTTTAGATGGAATCTTTGGGCAATTTCCTATCAACATTCGTATTGAAGATAATGATTTAATCAAGACGGGCGATCAGGCGGTAGATATTAAGCTACCTAATATAGCTGAAACATTAGCAGAATTAACAGGTAAGACATTAACCAATGAAGCTCTAATTAATGCTTTACTAACAGTAAGCTTGAAAAATATTGCTGAGACGGGAAGTAATAAACAAACCTCGATTCAGAACTACTATCTATTAACAGCTATTCAGGAGTATTTAGGCTTTAAAACTAGGCAAAAATCAACTGAAGTAGATTTATTATTTAATCCCTCAGTAGTCGCTAAAAGGGAAGATGATCAGAGCCTAACAGAAGCCTTACAAAACTCTAAAATTAAAGTTCCTATTGAAATCAACGACGATGAGGATTCATTAGAAGAACAACTAAAAATATTAGTAGAAGCTGCGAGAATTTCCAAGGCAGTACATTGGCGAGGAGTTGACCTCAAAGGGGATATTTTCAACCAATTAAAATCTACTTTTTTAAATGCTGGTAACTTAGCTGATCAACTAAGCGACAAGGATAAAGAGAGTCTAGAGGAGTTCTTGAATAGTTTACAATTAGGCTTTGCTAATAAATCAGGAAATATAGATAGCACTAAGCCTTTTGGTAGAGATTACAATAGAAGACCAAGGGTTAAAAAATTAGATACAAATGAGTAGAATAATTAGGCTTTCTCAATTAAGTTCTAGGGTAGTCCGTAATAATGTATTAGCTAATAGCCCATTGCCAGGAACAAGAATTATTAGGGGCAACCAACAAACTCAAGGGGGATTAAAAACCAGACTTAAAGAATTTTTAGTTAGTGGTTTTGGCTCTATTATTAAATTTGGTGGTTGGCTAATCAAGACTACTATAGGCTTAATCGGCTTTTCTTTTTCCTCTTTATGGTCAATTATTGTCCAGGCAACAAGTTTTATTTATAATTTTAACTGGAACATTTCAGACCAACAAATAGACCAGCAATTTGAGCAATCAAAGAGATTAATTTCAGGATTAGCTGGTGGAACTATTGGTAATGCTTTAGGCTTTTTAGCCTGTGGCATTGCTCCTAGTGCTGCGATATTAGCGGTTAACGAGCCTTTAGGCTATTACTTGTTAAAAGAAGTAGGAGAGGAAGCCTTAGACGAGTTTGTAGCTAACCTCAGAATATTATTAATTATAAGTTTTCGTGTTTCAGCTACTAATTTCTTTTACAACGCCTTTAAAAATGCCCGTCGAGCTATTAAAAAATACGTTGCTGATAACAAAGGAAATAGAAAAAAATATATCAATAGTTTTTATGGAAATAAGTTTGTTAATGCCATCGAAGGGTGGGGGGAAGAAAATAGTAAACCTTGGAGTTTCAGACTAGCTGTTGAGGAACGGATAGAGTCAATTAGTAATCCGCTAACACAAGAATTTGTGGAAGAAGCTTACGATGAGTTCCTAGACGCTTGTGTAGAAGCTGGTTACGTGGTTGCTAATACCCTGGATAGTTGGGTACTACAGCAACAACAAGCTAATTCAGCGAGAGAGGATGACGCGAACCTGATAGAAGTACTGCCTGATCGAGATGCTCCAGAAGAAAGGTTAATTTTTAATGGAAATGATAGACAAATAAGAACTCAAATTATCAATTCTTTGAATAATTTTCAGCTAATAGACAATAGAGATGTGGGGCAAATAATAGGCGAGCCTCTATTAGATTCTGTCAAAAAACCACCTGTTAGCTTGAATCTTAGAATACTACTAAGAAGTAGTCCAAAACCACCTTGGAAAAATCAAGATGGCTCTCTAGCAAAAAGAGCATTAATCACTATTCCAAATGTCAAAAAAAGTAAAGTTGACTGGTCTTTTATTAAACGTTCTTTGGGTGGTACTAATGGATATATTTGGGGAAGATTTATTGTAATTGCCAGGTTAGATGACGGCAATATGATTAAACTTTTTGCTGGTAGCGAATCAGAAGGAAAAAGGATTTTAAATTTACTGACTGAATTAACAGAGGGCAACGTAACCACAATAAACATTACAGAAGAGACAAGAGAAGGGGTAAGACTTCAACATCCAGGGTTGTACAAAGAAAGTACCAGAGTATATCCAGCAACTTTAACTATTATTAATCAAAACAAAATATTAAGAATCAACGAGGGGAGAGAAACAACTAGAGGAATATACAAACGACGACAATATTTAATCCCTCTTTATACAGAAACTAAACCCGATAACTTCGATTTAATAACTCAAGAATTAATCAAAAAAGATGACTAAAATTAATATTATTTTTACCTTAAATATTGTCGATATTTAGTTAAAAATTTTCTTTCTTCTGCTATTTGTCTTTTTACCTGTTCTTCTGTCCAATTTAATTCATTACATAATCGATTTATTAAAATTTGTCGAGGATTGTAATTGTAGGGATGCCCCCATTTTTTACGAACTCGTCTTATAGCTTTTTTAGCAGTAGTCCCTAATCTTGGATAAATTATTAGCTCCATCCTAAAAACGACACTTACTGTCGTTGTATTAATTGTTTTTTAAATTCCCTTGTCACTCTTCAATAATAACCACTATAAAGGAATTAGTTAAATTAGGTAACAAGAGGTGTAAATTATGGCAAGCGCGGTAACTCTTAGCGGTGGAACTGTGGAACAACAACTAATCGAATTAGTTTCACGAATTCAAATATTAGAGAATAATACCTCTAATAATCCTAATGGTCAAAATTTCGTTACTGGTTCGGCTAATACTGATACTGGGATATTTTCAGGTACTTTCAATATTCCTTTTACTACTTCTGTTGATGCTTCTGGTAATCCTGTTATTACTGCTACTACTTACTTGGTTGATTAGTTAACAGAGGTGTTACGAATTGATTAATTTTTATTAAAAAGGAGGCTATTTTGTGCCTGGATATTTAAGGGGGCAAGCACGAGATCAATTAACGGCTGTTAATGTTTTGCCCACAGAAAGAAACGTATATTTTGCGTTTAAAACTAAAGATTTTGCTAGTTTACCTGGAGTAGCGACTTCAGATTTAGCAGCGTTAGGACATCTAACCATAGATGCGTTGCCCACAAACGTTTTAATTTTTCTACGAGCTAACAGCCCCAAACCTCCCAGAGCTAGAAAAGTTATAAACCGCAACCCCTCGGTTAACGAACAGGGAAGCGTATCAACTTACTACGGATACGGGAGAGAACAACAGGTATTAGGTGCGGGGTGGGATTTAGCTACGCCAGCAAAATCTGTAAATCTCAGGAACAAAGCTCGTTATGTGTCGGCAGTAGCTAAAGTATCAAACGGAGCTTATTACGTATTCCCCATGAATACCGCCGATTTCACAACTTACGGAGCTATTTTGGGACTTTTATCACCCACTCAGATCACGTCTGATACAGAACGAGCAAAATTAGTAGTAGGAGCTTCTCGCCCTAGACCTGGCAAGGCAGCAAAAGACTTGGGCAACGGGGCTGAGTTTACCAGTTTTTATAGTTTCGACGCTGTAGATCAATTGTACGCTGAGAATTTCTCGATCATCTCAAACGAAGCGATATCATAATGAGCGGTCTAATCTATCCAGATCATCCTGATTTTTACCCGATACTCCATTCTCGGCTGCCTCCTGGTTGGAGGGAGAATCTAAAAACAGACTTTTCGGGGGTCTTTGCTGTTCGTAGTGACTCGCTTCTATTGCAACCATTAAGCAAATCCGAGGCGGAAGAGTATGTATGCGGTGGGGAGTATGACGAATTGGACTGGTTAGAAGATGCCGATCAAGATTGTTGATGACATTGGGACTTGGGATAGTTTGGGAAGGGTCGAGCCTATTTTTAATCAATGGATAGAGTTCCCCGACTATTCCAATTCTTTATCAACCACTATTAAATTAGTGTTTGGAGGAGAGCTAACAAATTTAAAATCTTACGCTTACATTCGCTGTATTTATTTAATAGGAATTCAAGCAGTCGTAGGACGTTGGTGGAAGATTTATCCAAAGCCTACAACCGAGGTTATTCTATATCCTAATCCGCCAGAGTTTGAGTTTTTACCAAGACCTGTTAATAGATATTTTGAGATACAAAAAAGGCATTATTACAGGCAATTTATAGGGACGCATTTAGATAGAATTTGGTCGGTAGAATTACAAGTATTCAACAACAGTATTTTCGCTGAACCCATACCACAAGAAGAATCAGGCTTTTTATTTGATTTTTTTTAATCATGCTACAACTTATTAAAACTTTGGTTCGATACGTTGACAACACTCAATTCAGGTGCTATCAAAACGAAAGCCAAGAATTCATTAAACCATCCCCAATTCCAGAGTACATATTAATAGAAACTGGGGCTATTAATAGAAACAATACTAAAATAATATCCTTAGATAAATACGAAGCACCTTTAAAGCCTGAATCTATATTTGTATCTGTACAATCAGAAAGTCTAGAAAAATTAAAAATTGAGATTTGGAATAATTTAAAAAACCCAAGCGAGAAAGTATTTACAGATGATTTTGATCGCAAGGAATTACCTTTTTCTTTTCCTCCTACTGTCGTTTTTCCTTTTAATTCTATCCATATTAAACCTGTTTATGACATTTTTAACTGTTTTGTATTACTAAAACCTTGTGTAATCCTCGATCACTGGAACTTAGACGAAACTTAAGCAAAAAATGAATATGGATACGGAATTAATTGTATTTATTTTCTCTTTAGCTGGTACTTTTATTTCTATGGTCTGGAAACTGGCACAATTTAAAGAGCAAACTTATCATTATATAGACCAAAAGATAAGGAATCTTGAGAATAATCAAAACGTAGTAAATCATCAATTTGAGCTTGATATTAGAGATAATAAATATCAAGCAGACAAGGATATTTTGTTAGTCAACGGAAAAATAGAGAAAACCGCTCACAAGTCTATGAGGCTTGAAAATGCAATTAAAGACCTAAACTCTTATTTAGAAAAAACGGGTGATTTTACAGCTAAACGCGGATTAAGACTAGAAGATGATTAAATCAATATGGAAATCAAAGCCTTACAAAATACAGTTTTAAAGAGAGAAAGGATTGATAGTTCTCTGTTACCTGATGATAAAAAAAGGACATTCAAGCAAGGAACTAAGTTTGAGTGCCAAAGTATTAAAAATGCTGGTCACAACCACTGGATAATTAAAATTACCAATGAGGAAAATTTTTGGTATGCATATAAGCCTCATTGTGATGTAACTTTGGACAATCTAATTACTTATTATCACTTTGAAAAATGTTTTAAGTATGCTAAAAAATCAGATATTGATACTTTCTTTCAACCTTTTAACCAAGCACTAGAAGAGTACCAAATTAATACAATTATTCGGATAGCTGCTTTTATTGCACAGATAGCCCATGAATCGGGCAGCTTGAGATATAAAGAAGAATTAGCTTCAGGACAAACTTACGAGTGGCGCAAAGATTTGGGAAATATCTACAGAGGAGATGGACGCAGGTATAAAGGCAGAGGACTAATTCAGTTAACGGGGAGACACAACTATGGATGGGCTAGTAAACAGTTAGGAATAGATTTGGTGAGTGATCCGCAAATTGCCACACAGCCAGAGATTAGCTGTAGAATAGCTGCTTTGTATTGGAACAGTAGAAATCTTAATAAATATGCAGACTGGAATAATGAACGAGGATTTAAGATTATTACCCGCAAAATTAACGGAGGGTATAACGGATGGAACGATCGCCTGAAATATTGGAAACACGCGAGAAAAATTCTTTGTTGCTGAAGCACTGGAGTTGTAGGCAGTTCCTAATGATCCTGTTTGCGGTTGGAGCAACGGTTTTAGCCTATGCCGATCCTGATTTCAGAGACAGTTATTCAGATTTAATCAAAATATCTCTAGGAGGATATTTGGGTCAAATGTTGCCCAAGTCTTGAAGGATTTAAAAAATATCGTTAAATGATGGCTTGTAAAAGCGAACAATAGTATTTTCGGGTTTGAATCCTCTAAAATCGTAATTATCTTTAGCCTTTAACCCTTGCCAATCAAGTCTTTCATAATAAGGGCGGATAGCATAATCAACGATATCACAATAATAAATTTCCAGAGTAAAATATTTCCAAATTTTCCGTAAATTCCTTAATTTAAGCTGTTTATATTTATCTGGGATAAAATCCCAAAATTCAAAATAGATTACGGGAAAAAAATTTATTTTTTTTATATCTCCTCCGTGTCTAGCTACCCAAAATAGCAATTGCCATCTTTGGACAATCATGTCAACTGTTGCTGTGATTCCATGCATAGTATCTTACGCGATCGTCACTTTCATATTAGCAGAAAAAGCGATCGCACAAACCAGCGATCAAGATTTTGGTTTAAATAAGTTTTTGGCTTTTTTCTTTCAAAAAGAATAGTTTTATTTGTTTCAAGGTTAAACTATCTAATAGAACTATTTTGATTAAAGTATCTTGTAAGATTGCTTCTCTCTTATCAGAATGAAAAGCGATTTTACAAGGCAACGATCAAAATTCTGGTTTCAATCAGTTTTCGGCTTTTTCCTTTTAAAAAGAATAGTTTTATTAGTTTTAGGCTTAAACTATCTAATAGAACTATTTTGATTAAAGTATCTTGTAAGATTGCTTCTCTCTTATTAGAGCAAAAAGCGATCGCATAAGATGTGATTAATATTATTATTTGCTAGAAAAAATAAAAAATAGATAAACATGAAAAAATGTATCACAAGCATTTTTAATCTTGTAATACTTATTTTTTTTTTAAAACCAATACAAAAATACCGTTCCCGTCGTTCCCGTATTTGTCACATAAAGGTTATAGGTATTTTGTAATTAGTTCAAAAACAAATCTTTTGAGATTTTTTTTGGTTATTTAAGCTGAGAAAGCAATCAATTATTTTTGATAAATTGATTTTCCAAAAGTGATTATCTTTTTACTAAATTTTCAAAGACAATCACTTTTATTGATTTACGAGAGAGAATAATTTATATATTGATCTATTTCACAATGGTTTTCATATTCTCTTCTAGATTCACAAGCTTGAAGATAAACAGTAAAGGTTTTACGTTCCCCTGATTTACGAACAGTCAATCGTGATCCTCGTTGCTCAACTACCTTTAAATATCCGTGTTCCTTGTGCCATACACCTTTTAGCGTTTTCTCTTCTTCCTTTTCTTCCGTTTCTTGATCACCTTTTTCTCTAAAAAAATTTGTAGTATTGGAATTCTGATCAAAGTGGATCACGTCACCCTTGATCCCTTTGATCGCTTTTTTGCCCACCAGTTCCACAAATGATCCACTTTGAGAAGTTTGTGAAATCGGTGCATCGCTTATGTCAACATCGTTTGATTCTCCCTGATCTGCAACTTCCACAGAATCGCTTTTTTTTGGATCAAAGGGATCAAACGGATCACGCAAGTTCTGTTGTACTAAAACGTGATCCACTTGATCCCTTTGATCCACTTTTTTTTCAATTTTTGCGCTTTTCATTGTATCCCATACCCCATCTTTGTTTAAGTCGCTTTTTTGGTTGTCCGATTGTGGAACTTGTGGAACTGAAACTATGTAGTATATCGTATTCCTTTGCCGTCCAGTTCGGACGATCAGTCCCTCACAAATTAAGCGGGTTAGAATTTCATATAAATACTTTTTACGAATCAAAGTTGATTTGTAAATTTCGTCAATCGACCCTTTCTGATAATTGTCAAACCAATTGAGTACAGCTTGTTTGTGGTCTATCGGGATGTTTGGAGGTTGCCAGCGTCCTTTAAGTTGCCAACTTAGAGAGTTTATATCCAAGAAAATTTTTAAATCTTGTGTTGCGGTTCGTCCGTTTTCAACAGCCAATCTAAATCCTTCTTTTGAACTTGCTAACACTAGCATTCCGCGACAAGTAGCACGAATAGCACCTGAACCTCTTACACTATCAAAAATATCGTCTAGTTCCGTTGAATCAATATTTTTTTTGCGCGTGTGATGAACCACTAAAATACAAACATTGTGGGTTTGTGCCAAGTCTTGTAAAGGTGCTAATACGTCTGCAATCTCTGAGGAATTTTCACGGGCGTTACTTCTTTGTATTCGAGATAGAGTATCTAAAATTAGTAAGCTTGGTTTTGCGACTTTTATGTAATCAATAAGTTCTGGGAGGTCGTCTAAGGTGAAATTATCATTGATAAGTACATTGTCCATTTCTTCCCGTTGCCAAGATTGAGCGATCAGTCTCTCTTTGACTTTGTCATCGGGGTCTTCTTTGCAAACATAGATAACTTCTCCTTTTTGGCAAGGTCGCTCTAAAAAACTTCCCCCACTGGCAACAGCTTTTGCCAATCCCAAAGCAAACAGAGATTTGCCTTTTCGTGGTTCGGCTGCAAGGCAGTATAGCTCGTTGCTAGTAAATAGACCTGGCACTAACCAATCAATGTAATCAGGGGCTTGATCATACAATTGTGATAATTTACGACTGTTGGCTAAGAAACTGTTGTAATCTTCGGGTTTATATGGTTTTGCTTCACAAACTGCTTGCTCAAAATTTTCGAGTTGATAGCCAGATCGTATAGCGTCTGATATGTCCCAACCTTTGACAGTACTATTTTCTGACATGGGAACTAAGGCTATTTTTCCGCGCTGACCTAATGCTTTGGCAACTTTTTTTGCTCCTTCATCTCCTGGTCTTAAACCTTGCTTGGTTAACTTGTCGTTTCTGTCGTAAAAAATGTAAACATCTCCTGGCAGTCGATCAAGTTCTTCTTTAGGGGGAACAGAACTACAACCACAAGTAAAACAAGCTACAGCGACATCATTTCGATGCTTTTGTACTAGCCAACCAAGCATAATAGCGTCCCATTCTCCCTCACAGAGCCAAGTTTGAGTAGGATTTTCGGGCAAATATGAAAAATAAGTGGTTGAGGGAATGCCGTATTGTTTCCAAGGATAGTAATTTTCATCTTTTGATAATTCTTTATCCCAAGGCGCAACACGTTTTTTAATGTAATAATGATCAGATAACAAACTAGGGATCGGGATCGATACTGCATAAACCATTTTTTTTGAGAATTTAACTCTAGAAATTCCTAGTTTATATTTTTCCACCATTTCCAGCGAAAATCCGCGCTCTCGTAACCATTTGAGAGCTTTAACTGAATTGACTTTGTTTTCTAGTAATTCTCTGTTTAGTTCCGCTACTTTTTGACTGTTAACTAAACCTTTTTCATTGATAGAGGGATAATTAGATTTTGCTATAGTTTCAGGAACTTGTTTATTTTTGCTAACTCCTAAAGCGTTTCTAATTTCCTCTGTGCTGCAACCTCGAAAGCATTTGTAAGCACCATCATACTTAGGATCAGAGGATACGGATAAAGTTTTACTTTTATTTTTATGTCCCGAAGAACAAACAGGGCAAAATGCCCGTCCTTTTTCATCGAAATCAATATGATCGCGAATATCAAAAGACTTGTTTGTATTATTAAAATTGTTGTAATATGTAGTCATGGTAATCCTAATTTCTAAGTTTTGAATTTGGGATAAGGGATTGTGATTTTTGCTTTACTTCACATCCCTACCATACCTCGTCTCTTCACCTTACAGGTCAGCAAATTTTTTAAAATCCGAGAAAATACCTAGAAAACTATCTAATAAGATATTATTTTACGATTAAACGGGTTTTTATAAGAGTTTTTATAAAATAAAAAAAACATATAGTCTTTTCTAGATATATCTTGTGTTTTGGACAAAGAAAATAAACCTGACTTTTAAAGTATTTTGTTTGTTTGAAATATGAAAAAATACAAAAGAGGTGCATTTACGGCAAAAAAACTATTAAATTAAGCTTGCATCAAAATTATTTGTGTTGGGGAAAAACTTAAATATAAAATCCCCAAAACCAGCAAATTAATTTTTTGCTTGGGTGGTTATTTCTCCTACTGGTTGCCAAAAATCCCCACTATTATCAAGCTGCCATCTTTCAAAAAAAGTTTTGTCTTGAGGGTTTCTTTCTCCTATTCTGTAGCGTTTAACTGTGTAACTCCTTAATCCTTCTATTTCTGCTACTTCCCGATCAAGATAATATTGCTGATTTTTTGTAGTAGGTTTTTTTCGTTTCCGCGCCTTAGTTCCAGATGACGAGTTTTCAGTGGTTCTAGAATCAGTGTTGTCTGTGTTATCAGTGTTATTGTAATTCTCCTTGAGGTAGCTTGTTAATGCTGTTTCAGGAGAATTACTTGTATTAGTGTTATCAGTGTTATCAGTGCTATTACTTTTAGGCTCTGTGTTGTCGGTGTTATCAGTGTCTTCTGCGTCTGTTTCTGAGGCTTCAGTGTTATCAGTGTTTGAACTAGAAACGTTGCTTATAAGAGGTTCTTTAATTCCAAACATATATCTGCGATCAATCAGATCATTTAGTCTCTCATCAACAAATTTTTCGATCCTCTGATCAATTATAGTATCTATATAATCTTTTGTCGTCGGCTCAACCTCTGTGTTTAAAGCGGATTTCATGAATTTAGATAGTTGTTCAGAAGCACTGGAATTAATAGATCGTGCCCAAGTTTTAAACTCATCCCAAAGATAGCGATCACAGGTGAAAGTCGCGGTGTATTTTTTCATAAGTGTTCTAAGTGTTGATTAGCGAAGGGTGGTGTGATAAGATTACGGTGTAAGTATAGCACATAGGACACTTATGAAATTCGTTCTTACTACTTCTAGCCCAAATCAAAAGGAAGATCAATCTTCAAAATCACCCGACATAGCTATTCTGATTAATTTAGACTTTGTTAGTACAATTCACTTAATTTTAGAAACGGCAGAAGCCTTAGTAGTTCTTTCAAACGGAGAAAAATATTTGTTTTCTGAATCGGAAACTATTTCTTTATTAGCTGCAATTAGTTCTAATGACATTGTTCGTTCTCCTGATATGGGACGATTGCATAAATTGCTCGAAAAATAGGTCACTTATCAATAAAAATTCCTAGAGATAAGTAACGTTACTTATTTCTAGGAATCAAAATCAATTTAGAAGTCGGTTTAGTTGTCAAAAACTAAACCGTATTTTTTATTACTAATATTTTAAAGCTTTTGCTCGTATGTTGTGTTTGGGGTGTCTATTTTCGTTAGTTTCTGAATTAGTCAGTTCACCCTAATTTGAAGCAAAAACTGCAAGATAAAAAGTGTTTTTGAGTTCTAACTTTTTCTGTTTAATTATCATGATTTCCTTGAGGATTCTATTCAATAAAAAATCGTTCCCATCTCGCGGAATCCTTGTCCCTAGCTTCTAGTTCCCCATCAGGAACAGTGGGGATATACGGTTTAGTTTTAACTTGCTGTTCGTCAATTCTTTGTTGACAAATCTTAAGATATTTTTCTGTATCTTGAGGATTCCAGTTAAGGAGTTTTTTTAATGCTTTTAATTGCTCAGGAGTAGTCCCTGCTCCTTCATGAAAACAACAAAGTGCTTCTATACTAAAAGTTCCTCCTAATAATCGTGACATTTGTTTTATGCTAGTTTCAGGATAATTCACTTTGAGTTTTGTAAGTATAGCTTTTATCTCAGGATTTTTATCTTGATACAGGAATTTTCCTGAATGGTCTTGTTCAAATAAATTAGTCATGATATTTTTCCTAGAATTGTAGTAAAAAACTTAATTTTTTCTAATGCAATTATCTTATGATTAAAGGCAATAAGCAACAAATAAATTATATTGTTTTTTGTAGTTGATTGTCGCTTTAAACTGCTTTTTACTGCCAGTGCTAGAGGTTGAATTGTGACGAATGAAAACGCTGTTAGAAATGAAGAACAACGTATTGCAGTTATTTCTCCCGATGATGAATATTACGCCATATGTTGGGATTACGACGAGGAAGACGAAGAAGATGAAAAATATTGTTATTACGACGATTACGAAGAGGAAGACGAGGAAGACGAGGAAGACGAGGACTACTATCAATTTTCCCTTATTTTTTTTCGTAATAACATGCTGTTTTACGAAGTTAAGCACAATCCTAAGATGCGCTATTTTAAGTCTAACCGTATTTTAATAGGCGATATCGATTGTGGGGAAGATATTGAAATTCACTTGAAAAATATTAACGATTATGGTGTGAAAAAAGGAATCACTTTTGCAATTTATAAGACTCGCAATGGTTTGAGGTTTTTTGATATTACCAATATTTATGCGGGAGTTAATAGAACTGCTTGTAACCTTTTAAAAGACTTAAATTGTGACCCGATCTACATAGATTTTTGTCGAAAATTAGGGTACTTTGCAGCTAGATTAACCCCAAAAGTTGACGATTTTGATGATTATTATCAGCGTTTGATTTATGGTCTTAGCGAACCTGTTAGCGTTTGTAACTATTTGGGTTTGTCAGGGGGAGAGGTTAGCGTAAATTCTATTATAATCAGTTGCCTAGAACACCATAACTTTATTACTCAAGCTAATGATTTTACGCTTCCTTTGGCTTAGTATTTTGTTTTTTTTGTTTACTATTAGTTTTTTATCTTATAGGGGATTAACTAACAATTAAATGAAAAATACAATTTTACAACCGTAATTTTAATTAAGCGATTAGAATTATGGTTGTTTTATAAATGTCCTGTGTGTTGTTAATGGTAAAACTAGGTTAACACTGTCAAGACACATAGAACACTTATAAGTTGTTTCTTAAGTTATTCTTTTTAATTTCATAGTACCTAAATTGTTACCATACCCTGCTTTATTCTGTTCTAAATAATTATTAAAAATTAGGTAGTCTTGTTCTTTGGGGGCAATACAGAGTAAAATTACGGAGTCTTTGACCTTAAAGCGATACGAATTATTTAGCAAAAAATCTATTAAAAATTGTGCTTCTGAAATTGCACTTTCTTGAGACTCAAAATTTAAGTAATCTGATATTAGGTACTCAGAAGGATTAGGATACGCCCCATAATCAGAAAGGGATACTTTTGTTAGAGAATAATAGTTATCTTCATTTTGATTTTCTTGCTGTTCAATAATAAAGGTACATTCTCTGTACCCATAGTAATAAAGTACCCTTTCTAAAACCACGTTTTCATAATCATCAGAGTGGTTTTGCCTATCAAGATCGTGAAAGTTAGATCGCATATTCTGTAATTGAAAGTAATTAAAAAGGCATAGTCTAAGCAACTTTTAACAGTGTTCTATGTGTTTTTTTTTCGCACGGAACACATAGAACACATAGAACACTCAGAACACTAAACGATTATTCTATTTTTTAAAATCAACTCTAGATCGCATTCGTCGTAGTCGGTGGGCAATCCTAACTTATTCCTCAAAACCTGATCAACAAAATAAGCAATTGACCAACGATCGTCATCAGCACTCTTTAAATAATGATTTGGGTCAATTTGGGATAGTTGTTTAATAACATCTACTACTTCAGGAGTTAAATCGATTCTGGATTCAGGGAACATAGTTTGATGCAAACGGTTTACAGTTGATTTTTATTGCTTGATTCTGTTGTGCCAAATCATCCCTGCTTTAACTAATAATTTATAAGTAAGATTTATCAAAGATTAGAAAAAAACACGAAAATTAAGGGATTGAGGAAGTTTATAGAATCTTTGCTAGGGATAAATTAAACTTATCGCTACTAAAATATTAACGTAAGATCAAGGATATAAAGCAAAAGGATAACTAATTTAACTTAGTTATCCTTGGTTTTTATGGTCACTTTATTGGTTGGCAATAACCCATATGAAAATAGATAGGAACGGACAGGCTAGCATATTATCCACAGGAGAGTTAAAAGCTTTATTTACAGTTGGTTTGCCTTCAACTAGAGATAGAGCTTTGTTTGGGATTTGTTTGTTTTCCGCTTGTCGAATTTCCGAAGCTTTACAGCTTGAGAAAAAATCCGTAACTCCTTATTTTATTGTCTTTAAAAAGGTTACTACTAAAGGTAAAAAAAATACCCGCGAGGTTACAATTAGTAAGGATTTAGCTGTAATATTAAAAGATTATCAATCTTTAAAACCTTTTAACCCTTATTATTTTCCTGGCAACAAAGATTATTTAAAAATTAATCAAGCTCATAAGATATTTAAAAAAGCTTGTTGTAAATTGGGAATTACTGGGGCTTCTACCCATAGTTTGCGAAGAACGGCATTAACCCAGATGCATAAAAAAGGCGTTCCTTTAAGGACTATACAGAAGATATCAGGACATAAATCTCTAGCTGCTTTACAGAAATATTTAGAGGTATCAGAAGAGGATAAAACCAAGGCTTTAACTATGATTGGTTGGTGAATCTTGGGCTTTAATAATAATCTTTTGAAATTCGCTAGTTTTATTTCTGTTGATTCTTAATATTACTTTTTTATCTTTGTTTGTGTTAGTAAAGGTAAATGGATTACTCTAGGATAGAAAGGCAGTTCCTCGGTACTTATTACGATCTTTGTTGTCAATCTAACTTGAGACGGCAAGGATTTTTTTTTTAATAGATGACTTGAAAAAAACATATTTCTAGCAAAATGGTACAACTCATTAGTAAGGATAAAATCGAAAATGCTAACATCGACACGGTTGAGCGGGCTATCGTTTTTGCAGCTACTATTCTTAGGGCAGCATTAGTAAACGGTGACGGCTCAAACAATCAGGCGACAGAAGTAAGAATAGCTCAAATAATTGGTAATGAAGGGAATTTTATTTTTATAGAAAGTTCTTTTAATTACAATCCCTATTTAGCCAATCTCTATGGGGGGAATATAATTATTTTTTTAGAAGAGTTTGAGACTATGATCGGAGCGATCGACGAAGTCAAATACACCCTAGAACCCTATCCTAACCCTACAGGAGAATTGCCAGATTACAATACAGCAATAATCAATAGTTTTGAAAAATATTTTGTTTATTATTGTTTTATCTTGCAAGCTTCTTTGGGAGGCAAGAACGATTTTATTGAAATCAAACAACTAGAAGAAAGTAAACAGGGGGCAACAATAAAAATTAAGATTAAATTACCCTTTGATTATTCAGGGTGGTTAGCTGGCAATAATTACGTCAGTACTGTCAACAATTTACAATTAGATTCCTATCTAAATCTTTTTGAAAATCTCTCTTATACTGATTACAAATATCTGTCTGAAATTACAAATATTTTGACCAATAGCCAGCTATTAACCAACAATCAACTGTTAACTAATTAATTAAAATTATGCCTGAAGTACCAGACCCCCAAGTAATCCGTGACATTGCGATACCTGATTATGAATCTAATAAGATTGATATTTATCCAAATATTAATGACGTTCCTACCGCTCCTAGTGAAACACAAGGAAGTAATATTTCTCACATCCATGACGAACATAATAAATTAGTCGATAGCGTAATTACTGGGAACAACGAATTAAGAAAAGCAATTCAATATAATTACAATTATATTGGTGACACGCAAAGCCAGCTTAACGATCTCTATTATTATGCATACGAAGGGTACAATAGAGCGACAAGTAATCAAGTTACTATTACTAATAATAGGATTTATCACGATGGGGTTACTAATATTTTAAGGAGTGATTTAACGGCTTTACTACAACGAATAGAAACTCTAGAAAACGAAGTCTTTAAAGAGGTTTCTTTATTTGTTTTTGATAATATTGAATCCTTTGATGGGGAAATATATTTAACCATCCCCTCAACAGGGAATTTGGTTGAAATATTAATTAACAATGTCACAAATCAATTTGACGTTTTCTTTGAATACGATGGTAACGTTTTGACTACAGCTTTTGATAGTTCCAATGAAGATGGATATAATTATGATTATTCCCCCGATGCGCCTATATCGGTATTACAAAACACTGATTTACTGATAACTACGGGGGGAATAGATGATTTGGAAATAACAAATATTAGATTAAAAATAATACCAACAGTTAATAATAATGAATTCATTATTGATAATGTTAGCCTGACTAATGACGGGGTGTACGAAAGCTATTTTATTACCGTTCCAAAATCAGGGGAATTAACACAAATTGCTTTTGATAATGTCGCTCAATTATCAGGCTTAAACTTTATTTATGATTTGGAAGATAAAACAGGGACGACGGATAATCTTAGTGACCCTAACTTCCCTTATGCAGTCAACTTTGCTCCTCCTTTTAATGTTGTCAAAGACGAATCAATCCGAGTTTACACAAGCACTCAAGAACCGAATCTAACTAAAATAAGACTTACGATTCTTTAGGGCGGATACTATTATTAATCATGGGTTTTGTTAACGGGTACGCGACAGAAGAAGATGTAAAAATTGAATTGTTTTTGTTTGAACCAGAGCAAATATCAGACTTAGTAATTGTCCCCTTGACTTATAAAGTGGGACGATATCTGGCAGGATTGACTTATACTTCTGGAGATATTTATAATAATTCTGCTAATTCTTATTGGATAAATTATCCTTTTGCTTATAATATTACTAACCAATCAAGAATACAGCCAAACCCCATACAGCCTTTATTATTTCAAAGGTTTAACCCTTACAACAAGCCTTTTGCCGAGGAATACAGTCTTAAATTATATAATTTTTTAGCTCAATTTCTCAACGATTATATTAATAGAGCCTCTGGACGATCTAGGAGAAAAAATCATGATTACAGTAGCGATACTATCCCAGGGGAATACAATTTATTAGACTTAAAAGATAGGGATTTTGTTACTAGGAATATATCAACCCCTAATAATGGTTTAACCATTGAATATTCTTATTATTACCCTGAAATATTAGCGGATAACCCGTTAATTTCTGCTTCTTGGGCAAAAATCAATTACAGCAACATTAATAATATTTGTCTGAAAAATCAGGAGTCAAGACGCTGGTTATTGTCTTTTAATAATAAGTTCTGCAACGGAACAACTTTTAATATAAGAGACGATATTTTAAATTGTTCTTTGGTTGTTAACTTTATAGACAAGCCAGGTTTAGATTTATATTGGAGTGAAGAAGATAAGCAATTTATTTTAAATCAAATTCCTTATTATTATTTATACGATAATCTTGACGACTTCTTTGCTGAATTGACTAGCGATTTGTTGGGTCAAGACCCTACTTTGTTAAATGAAATTGTTTATATTAAATCTATTGATTATTCTTTCAGTCATGGGTGGGACGACAGCGTTACTATCAATTACAATAGCGAAGTTTACGAAGAAATAACTCTAGATATTAAGCCTAGACTTTTGCTGATCGCTAACAATAATAATTGGAACAATACCTATAACTGGGTAGGCAGTGATAACAAACCTACTTTTAATGATGAAAATAACTTATTGTTTTTAGAGCAATCAATTGAGCGTTATTTCCTTCAAGATGAGAATGGCAGTTATCAATCGGGATTTCACCCTTATATCTATTTTAATGATTTTACTAATTTACAAACTAATGCTGCTTCGAGGTTGCCTAGAGCTACTATTTATAATGGTAGCAGTTTATATGTAAGTTATAGCTCTAGCAAAATAGATACTTACGCTTCAGGATATCGATTTTATGTCTATGATACTCCTGCTGATGTCTTAATTTACAAAGAAATAAATGGTCTTCCCATAGGGCAAAAATACAAATATATTTATACAGCTACAGGATTTCCTAATCAAGATCAGATTTTATTTGAGCGTCCTACCTATGAATTTTATATTAATACTTATAATTGGAGCTACGAAAACAATAATTACACTGTTAATCTGACAAGATTAGACGAATTTATAATTGAAAACGAAGTGGATTTAATTGGCAAAGAAATTAATTACTACGAAAGGACAGGCAGCCAATACAGGGTAATTGGTCGCGATGGTAGTGTCACTTTTTTGTCTATTACCGAATACAATAATCTTAAAAATAATTCTATAGCAGATTTAAACGCCAATGGATTGACAAGTAATTCTTTTAATATTGAATTTATTTTTAATGATTTAATTCAATATACAGTAACCGAAGACTATATTAATAATATCAATCAAATTATTATCCAAGCACAGGAAAATTGTTACATGGCGAGTTGCGATTTAGAAGATTTAAAAAAAGATGTCAAAGAAATTCACCTGGCATTAAATGCGGGGAAATTTGCTTATTTAGACGGGAGTGATGATGAGTCACGGGTTGCTAATATCGGCTATTATGTTGAGCGCATAGCAAGAATTTTGGGCATATCTGTTAATTCTGATGGGAGTTTTCGAGCAATTCGGGAAGCTGGATTAGTTGAATCAGGGGATACTATCCCAAGCGGTTGGGGTTTGGGGCAATGGGCGAGAAACAATGGAGATTCAGAAGAAGGGCAGAAAGGGGGGCAGCCTTCGGAGGAACGGGACGGGTTAGCCTGGGAGATTAAATCTAATAAATTTGTTGTTGACAATTTTACTGGAGAGCCAACAGGCATAGCCCAAGGGGGTTACGGGCTAGTTGAGAACATACCGCAGCTGCTTACTCTTATCCTGGCAGATTTAGATCGGGCGTTTGGCTTACAGGACGCAGGAGCTAACGCGATACCTTCCCCTGATGGGGAAAACATAGTTACTTATCAGGGATTAAATACGATGATCATTGACCTTTTATATATGCTTTCGCAGATATCGCGTAACACTTCAGGTTCGCACATATGCAGTTTAAAGAATCAAGCGATGCTTCAGGAAATATTCGCAGCTTTGGGGCAACCAACGGGAATACAAGAAATAGAGGTATCTATTGCCAATGGGCAAAAGTTAACCTTAGCTGTACCTGGAACTATCCCAGGAAATCCCACAATATCCGATATGTTCATGTTAATACTCACAAACTTGGGGTTATTAGTGGGAAGCAATATAGATACTAAGGAAAAAATCGAAAATTCAACTAACACAAATAGTCAGTAATCATGGTCAATCCTAATAACAATAATAGAGAGGGAAAAAAGGTATTTGGGGTTATTCCTCTCGAACCTTTGAAGCAGGGAGCTTATCAACTTTGGTCTGAGGGTATATGGCAATGGCTCAAGGGTGACGATCTATCTGATGGCACTATTCCACCTGCTTTAAGAGATAAAGAGTGG
>JAAUYH010154524.1_pt1 | contig 20136 bp, 21 predicted proteins | sample 7278061 | NCBI WGS metagenome assembly JAAUYH01 (sample SAMN14350203, study PRJNA611818) | marine sediment metagenome | isolation source: surface marine sediment (0.6m) | place: French Polynesia: Moorea | collected 2018-08 | reverse complement strand
CCCAAAAACTATCTTCCTTAAATTTACTGAATTATTGGGGTATTCCGAAAATTACTTATCAATTATTCATCATTCACTACGAATTGGACTTTGAGCAAAAAAATAATGTCCCAAAACACCCAAAACAACTATGATCAATCACGGCAAGAGTAAGTGAAGAGTAAATAGTTCGTAATTCCAATAGCTACAACTTTACTTCCTACTGTCACTGCGAATATGTAAATCTCTTTGTGGGAAGGGAATTTCGATGTTATGAACCGCTAACGCTTTCCAGATGGCTCGGTAGAGATCGCTCCTGACAGTTATCTGGATGTTAGGGTTGTTAATAAAAACCGCGAGGCGAAAATCTACACTGGAATCACCATACCCCATTAAGTGGACATTGGGTTGGGGGTCAGTTAGTACTAGATGATGCTGCCGAGCTACATTTAGTAAAATTTCAATGACTTTCTCCGGATCGCATCGGTAACTAACCCCTACTGGAACTAGAACACGGACAATCGGATCTGTTCCCGTATAAGTCGTGACAATAGAGGTAAAAAAATGTTGGTTCGGGACTATTTTTTCGACATTGTCAAAGGTTCTGACGGTTGTAGCGCGAATGCTCACTGTTTCAACTGTGGTGGTTTCTCCTTCAACTTCCACCGTGTCCCCAGGACGCAAAGATCCCTCGAAGAGAAGAGCAATGCCACTAATAAAATTACCGATAATTTCTTTTAAACTAAAACCAATTCCCACCGATAGTCCGCCACTAACAGCTGCTAGGGCAGTTGAATCGAAGCCTACGTAACCAAAAAATAAGACGATTCCAATGCCGATCAAAAAGTAGCGTAAAATAATGGAACTTGCTCGTGCCGCCCCTGTTTTTTGCTTGGCTATGCGAGAAAAGACGTATAAGAATGTTTGTTCAACTATGGTTGCACCAATTATCCAGAAATAAAGTCCTACTGTAATGGCGAAGATAGTGCCTAAAGTGATCGGGGTATCAAACAAGCGAATAACTACCACTTGAGATAATTTGTCTATGTCTGTTAACAAGCTGAGGATAGTGTTGATCGCAAACAAGATAAATAAAGGTGCAAAGAATTGGTAGCGATAGCGCCTGACCTCAGCAGAAGGAAAAATCTCATAGCAGATCAGCAAAAAACCACGATAGAAAATAAAAGTCCACAGGATGTTGATGGTAACGGTTATTAGTCCGGCTCTCCAATCCCATTGGATAAAACCAGTTTTGAGACCGCTAACTACCATCAAACCAATAACTGGAGAGAGCATGAAACTAAGCAGGTCAGTTGCATAATGTTTGAATGAAGGTTTCTCATCATGCAATTCCCTTTGATTCTTCTTCAGAAATCGCCTTCGCCACTGAATCAAGATTCCTTGAGCAATTAGCCACCCCAAGACTAGGCTAATGACAATACCCAACAACTGAAGCTGAACTAAAGGTCTTCCTAAAGCATGTAAAAATTTCCAGATAAGCTCAAAGATAGGGGTTAAATAAAAATTTGCCGTTTCTCTCATCTATTTCTGTTACTATTGCGTAAAGTTTTCAATGAAACGGAAGTCTGAAATTTCTATGAATTACTAAAAAACCAAGATTTCTCATTCTGCATTCTACTACTAGGGGTCTTCAAATTGAGCATTGACAGCTTGAGTGAGTTGACTGGCAGCTTCCTCAGGGGAAATTTCTCCGACCATCACCCTCTTATAAAAATCTTGACCATATTTTCTGATGATATTAATTTTTTCTGTCTGGTCTAAAGTAAATGCTATGGCTGTTTGAGATTGCTTTTGTAAAATTCCTTGGGTCGGAAACAGGCGAAGATCGACAGTTGCTTCTCTATTTGCTGGGATAAATGATCGCAATTCAGCAGCTAGGTCTGTTTGCTGTTGTTCGTTAGCTAAAAACTGAGCAAATTTCAAGGCAATTTGGTTTTGATGATCACTTGAGGTAGAACTGAACAACAAGCCATTTACAATCAAATGTGGTCCGGCGGGCTGATTTTCTTCTCCAGGTAATAGAGCAACTCCAAATTTATCGGAACCCAATGAATCTCTCAAAAAGGGAATTTGAAAAGAACTACAGACCATATAGGCTAAATCTTCCTCAATAAAAGCATTTTGTAGGATAAGGCTATTTTCGTTGAGAATGATATTAGGTTCGGTTTTGGCGTTTTTTAACCATTCCATCCATCTAATCCAACCTAATCCTTGGTCTAAAATCATATCTCCTTGGGCATCTAATAGTTGACCACCAAAAATCTGAGTTCCCCAAAAAGTATCCTCAAAATTGGATATTATCCCCACGGAATATCCTGCTCTAGATTGAGTAATTAGTTCTGAAAGGGTTTCTGGTACTTGCTTAACATTCTTCTTGTTATAGCATAAGGCTTGAGTCAATAACTCTAACGGCACTCCATACATTTTGTCTTGGGAGAAGAATTGATCGAGGGCTTCGAAGCGAAATTGCAAGAGATCGAGAGCATCTTTTTCAAGAGGACGCAACGCTTTTGCTTTAATTAGACGCAGAATATTGGTGGAATTGGTAAAGATAAGATCTGGACCTAAACCCTTGTCTAATTCACTCTCTAACTCTTTAATTAAATCCTGTTCGTCTTTGACTTCCGTGATGATCTTGACTTGGGGATAGAGCTTATTAAACTTTCCAATGTAGTCGCTGAAAACTTCCCTGTATTGAGAAATTAAGGATTTTGGATAGTATTCCTCGTTAAAGCTCAGCCACAATAAGATTATTCCAGTATTAAGATTATCCAAAATTTCCTGGCTTGCACTACAACCTGTCAGGAGGAAAGTAGCAAGCAGAATGGAGAAAATCCTTTTTACCCAATACTTAATAATCATCTCGTTTTTAGGATCGATTCCCCTAAAATTTTATCCTAATTTATGTGATTGGACTGCTTCAAAATCAATAAATAGTTAGTCTTAAAAACCAGATACATCCCAAATTTTAACAATCTTGTCTTCTGCACCACTATAAAGAGTTTTGCCGTCAGGACTAAAAGAAACGGATTGAACCCATCCTTGATGTCCTGTTAGTGTTGCTAATTTTTGCCCTTTATTAATATCTATAATCACAATGTTCCCTTCTCTGCTGGCAGTAGCCAAAAGACGGTTATCTGGAGAAACAGCAACTTGATTGAGATCCAATGATGCTGCCCTGACACTCCATAGTTCTTTATCGGTACTTAAATCCCAAGCTTTAACAAAATTTCTCACTGCGGCGACAAGTTGACTTCCATCTGAGGTGAATCCCAGACTATAGATGAAACCAGGCTGTTGAGGTAATGTCTTTAGTAATTCTAAGGTATTGCTATCCCAAAACTTAATTGTGCGATCTATTCCAACGGCACCAGTGACAAAAAACTTGCCATCAGGATTAAAAGCTACTGTTGTCACAGCTCCAACATCTTCGCCAAGATCCCTAATTAGAGTTCCTTGCTCTAAATCCCAGATTTTTATTGTCAACTCTTGACCACTAACACTGACGAGGATGCGATTATCAGGACTAATCGCCAAACCACTTATATTGTCAGTGTGTCCTTGCAGGGTTTTTATCATATTACCTGTTTCGGTTTGGTGGAGAAAAATTTGGTTTTGCTCGGCAACTGCAAATATTTGTCCATCAGAACTAAAGGCAATATTAGAGTAAGAGTTGATTTGTAAAGATTGTGAATATTTTATCTCTAAATTGTTTAAATTTACTGCTGTAATTTTCCTGTCATTTGAAGCGACAATCAGAGTTTTGCCATCAGGAGAAGTGTTTAATGCAACAATTGATCCATTAAAGCTTTTAATATCCCGCACTGCAATTTGTGAAGCTGACTGAGCAATTAAAGTATCTTCAATTCCTTGGGCAACATTTGTAGATAAGTGCGGGAGAAAAGCAAATAGACTGATAAAAGTAGCACCATTTAGGAAAACAACGATACTTTTCTTAAGCATTTTTTACATAAGTTTAATTTATGAATTTAAATTTGTTTAATTTTATAAAAAAGCCAGAAAGTACGATCAATTTCTTTGGCCATTACAATAGTAACCTGAGATATTTAAAACTCAAATGTTGTTCGCAACAAGCCGACAAAAATAGTGTCGTTACGACTGTCATTTTCAGGATTAACAATAACGTAAAAGCCGGGGTTGAGAAAAATACGATCATTAACTCGGTGACTATAAAAAGCCTCAATTTGCCAAGCACTGTTAGGGTCTGAATTCCCGTCTTTAATACTTGTTAGTTTGGGGGGCATTCCCACCACTAAACCAGCTTTGTTCCCCTCTTGAATGGCATCTAATACTACAAAAGTTAAAGCCCAGTTTATAATATCAGCCTCGTTGTTAGTAGAAGCATCGAGAGCGCGAGTCCAGCCCAACCATCCTGCTAGGTTTAGCTGAGAATTAATTAGGGCAGTAGTTTGTAAACCCAAGTTATGAGCTTGAGTAGGATTGCCATTAAAAGGATCGCTGCTGAGACTGCTACCAGTTTGACCAAAAAGAAAGACCCGATCTCTAGCAGAATAACTATAGAGGTAAGTTAAACCTAATATCCAATCCTCATTCAGTACGATTTCACTATTGACCCCCGTACTAAAACTACCATTAAACAAACCTCTGCCAGCCCTAGGCTCGGCGGCTTCATTGCCACTTCCTCTAGCTGAATAGCCTACCGCCAATCTTAGGCGATCGCTGGCAACATAACCAATACTAGCTCCAACTCCTCTCGGCTGGCGGAAGATGGGATTATAAATGGCAAACTGGGTAAATCCATCTTTAGTCCCGATTATATAGGGATTGAAGGTTTCAAAAAATTGCTCATCTAAGCCCGTACCAAAGGCACTGAGCACCAGGTAAAATCTTTCGGTAACTTCGTCATAGATAAAAGTTATCGAAGAAGTACGGTATTGCAGTTTGGTGAGAGCCAAATTTCCCTCAGTTGCAATTTCGGTTTCCAAGCCCCCCATATTGGTCTGATCCTGAAGCGGGGGAATAATATCACCAGCCCGTAAACGAGTTCTCAGGCGATCTTTTCCTGTAAAACTAGTATCAAAATTTAGGGTAGTTCGAAAACCAAAAGTTGATTGGGTTAAATTACTGTTATTACGCTCTGGACTGTCCCGATTACCTTGAAAGTTGGGATTATTTGAAGTAATAGCTGTAAAAATTGCTTCGCCATTAAGTTTAGTAGTAGTGGAAAATTGATGATTTTCTAAGAAAGCGGTGCGACTTTCTAAGTTATCAACACGATCGCCTAAACTAGCAAGTTCGGCTGCAAATTCTTTTATCAGGCGATTTAGAGTTTCAAGATCTTCTCTTAAAACTGCCTCAGAAGAAGCAATCAAGCGCTCTATTTGTTTCAAACAAGCATTTAAACCTGCGGCAAATTCATAACGGGACAAAGCTTGATTACCACGATAGGTTTGATTGGGAAATCCGACAATGCAGCCATAACGTTCTACTAAACTGCGGAGTGCTTCGTAAGCCCAATCGTTAGGAGAAACATCTCGTAGTTGATTGACATTGGTTACTTGATTGAACGGCTCTCCTGCATTGTCTTGACTATGATTGTCCAATGGAGCGACGAGATCGAAATTTTCAGAGACATCCTGAGTAACTATAGTTTCAGCTTGAACAGGAATCCAAGTTGTTCCAACAGCGATCGCGATCGCCTTCGGAATTGCTAAAAAGACTTTGAGCTTTCTGATGAACATGTAGTAGGTTAGGTAGCCGACTATAATAGTATTTCCTAATAGGCTATTGGTGAATTCACCAATAGCTACATTCGCTCAACCTCCACCAACTATAGTGACAATTTCCAAGCGATCGCTATTTTGCAATTGAGTTTCAGCCCAAAATTGACGGTGCAATATTTCCCCGTTATACTCAACAGCAACTAAACGAGGATTAAGATTAATTTGTCTTAATAATTCTGGTAAAGTAATCGGCGATTTACAGGAATGAGGCTCGCCGTTAACTTTTAAAGTAATATCAGTCATTATCCTCTGACTTCATAATCATAATTGAGCAATAAAGTGGCGGACAACCGATCTAGGATTATCTGCTTGCATGATAGCGCGAACTACGGCAACTCTTGTCGCTCCAGTGCTTAAAACTTCATGTAAGTTAGAAACGTCGATGCCACCAATCGCGTACCAAGGAATCGGACAGTTGGCAGCGGCATATTTAAGATATTCTAATCCTGCGGGTTTTTTGTCGGGTTTAGTTGGAGTAGCGTAAACAGGTCCGACACCGATGTAATCCGCTCCTTCTGCGATCGCTGCTGCCATTTCATCAGGATTCGTGGTTGAGCGACCAACAAGTTTCTGAAAGCCCAAAACTTCTCTTGCTAAAGCGATCGGAATATCTTGCTGTCCCAGGTGAACCCCATCGGCATTAACTGCTAAAGCCAGATCAACGCGATCGTTAACAATAAGTAAGGCACCGTATTGATGGCATAGTTGGCATAATTGTTGTGCTTGGACTAAACGAATATTGTCATCAGCTTCTTTATCGCGATATTGAACCAGAGTTAAACCACCTTGTAAAGCAGATTCCACCGCGTCTAGTAAATCATCTGTAGGGGAAGTTACTAAATATAAATGAGCATTTTCTAGTAGCTTTAAGCGATCCTGATTTAAGAGATAACTCTCTAAGGCATAAACACGGTAACGCATCTGTTTACAGAGGACTCCCATCTGAGTCTGATATAATTTGCCATATTCTTCTAATACTCGCAAAGCTTCCTGAACTCTACAGAGATTTGCTTGCAATAAAGCCTCAATACTACTTCTGGTTTCTTCCTGAGGATGGGTTAAGTCTGTCCCCACATCTTCTGGGGTATTTCTTGCTTGACGGATTGCCGCCCCATGAAGTTGAGCCAACTCTTGTCGGATTTTCTTGCATTCTTCTGTAAGCTCGGGGTTATTTAAGCCAAAACGACACCATTCTTCAATAATCCGCAGTCCTTCTCTAGCACGATCTAAGTTAGCATCTAATATCCGATATACAGCTTGTTGCATATAAATTTGCTTTAAACATTATCACCTTACTGAGATTAACAAAACCTGAGAAACGATGCTTTAAATTATGAATTTTTTTATTCAATTTCTACAAGATTTAAGTAATAACTAGGTTTTTGACCAAGATGTAAGTACGTTAGCCTAAGACCCTTCGCGTAAAGCTAGAGCTTTACAAGCGCAAGTACCAATACGCGCTCGTCAATTGATGATGCTCGATTACTAAATTAAGAAAACCGCCATAGGTTTGACCCTTTGAGTTTTATAATGAACTTTAGTCATCAAAAAAGGAATCCAATAAAGATAAATAACGCATGATTGATGCTGCTTCAAAAGAAAAACAGATAATCAAACTCACGAGATCTCAGATCAAAAATTTTTTAACTAGATTTGCCTTGCTAATTGTTGCTCTTGGTTTAATTAGCGTATCTTGGATCTGGTCTCCTGTTGCTTGGGCGGGAATTGATGATGATCGATATGATGGTAACATTTACGTAGTCTATGCAGGGAATGGTTCTCTAGTTCCTCCTCCTCTAGATTTTGCCCAATCACGCGATCGCAAAATGCCCATAATTCTTGTTTATTATGTAGACGATAGTAGTGATTGTAAAAAGTTTTCTATCGTTGTTTCTCGCATCCAAAAATTCTATGGTCGCGCTGCTAGCATTATTCCTGTTACTGTTGATTCTATTCCTCTTAAAGCAAGTTATAGTACCGAAGAATTGGGATATTATTATCAAGGATTGGTCCCTCAAACAGTAATTCTCGATCAAACAGGAAAAGTTGTTTTTGATGAGCAAGGAGAGATTGCCTATGAAGAGATTGATGATACTTTACGAGAAGTTTTTGACTTATTACCTCGTTCGGAATCTGTAGAATTGAAACGTCGTTCTTTTAATGAGTTTAATTATGAATTAGTTAATTAATTATTGCTTCTTGGAAGAAATACAGATATGCGGGTTTCAACTGTAGCTAATGAATCCGAGAAACGCTATAACTATTAGGGAACATAAAATTACACTTATTAGAATGACCTAGGATCTACACTACAAGAAGGAACAAGGAATATCTCATCAAATTTCCTTTCTTATCTTCCTTGTTCCCTTTGTATTATCCTAACTCGTCATTTAAAAATTGACAGAGCAGTGGTCTTTTTTCTGTTAAAGAATCATTGATTCAAATTTTGCAAATTTTGATTTAAAGCAGCTAAACCATTAACAGCTCTAAATAGCTGATTGAGAGATTGGTTATAATTGATGATTGCATCAAGGCGATTTCCCCTAGCAGTAGTCAATTCGGTTTGAGATTGAATAACAGCAGTTTGAGTTCCCACACCGGCTTGGAAACGTAACCTTGCCAGCCTTAAACTTTCTTCTGCCTGTTCTACAGCTTTTTCAGAAGTTGCAATATTTTCTTTGTTAGCTTGTAGGGAGAAATAAGCTTGTTCTACTTCTAATCGAACCTGATTGCGTTGATTAGCAAAAGTAGTTTGATCGATTAATTTGTCAGTCTCTGACTGTCTAGACCTAGCTAAAGCTGTACCACCATCAAAGATTGACCATTGTAGTTGTGCACCCACGGCATAACCATCCGCAAAGTTTGCACGATCATCTAAGATTTCTAGAAACTCATAGTTAGCAAACAAATTTATTTGAGGTTTAATCGCAGATATATTAATTCTGCGCTGTTGTTCGTTAATTTCTCTACGAACTAATAACTGAGCCAATTCTGCACGATTATCATAAGCCAAAATAATTGTTTCTTCGAGGGATTGATCCCAGACACCTGCTTCTTGAATTTCATCAGCAGTTTCCAGATTGACTTGTTGACCCAAACTTAGAGTCTCGGCTAGTTGACGACGAGCTGTACTTTGGTTGGCGTTAGCAATCGTTAATCCTTGGTCGGCATTGGCTAATTCTACTTCGGCGCGTAAAACATCGAATCTGGTCCCTAAACCCGCTTGCTCTAGAAGTTGCGCATCTCTTAAGGTTTGTTGGGCATCTTCTACTGCTGCGGCAGCAATGTCTACTTGAGCATTGGAATTTTGCAGCTCATAATAATCCCTAGCGGCTTCAAAAAGCGCTTGTTCGGTAATTTGTTCTACTGTTAGTTCATTTAATTCAACAGTCTTTTTGGCTCGACTAATATCTGCACCTCTTCTGCCACCAGTATAAACGTTGTAATTAAGACTTAATGTCCCATCGAATAGATTTTCACTACCGTCGTCAATTATAGTACTAGGAACAGTATCAAAGTCCTCCACCCTTCTAGGATTAGTTGATCTAGCTATGTCTCTTTGACGTTGAGAAGCAGCTGAATTGGAGTTTTGATATCTAGTTTGAAAGCCAAGCGTAGGATATTTAGCAGCTCTAGCCTCTTGCAGTGAGTTTTGTGACCTTACTAAGTTTAATCTCGCTGTTTCTAAGTCTTTATTGTTCCTAATAGATAAAGCGAGAGCTTGTTCTAGGGTAAGAGGTTCATTGATATTAATTTCTACTTCTTCTGGTAGGCTAGGAAGATTTAAACGATTAGGATCTTGCTCCAATCTTTCGAATTCAGAAGCAGGCTCTGGTTCTTTTAGCTTATCAGCTTCTGATTCTATTGCCTCATTAGGTTCTGGTGCTTGATCAATTTGATCAGTTTCTGTAGCCTGTGATATTTCTAGAGATCTAGACTTATTGATCTGTTGCTGACTAGATATCCTGGATTGCTCTTGATTTAATTCTGACTGAGATTGGGTGATTAATATATTGGGTTGTAACTTTTGCGGCTTAATATTAGTTAATGCCTGGGGATTATGGCTTTTGGGTGGCTTATATATTGTTTGTGCCGTAGCGGAGGTCATGCAACTAGATAACATTATTGCACTTACTCCAATATTTTTGAAAATTAACTCTACTCTACTCACTCCTCACTCCTTAAATATACTCTGATACATTAAAGATATTCGTAAACTAATATATCTTAGATTAGTGATTCTGACTTTATCTTAAATAAGTATTTTTCTGTAAGTATCTTTTAGGAATAAATTGTAACAATTCAAGAATTTAAGAGTTATGGTTAATTTATATTTCTTCCGAAAGAAGACCCTCACTTTTAGTGATGGGATGAATTTCGGACAGGGTTTAACACTTTCCCCCCATGTTCGAGCAAGTAGTTTTGACGCATAATCTTTACAGAGCAAAAGTTTCAGTCGATGTATAATTAGTACATCTACCAATTAAGCAAAAACCAAGCAAGGTAGAAAAGTACCTAGAAAACTGAATATATGCGGTTCTGTACAGAAAGCGGTGCGACCCCGCGTTATCCTAAAGGACTACCTTCGGGGCGTGCGAGCGGTATCCTTTAGGGCGGCGAAAGACGCAAGCGGTCAGACCCCGCGCCGCCGAAAGGCGCAAGGGAATGCTGACCAAGAGAGGGAACGCGCACCAAGACAGCTTGTGCAGGTAAAATATTCAAGCAAAAGGTTAAGAACTTTTTCTTGGTGGGCGTGCTTTAGACGAGGAAACCTCGTCAAGTTCCCACCGCTGTTTCACTGTAGGGTCGGGCTGACCCGAACAGGCTACTTGCAAAAGTAGCAAAAAGCTTGCGGATCGACCTCTGGCAGGGATGTGTTTTCACTTTCGCGCTTTGTTCTCATCTAGTTAAGTCGGGATGAACCAAGAATACCTCGCTTTAGCGACGGGAGCGTCAATTTCTCATCCATCTTGCATGAGCAGGTTAGTCATTACCCACAGCGTGAGAAGGGCTGTTTCCCTGAAAAAGCTCCTCTCTAAGAACACGACGAAGATCATTCTCGGTCAATGGTTGTTGAGTTGGCTCTCTCAGATAAGCCTTCAAAGCTTCATTAATTAATGTTTGATAACCAAGACCTTTGGATTCTGCTCTTTTCCGAAAACTATCTAAAATATCATCATCTAAGTAAATAGTAATACGTGTTTTCCCCTTAGATGGAATAATAGCACCACGCTTTCCTTTGGAGAAATCATACTCCTTTCTCATAAGCTTTTGCCTCCTGTCGAGTTGCGCGACGAGCATAAATTAAGCGAACTGCATCACCACGCATAGTGTAAACAACGACCAAGAGTAGTCCTGAGTTACCCATTCCCACTGCGATGAAGCGTTCTTCACCTATTGAATCAGGATCAACATCATGAATGGCAAGAGGATCAAAAAACACTAATTCAGCTTCAGCAAATGAAATACCGTGCTTTCGCCAATTTGTTTGGGCTTTTTGAGGATCATATTCAAAGGTCATACATATATTATATGTATATTGAAAGTCTTGGACAATAATATTTCTGGGATTGAGCGATCGCGTTTTTGGAAAAGGGGGTAAAATTAGCTACGATGGCGCAAGATGTCTATTTACAAGGACTTAGTTACAGTTATCTCGCTGAAGCTTATTACAGTATTGAAGACCTCAAAAACAGTTTCTATCATGGCTGTTTGGACAGCTATCTTATCAAACAAATTAATTCTCTTGAATGGCGCAAAAGTGCTGGCTTAATAACTATTATTAAGAGTCAATTAGGTAATGTTGCTTTTGACCAGTTATTATCTGAAATGCGATCACAAATAATTGCTGTGATTGGGGTTGATGGTTATGATTATATCCCTCAACTTTTAAAAGAATATTTAAATAATTAGCTTTATGTATCAGGATAAGAAATCAACAGTGACAGTCAATGGTGTGAGACCAATCATCAGAAAAGTCGATTCTTTAGTCTTTGTGTCTTCTGCACAGAAATGTTAGACAAAATTAGCAAACTCAAGCATCACAGATCTCTGAATTTAGCAAAGAAGCAATACCTAAAAGTAGAGCCTTTGCTTCGTCCAGTCTCTAAGTAGAAGTTGTGGAAAGAAACGTTCAGCTTTTGCAACAAAACGATTAAGGAGCCAACCTGTTTCTGAACTAGGTGAGATAGTTTTGAGAAGCAGATCAGGTTCATATCGAACTGAACTACCAAGAATGAACATTGCAACGTAGTAGAATGAAAGACGAGGCCATGAACTAAATTTATCGTTTTTGGGAAGGTTATACCAACGAGCTACATCTATAAATCTAAGATCATCCCATAAATGTTGATGTAAAAAGTTGCCAACTTTCTTATCTGATCGAGAGAGGTTTAATTCTAGAATAGTCCCTTGACTTGCTAATTTGCAAATGCTAGATAATTCTGGGAACCAGTTCTTCCACTCCGAACGAAAAAGATTTTCATCTTGAACAGCAAAATTTAGATTGACTCTCCCGTCACTATACACATACACATTAATAGTCAAAACTTCTGATTGGAGAGCAAGAATACTGTCTGATTTTAGTTCTGGAATACGAGAAAGACATTCTGAAAGAGTAATTGTTGTTGAACCACTAATTTCAACACCATAATGATTTAAGAACTCCACGAATGTACCTTTCTTATTAAGCTTAGCGCTAGTCTCCAGGATGCTTTTTCCTGGTTCCCATGTTAAACCATGACTTTTTGAACTAATTTTTTCTGGGCCAATTGCCAGGTAAGCTCGCATCAGGTTGAGGAATGAATAGTATAGGAGCATAGGAGATGTCAGCAGTGAAGATGTATCAGAAGCATTTCGAAATTCTAACGCCTGCATCAATCGTGTTGATGCATAGTTGATATAATAAGCCCAATTATCGTTTGTATTATCTGGTGTCAGTCTCTTGAGATTTTCTTCATTACCAATGCGTTGAACGAAAGACCAAACCTCTTCAAGCGGTTGTTCGGATTCAAGAACTCATCCTATTTGAAAAGAACCAACAAGTTGAATCATTTATGTAAATAAAATCTAAGTAAAAGAATTCTGAAATACTAATTAATATATGTGATAGCAGCTTAAAGGACATCGAAAAATTGGCTGATTACATAATTGCACTTAAGCTTTCTAGATGCCGACTCTGTTCGAAAACCATTTTCTGCATATTTAAAATATTTGTACTTATTTGCTTTACGTATAGATACAATAAAGTGATTCGAGTGTCCCTCATGCATGAGCGATTTAGTCATTACCCACAGTATGAGAAAGACTGTTTCCCTGAGAAAGTTCTTCTCTAAGAACACGACGAAGATCATTCTCAGTCAATGGTCGTTGACTTGGCTCTCTCGGATAAGCCTTCAAAGCCTCATTGATTAATGTTTGATAACCACAACCTTCAGCTTCTGCTTGCTTCCGAAAACTGTCTAAAATCTCATCATCTAAGTAAATAGTAATACGTGTTTTGCCCTTAGATAGAATAACAGCACCACGCTTTCCTTTAGAAAAATCATACTCATTAATCAATGGAATATGTGAGCTAAAAATCCGAAGTTATTTTTGGACGACTTCTTAGTTCTGTTTTTAGTTTATTATGCTCAATTGAAAGAGCTAAAAAATCCTCATAATTTTGTATTGCTATTTCGGTAGCTTTTTCTGGGTGCTTTTCGAGATACAACTTTAGACGAACAACTAGGAGTTCAAATTCTAAGGGAAGAGGAATCATGATTTTTAACTAACAAAAAATTAGTGATCAACTGCGGTAAGATTTTTAGATTTTTTTAATTAATGGAGAAAATTATGATTATGCATAATCATAGAAAAAAGAAAGATATTTTGCTCTTAGTTTTGAGAATCATAATCCACTGAAATAAAATATTGATCATGGTTTTATGTAACAAAGTAGATATTATTGATTTGAGAAATAAGAATCGTACAGTAAGCAAATAACAGTTAAATTGCTTACTATTTATTAAAATTAATCTTAATGGGAATCAGTAGTCTTGTTAACCGTAAAAATACATAGATGAAAAAATTTAATATTGTCTTTGCAAATAGCTCTGATTACTTTTCTTTAAACCATAGTACGTTGTTTATAAATTAAATTTGCTTATTTTGAACAAGCAGAATGTTAACAATTACTAACAAAAAGATACTTTTTAATTTCAAAAAGTATCTTTAAAAACATTAAAAATTCCGTAAGAGTACGGATTAAGTCTTTGGTTGATATCGCTAGGATGACAAAAATCTTTATTTAATTAGCGAACATGCATCAAAATACTGGACTTACTATTGAACAGCAATTTAAGCTTCAAGTACTCAAAAAACAGATTAAAAACTTAACTAAAGAACAGTCCCAAGAATATTTATTAGAGACTTTTAGGCAAATGATGGTCAAGGATGTGTGGATTGCCCGTATATTAAAGGATCAAACTTAACATAATTCAAATTCAGCTCAAATGTGACTCTTCTTGCTCTGTAAGTTACGATGCTGAGATGGGGGAAGTATTTTGTCAAGATTTATCGGCTAGGACCCCAGATTAAATGTAATTTACCCCCATTCTCTATCCCCTAAACCGTGATCTTAAAGATTATTTTTAATTTGATCCTTGTATTCAGGTGGTGCAAGTTCGTAAGCATTTTCGAGTAAAGGTTGTGCTGCTTCGGTATCACCCTGTTTTTGTAACAAAAGAGCCTTGGCAAGAATCGGTCGAAAATCTGATTCATGGGTGGCGGCAATTTCATCATAAAGAGCGATCGCGTCTGCGTATTTTTCTTCTTCGGTGTAAATTTCTCCTAGCAATAACTGTATCGAACTAAGATCGGTATTCTGAGAATCTTGACCATTGGCTTCTTGCGCCTGAGTCAGAGTATTTTGCAGCAGAGCGATCGCTCTTTCTGGAAGATTTTGATTTAAAAATAAATTAACTAAGCCCCCCAATGCCATAATATTCAACGGAGAAATAGCGAGAACATCACGATAAGCCGAAGCCGCCCCTTCATAATCTTCTGCATGCTGCTTAGTTTGTCCTAAGAGAATGGCATATTCAGTTACTTTAGGATTAATTTCCACTAAAGTTTCTAAAGGAGTAATCGCGCCTAGAATATCTTGCTGTTGTAACCTAATATTGAGTAATTCTCGTAATGCTGTCTCGTTATGAGGTTCTCTGTCCAAAACCTTTTGATAACCTCTAGCTTCTGCTTCTAGTTTCGCCTTCTCTTGAGAAGATATCCCCGCTACTTGCTCAGAATTTTTTTGGGATAAAATTTTGGTTTCTTGCACAATACTGCCCACCAAAGGCAATCCTGAAAATATAATTAGGGAGAACAACATGATAACTAATACGATATAAACCCCACGGCTTCGTTTATTCTGCATTATCTTATGACTGAATTGACTTGATGAGTTGACTACAATAGGAAGACTGTCTTAAATTTGTACTTTATAGCTAATTATTCTGACCTAGGATAGTTTATCCTAATCGTAGAATTCTATATGATTTCATATATTGTAATGAGTATTTACCTATTCGGTTCTGGTTGCGAGCCATTTTAGTCCCTATCTTAAGCAACATCAACAATCTCTTTTACACTTAGTTTAAAGTCTTCGCCCTTAGGAAAAATCTATGAATTTGCCTCAAAATCCCTCTTCTACATCTTCTGAGAATCAGGATCTGACCCCCCCCAAACCATCAAGCCTTGTTCCTCCGTCACCCCCAACCAGTAGTGATGAGGCTATTTCAGCAAAAAGAACGCAACCGATTCCGCCGCCTTCCCATCCGCGACAATATCGAGCGATCGGTTTAATTAAGGGTCAATATCAACCCACTGAAGAGAGTCAGATTACCCAGGGCAATTTAATCACATCTGATGGCGTGAAAATTGATGCTGTTTTGTTAGGTCGTACCATTAGCTTAGTCAAAAAACATCTGGATTTAGCCAAAGAACATCTGTGGGTAGTCTATCCCCGTACCAAAGCTGATAGCGATCATTTACATGTGCAAATTGTCGGTGTTTGGGAGCCTGAAACCCTCGATAAAGATCAAGATGACTCCCTGGTTTCGAGTGCAGAAGTAGAAGCGGGTTATTTTTCTATTAGAGGAGAAGTGATTTTCTTTTCGCAAGAAGATGAAATCATAATTGTTAAGATTAAGCAATTTCCTCGTAAAGAAGGGGAGAAACCGAAGTTTTTCAAGCTTAAGCTCAAAGGAGTTCTCGATAAAAAGCCCTTAAAACGGTTTTGGGACTTTAACGTTCATCTTGAAGGAGAAATCTTAGCAATTAAAGAGGGAACTGATTTAGGTTTTGCCCAGAAGAAACCCCAATTTAAGAAAAAATTTAGTAAAAAACCTATAAGCAAAAAAATCTCCCCTCGCAAACCCACTATAAATCCTGCTGCAACTTCTCGCCCTAAACCCCAAATCAAAAAACCTAGCAAATAGAAGGCTGAGGATATTAGGTTTTAGGTTTTAGGTTTTAGGGAACTTAGACGTAACCTATTCCCTATTCCCTAATTATTACCTGGGATCTTGGGGGATAAAAGTGCGATCGCTCGGAAGCGGAGCAACGGGTTCGGTTAGGGTAAATTTGCCTTCGTCAATTTGTTGTTTCAATTCTTCAGCTACTTGTCGGGAAAAGGAAATACTGGCTAAAGGGGCAGATCTGATTGATTTACCTTCCAGGATAATGCGTCCAGTTTTGAGTTGTTCATAGGTAACTAAGCCGAAAGTGGGTCGAACTCGACGGGGAATGGCAAAATCCATTACTGGGGCAACAATTTCTTTGTCTTGCACGGCACAAGCCTCAATGACTGACTCTTCTAGCACGGCTAAAGGAACACCAACCCCAATCATCAAAGACGAGCCGTAGTTTTTGAAATAGCAGCCTCTAACCCAATTAGCATCCATTTGTTTGGCATCTCCAATTAAAGCGACGGTAGAAGCCGGACCGATCGGCGTATTATTAGGTAAACGTTTTTGCAACGGAAAATGTTGGGTGCCCTCCCAAGCCACATAACCAATTCCTCCTCCCAACCAGATTTTGGTGCCAATTCCCACCAGTTTTAAGTCAGGATCATTAAGTAAAGGGGAAATCGCCCCTGGATTAGAATAGACTGCATTAGCTAATTCTGGTTGCAAAGTCCCCAGATAGGTAAACAAAGGGCGATCGCTGCCATTAACTCCTACAATAAAATTTTGATAGAGATTGCGAGGATTAAATAAATAAAATTGATTGATACTATCTTTAGTAATAGTATTTTCAAAAGCAGCCCTGGGATAACAATCGGTTTGCTGCCCTATTGCCTTAACAGTAATTGGTTTTCCCGCAATCAGATCGGCAATCACATGACCACCACCTCGTCTAGCATTGCTGCGAGAACGGGAACCGACCTCTCCTAAATTGCCAACGCGATTGCTCCCTGGTTCAACATTACTATAATCCGCCATAGCTGTCGCTCCCAGATACAAATCTACTGCGCCAAATCCTGCATAAGCAGGTATGCCATCAAACCAACATTGACGAATTTTGATCGGTGGATCAGTATGCCCCAAATTGAGAATTGCGCCAGAAGATTCCATTGGCTCAAATGTGCCAGTACAGATCACATCTATTTCTTTAAAAGCTTTACTAAGACCAATGTCTTGAACTCTGGCTTTAAGTTCTTCTACTGTCCAAGTGACTGCTTTCCCGCAACGTATTTTGTCATTAATTTCGGCAATAGTTCGCTTCATAAGCTTTCATAGATTTATAGTCATTCCAATTAATTGACCTACGATCCTTATACCAGTTGAAACATAGGTTAAGAATCATAATTTTTAGGGGCGAAAGGTGAGACCACTCTCGCGGTGGAGGTTCCTGCCATTCGAGGATATTATCCCACCTCCCTAAATACCTCCTAAAAGGAGTATGTTTTTTATTTGGCTGCCAGCATTAATTGACTATACGCCCTAGAGAATATTGTAAAGTTCAGATTGTTGCTATGATTCCTACTAACTGGATAGGGAAGAATCATGGTAAGTAAATTATTTAGATTAATATTAAGTTTGGCGATATTTTTGGTTGCTAGTACTTGGACTCTATTGGGTGCTAGACCTGTTATTGCTCAAGAAAATACTGTTGATTACACTTATAGCGAACTTAGAAATCAAGATTTATCTCATCGCGATTTCTCCGATGGAGTGTTCGCTGCTGCGGATGTACGAGGAAGTAATTTTGAAGGTTCCGATTTAAGTCATTCCATTTTGACTAAGGCAATTTTCACTAATACTAATTTGTCAGGAGTTGATTTAACTAATTCTTTTATGGATAGGGTTGATTTAAATAATTCTAATCTGACTAATGCGATATTACAAAATGCGATCGCAACTAGTACTACTTTCAATGATTCCGATATTACAGGAGCTGATTTTTCCGGGGCGATTCTTGATCGCTATCAAGTATATCTTCTTTGTCAGAGAGCAGAAGGGGTAAATCCCACTACTGGAGTTGCCACAAGAGATAGTTTGGGATGTAGGTAATTTCAGATAACAGTTAACTGTTATCTGTTATCAGCATACTTCAGGCAAGGAAAAAAATTTCCTCAAAAGACATCTCCAATAATTATGCTAGAAGCCGTATACTGCCGTGTAAAAATTGGCTTTTCTGGAGATGTCTAAAGTTATTCTGATTCTTCTGGCTCAACGGTATAGATTCCAATTTCTACCCTTTGCCAATGCTTACGAGAACAACCTTTATTTAAACCATCGCTAACGGCTTGGTATGCTTTAGTTTTTGTTTTGCCTTCCAATCCTTCAGGATACATCCAAGCTAAAACCTCATGGGCATCCATAGTTTTCGGATAGTGTTGTCGTAGACATGCTTTGATCGCACCGGTTAAGGTTTCATATTGTTCTATCCGGTTGCAGGGTGGTAAACGAGTACGATTGTGAGATTTTTTAGACTTTGCGCTTTTTCTCTTTCTCTTCTTAGTTGTTTTGGACTGAGATGGCGGACGATTTAATAAATCTGGGAAATCAGCCAAGTCGAGAGTCCAACATTCAGGAGAATCAGGAACATTAGACCAGAGGCCAAAATCTTCTCCTTGTTGTAATATTTGCTGGACTCTGGCTTTTACTTGGGGCTGATAGAGAGGCAGTATCGAAATTTTTTCTGCTACTTCCAAGGACAGATAATCAAGACGCAACATTTTCCCCTTATTGCTAGTGAGAATTTCTTGAATTATTTTGGTTAAGATATCCTTCGTCGGCAGCTTAATTTCTGGTAATATTTGGGGAACTTCTTCAATTTCTGCCGTTAGCTCAGGATTTCTGGCACTAGTCAAGGATGCTGTCGCCTGCGATCCAGGATATTGCCAAGAAGCTGCCATGGGGCTCACACTCGTAGCTGTTAGTAGAGTATCCACTTGAGCTAGCTTAGAAGATGCGATCGCTGCCGCTTGTTGATGATAGGCAATCAACTGACGATAGTAATGAGCTAGTTCCGCCAAAGTCTGCTCTGTTTCTTGGGGCGGTTTCGGAGGAGGTTCAATCCACATATTCACAATCTTAATTACGTAAATATTTTCCTATTGTTTGGTATAGCGTTGGCAATCTTTTCTGACTCCTTTGCACTTATTGCCATATGAAGGACAAATTGTAGCGTATGTCTCTCTTTCTACCTTCTTATCACAACCTTGACAAACAAACTTATAGACTCGGGTATGGATTGTGCGATCGTGGGCTTTGACATGAACTTTTTTGCTTGCCATCTTATGATTTTTACTCTTGTTTTTATTCTTTTTTAATGGTATTTCTGCATTTTAAAACTTTAGGAGTGATCCAGACTACTAAATTTGTCAAAGAAAACATTAAATGACAAAGCTAAGTGTAATTTGGTAGCACATCTTAATATCTCATGCTTGAAACTAGCTAATGCTTAAGACTAGTTCCTAAATAATACTAGTCAAGAGTTCCTGAGAAACGTTAACATAAGTTAACAACTGTAATATTTTAAGTAAGACTGTCTAAGAACTTTCCACTAGATGGAACAAGCCAGGTCAAGCCTCAATGTATTTACAGAGAAAGCAGGAAAGAAGGAAGCCTAACCCTTCTGCCCTCTCTCTTGGTACGGGTTCCCTCTCTTGGTCAGCATTCCCATAGCGAGGAAACACCCATTCGAGGATAAATAAAACTCATCGGGGTCGCACCGCTGTCTTAAAGGGCGAAGCCCTGGTTAAAATAAAAATAAAAATCGAGATTTAAAATTCTCATAATCAGCCAAAGGGAGGCTATAGCGTGAGCAAAAACAATAACAAAAAATGGCGGAATGCAGGGCTGTATGTACTACTAGCGATCGTAGT
>JAAUYH010007846.1_pt1 | contig 20144 bp, 14 predicted proteins | sample 7278061 | NCBI WGS metagenome assembly JAAUYH01 (sample SAMN14350203, study PRJNA611818) | marine sediment metagenome | isolation source: surface marine sediment (0.6m) | place: French Polynesia: Moorea | collected 2018-08 | reverse complement strand
TTATTTTAGATTTCGGCTCACAGGTTACCCAACTTATCGCCCGCCGAATTAGAGAACTGAATATTTATTGTGAGATTCATCCTTTTAATACTGAAAAGGTGAATCCTGATGATTTTAAAGCCGTAATTTTATCAGGGAGCCCATATTCGGTGCTCTCAGAAAATGCCCCACAACCAGACCTTTCAAAGATAAAAGGGAAAAAACCATTATTGGGAATCTGCTACGGAGCGCAATACCTCGTACATTTTTTTGGTGGAAAAGTAGGCGCTTCAAATACTCGTGAGTACGGACGAGCCAAACTCACGCTCATAGATAATTCCAGCAAGTTATTCGAAAGTATAGAAGATGACAGTCAAGTCTGGATGAGCCATTCTGATACGATTTTAGAATTACCTGACAATTATACCCGTATTGCCAGTACGCATGATGTGATTAATGCAGCTTTCAGGATTGAAGGGGAAGATACGTACGCTATCCAGTTTCACCCCGAAGTATATCATTCAACAGATGGTAAGCAACTATTAGAAAATTTTTTGGTGAACATAGCCGGATTAGAACAAAGCTGGACACCCGATTCTTTTGTCGAGACAACGATAGCGGCTTTAAAAGAAAAATTAGGGAATGATAAAGTGGTGCTGGGGCTATCAGGTGGCGTTGATTCTACAGTAGCTGCGGTTTTACTGGATAAGGCGATCGGTAAGAATCTATATTGCATTTTTGTGAATAATGGACTGCTTCGAAAGAATGAATTTGAAAGTGTTCTGGAGCAATATAAAGGCATGGGCTTGAATGTAAAAGGGGTTGACGCTTCGGCACGCTTTTTGAAAGCCTTGAAAGGAATTACCGAACCTGAGAAAAAACGCAAGGCAATTGGTAATACGTTCATTGATGTTTTTGACGATGAAGCACATAAAATCGAAGATGTTAGCTGGTTAGGGCAAGGAACCATATATCCCGACGTGATCGAATCGGTTTCCGTAACGGGAGGACCCTCTGCGACCATAAAAAGCCATCATAATGTAGGCGGATTGCCAGACTTTATGAAACTAAAAATCGTAGAACCCTTACGAATGATCTTCAAAGATGAGGTTCGCAGGGTAGGGAAGTCCTTGGGGATTAGCCCGGATTTATTGGGAAGACATCCCTTTCCAGGTCCGGGATTAGGTATTAGAATATTAGGTGATATCACTGCCGAAAAAGTACGCATATTGCAGGAAGTGGATGCTGTTTTTATAGAGGGATTAAAAAAATGGAACCTCTATAATGAGGTCTGGCAGGCTGGGGTTATGTTATTGCCTGTCAATTCTGTAGGGGTTATGGGAGATGAGCGGACTTACGAAAAAGTTGTAGCTTTGCGTGCAGTAACGTCAACAGATGGTATGACAGCCGATTGGGCTGACCTGCCATATGAATTTTTGCAGGAAACGTCAAATAAGATCATCAATAATGTTCCTGGTGTTAATAGGGTGGTCTACGATATAAGCTCGAAGCCACCGGCCACTATAGAATGGGAATAACAGAATAACATGAATAAAATAGTAGGAGTATTTTTAATTTTTATCCTGAGTGTTTTTGCTGCTTACGGGCAGGAAAAGAAATATATCAAATACCAGGTTCAGGAAGGGGAAACCATCATAAGTATTTCAAAGAAATTGTTGATTACACCAAGTGATTTGCTGAAGCTGAATCCGGATATAGAAAATGGCTTGGCAGGTGTGAAAATATTAATAGTCCCTAATAAAAATTATAAACCAACATCGCCCGAAGAGCATAAAGATTATGTTGAAGATGGCTTTCTATACCATAAAGTTTTACCTAAGGAAACTTTCTCCAAGTTAAAGAGAGCATATGGAACCCGCAAGAAGGTATTAATCAGGTTCAACCCCGTATTAAAAAGGGAAGACCTGAAAGCCGGACAAATTATTAAAATTCCTGTTCCCGACAGTTTCAAATTAAATGGAGAAGATGACGGCGTTGTTTCCGGAGACACCAAGCCATATCTGGTTAAACCTAAAGAAACAAAGTATAGTATTGCCAGAAGATATGGCATCACGATCGAACGATTAGAAGAATTGAACCCAATTCTTAAAGAGGAAGGGCTGAAAAGCGATGCTATCATCCAGGTCCCAAACACTCCTGAAATCCCAAATGAGAGTGAGGAATACGTGAATCATCAGGTCGAAGCGGGGGATACTTACTTTAATTTGGGCCAGCGCTTTGCAGTAAGTCAAGAAGATTTAATCGCTGCGAATCCTGATTTGCAGGAAGGTTTAAAAGTAGGGATGTTGATTAAGATCCCTACATTAGGAGCAACAGAAAAAGTCTTCACTCCTTTTATTACTTCAGGTAAGGAAATCAAGGCCTTATTACTATTACCTTTTATGAGCAATAAGTCCTCCGTAAATTTCGAAAAGAGCAGGACAAGCGATATCGTTTCTGATTTTTACCTGGGAGCAGCGCTTGCATTGGACTCTTTAAAACAACAAGGATTATCGGTACATGTGAAAGTCTTTGATACGCAGAATAGTAAAGATAAAATTAAAAGTGTTTTCTCTGCTGTTGATCTCGATAATGTTGATGTTATTATCGGCCCAATGTTTTACAGCAACCTCGAATATGTCGCTGGTTTTTTGGGAGACAGGCAAATTCCACTTATCTCGCCGGTATCCAGAAATAATCATGCAGATCTGGATGCGAAAAGCGTAATTCAAGAGGTAGCTTCTGCCGAAGGAATGTCCAATAAAGTGCTGTCTTATTTAGAAGCTAATTATAAAGATCAAAACCTGGTTATTATATCAGACACCGCAAAAGTTTCACAACCCATTTTAACTAGTGCCCTGGAGCGCCTTCAAAAATTAGATTCCAGTAGGGTAATCACGGTTATAAAACCCGAGGAAGGTTATATCAAACGTGAGCTATTTATAGAAAAATTGCCCGAAGATCAGGATAATTGGGTACTATTAATTAGTGATGATGCCGTAGTTACGCGTGACGTTGTCAATAACCTCGGGTCATTACCTGAAACAGTGAAGACCACGTTTTTTGCTTTGAATAGAGGTAAGAATTTTGATGATCAAAAGGATATCAATAACCATTTAGCCCATGTCAATTTTCACTATCCGACACACAGTTTTATAGATTATCAAAGTGATGAGGTTAAAAGGTTTGTATCTCGATATCAGCGCATTAATTATGCGGTGCCTTCTGAATATTCTTTTAAGGGATTTGATTTGATGTATGACGCATTATTACGATTTGCCAGTTACGAAGGTATTGACACAGCGCTAAACTCTGGATTTTCAGAACGCATGTCTACAAAATTTGAATATCATAGCAATGGCTTCAATAAAGGCTTTGTAAATAATGGTGTGTTTTTGGTGAAGTATGATGGCTTAAACCTTGTAAAAGTTGAATAATTCCTTTTTTATCAATAGTTTAACCTCCTGTTAAAGTTTTTATAAATGTCTTGACTGCAATTGATTAGCATTGTAGTAATGGTATATTTGTTTTATCCATTCCTAATTGCTATGAAATTGTCTTACGCTCTGCTATCCATCTTTTTCCTTTGTTTTTCCCTAAATATTTGTGCACAATCTACCTATACCATTAGCGGTAGAGTGATTGAACCAGATAATAAAGCCTTACCTTATGTAAATATTCTATTACTTAATGCGGCAGATTCCACTTTGGTAAAAGGAACAGTTACTACTGAAGGAGGAACATACGAGCTAAAATCAATTCCAGAAGGTGAATATAGGATATTGGCCAGTATGCTTGGTTATCGATCAGTCTATTCAAAATCTTTTCAGCTCAGATCAAATTATCAGGTTGAGACGATTACCTTAGTCAGCGGCGAAGCATTAAATGAAGTCGTGGTGAGAGCAGACAAACCTCTCTATCAGCAAAAAGTTGATAGAATGGTCATTAATGTAGAGAACAGTATTGTTTCGTCCGGTGGTTCAGCCTTAGAAATTTTAGAACGTTCACCCGGTGTAATTGTTAATAAACAAAGCAATTCAATTTCTATAGTAGGTAAAGATGGGGTGGTAGTCATGATCAATGGAAAGAGAAGTTATGTACCGGTAGCTTCGCTCGTTCAAATGTTGGAAGGAATGAGCGCTGACAATATATCATCAATCGAATTAATTACCACGCCACCAGCAAATTTTGACGCAGAAGGCAATGCCGGTTTTATTAATATTGTTCTAAAAGAACGAACAGACCTCGGGCTGAATGGCTCCTATTCTTTTTCAGGAGGTTATGGCAACGGAGAAACTACGTCTGATAACATAAACTTTAATTATCGCGAAGACAAGATTAACTTCTTTGGTAGTTATTCTTTCTTATTAGATAGACGAGATCAACTGTTTAGAACAAGTCGAGAGTTTGAACAAGAAGGAGATTTATTAGGAACTTTTACAGAGACCACTAGAGACCCGAACCAGCGAAATCATAATGTAAGATTAGGTTTTGATTACCAAATCACGAAGAAAACCGTAACGGGAATTCTTTTGAATGGCTATGACAATCGTTGGTCAATGGATGCCTTTAATGAAAGTTTAGATTCAGAAAATGGAAGCCCCAGCTCTTACGTTGATTTAGTCAATGATGAAGTAAATCACTGGAAGCATTTTGGAGCCAATTACAATATAAAACATAATTTTAAAGATGATGAATTCGTAAGCTTTGATATTGATTATTTATATTATGACGACGACAATCCTACCAACTATGCGAATTCTTTTTTTGATGAGAATAGAGTATTCTTAAATGAGGAGCTGTTGAGAAGTGGTAAAGAAACATCTTTGAGTACTTGGGTAAGCAAGTTAGACTATAGCAAACAACTTACTAAAGACCTTAAAGTTGAAACCGGTCTGAAGGGTACATTTTCGGAATTTGACAATAAAGTGGGTGTGGAGAATTTAATCGGCAATACCTGGGTTTTTGATGCCGACTTAACCAATACCAGCGCTCTGAATGAAAGGGTATTGGCCACCTATTTAGCTTCAGATTATAACATTGGTAAAAACACCAGTGTTAAATTGGGTCTGCGTTATGAGTTTACGGATACGAAATTAGATACAGATACCCAAGGAACTGTAGTCGATCGTGAATATGGTATCTTTTTTCCAAGTGCTTTTGTAAATCATAAGTTCAATGATAACTTCAGTATGAACTTATCATATTCAAAACGAATTACGCGGCCAACCTTTAATGACCTCGCCCCATTCGTAATTTTCTTTGACCCTACAACATTTTTATCCGGCAATGCCGCATTACAACCGGCAATTTCGAATTCAGTGAAATACGATATCAACTACAAATCGTATATATTTTCTTTGCAGTATACCAATGAAGACGAATCGATTGCAAATTTCCAGGAACGTATTGATGAGGCCACAGGCCGGTTAATTTTTGAAGCGGCTAATTTAGATTATACCAAAACATTTTCAATTACTGCAGGCTTTCCGTTAAAGCTGTTTAAATGGTGGCGAACCCAGAATAATTTAAATTATGTTGATCAAAAGGTACGCGCATTTTACAATGATGAACCTATTGAACTCAGCCTAGGGAATTTTACCGCGAACACTACACATTCTTTTAAGATTTCTGAAAAAACATCTGGGGAAGCCTCATTCTTTTATACGAGTGCAGGATTCTTTGGCACGGCAAGGTATGATGAGGTGTATCGGGTAAATCTTGGTATGCAGCATAAGTTCAATGATAAATGGGGGACACTCAAGTTCGCAGTAAATGATCTGTTCGATTCGTTTGAGTTTAACGGAGGTACAGATTTACCAGAACAGAATATCAGAACAAGAAATTTATTTGATTTTGGTAATCGTACCTATACACTAACATATACCAGAAATTTTGGTAACAGCAAGGTAAAATCTGCCAGAGATCGCCAGACCGGAGCAGAAGAGGAGCGTAGAAGAGTTAATTAAAAAAAGCGACCAAAAGGTCGCTTTTTCATTATATCTTATACCAACATCGTCACCGGATTCTCAATGTACCCGCGTAACGTTTGTAAGAATTCTGCACCTGTAGCACCATCAACTGTTCTGTGGTCACAGGCCATTGTTAATTTCATAGTATTGCCCACGACGATTTGACCATCCCTAACGACTGGTTTTTGCACAATGGCGCCAACAGACAAAATTGCCGAGTTGGGTTGATTAATAATGGAAGTAAAATCTGTGATACCAAACATCCCTAAGTTAGAGATGGTAAAGGTGCTACCTTCCATTTCTTGAGGAGTCAGTTTTTTATTACGCGCTCTTCCAGCATAGTCCTTAACCTGGGCACCTATTTGTGGAAGCGTCTGCTCATCTGCAAAACGAACCACAGGTACTACCAAACCATCTTCGACGGCTACAGCTACACCGATGTGCACATGATGATTGCGTTTAATACGATCGTCAAACCACTGAGCGTTCACCGCGGGATGCTGCTTTAATGCCAACGCAGTGGCTTTAACCACGATGTCATTAAACGATATTTTCGTATCAGGTAATGAATTAAATTGTTTTCTAAAAGCGATGGCATTATCCATGGCGAACTCTACGTTCAAATAATAATGCGGTGCCGTAAACTTAGATTCAGCTAAACGACGCGCAATGACCTTACGCATCTGTGAGTTTGGAATTTCTTCAGAGCTCTCGGTACCTGACGGTACGAATGGAGTTGCAGCTACTGCGCTGGCAGCAGGTGTATAATTTTCAACATCACGTTTTACAACGCGTCCACCTTCACCAGTACCTTTTACCTGCGAAAGGTTGATTCCTTTTTCTTTAGCTATTTTTTTCGCCAATGGCGAAGCAATGATTCGTCCGTTTGAACTTACGGTAACAGCGGTCTCTACTGTTGCAGGCGTCGGTTCGAATTTTAGAGGTTGCGGTTCTTCTGTGACTTTGGGAGCTTCAACAGCAGGAGCATCAGGTTTCGTCTCCGCTTTAGAGAAAGCGCCACTTTTTATAGCTTCGATAACTCCGGAAATATCAGTACCTTTTTTTCCAATCACAGCCAAGACACTATCAACAGGGGCTGAGCCTCCTTCTTCAATACCTACATATAAAAGCGTTCCTTCATGAAAGGATTCAAACTCCATGGTAGCTTTATCGGTTTCAATTTCAGCCAGAATATCACCTTCATTAACATCATCATCGACTTTCTTTAACCAGGTGGCAACCGTTCCTTCTGTCATGGTGTCGCTTAAACGCGGCATAGTAATAATCTCTACGCCCTCTGGCAAATCAACCTTAGAAGAACCTTCGGTTGCACTTGATTCAACTTTCTCGTCTTCTGCTTTAACGATGGTCTCTTCTGCTGTTGGTTTTTCTTCAGCAGCAGGGGTAGCTTCCAGTAATCCTTTTATATCTTCCCCCTTTTCGCCAATGACGGCCAATAATGAATCTACTTTAGCAGATTGTCCTTCATTTATGCCTATATGCAGCAATGTACCTTCATGAAACGATTCGAATTCCATCGTAGCTTTATCAGTTTCAATTTCAGCCAGAATATCGCCTTCCTCTACTTTGTCGCCTACATTTTTTAGCCATTTCGCCACGGTACCTTCCTCCATGGTATCACTTAAACGGGGCATGTTTATTACTTCTGCCATAAAAATTTAATTTTTTTAAAATTAAATAAAAATCAAGTTTCAAAATCCAAAATCTGTAGAAGCAACTCCAAATGCTGTGATTTGACGCTTGATATTTGTATGTTTTTACATCCTATGTTTTAAAAAAGGATAGTCTTCCTGTTGGTACACCACATCGTACATCACATTCTTTTCTGGATACGGTGACTCTTCAGCAAACTTCTCACACTCGGCCACCATGGCTTTTACTTCTTTATCGATCTTCTCAATAGCTTCCTCAGTGGCGTAGTTCTTTTCTAACAAAATATCCTTAACCTGTGTAATTGGATCGATTTTTTTGTATTCGGCAACTTCCTCCTTTGTTCTGTAGTGCTGTGCATCACTCATAGAATGACCGCGATAACGATAAGTTTTCATTTCTAAGAAATAGGGCCCTTCTTTTCGTGCGTGCTCAATGGCTTCGTAAACGGCTTCTGCTACTTTCACAGGATTCATGCCATCCACAGCTTTACTGGGCATTTCGTATCCAAGTCCAAGTTTCCAGATATCCTCATGGTTGGCAGTACGCTCAACAGAGGTCCCCATGGCGTAGCCATTATTTTCTACGATAAATACTACAGGGAGCTTCCACAGCATCGCCATATTAAAGGTTTCATGTAATGATCCTTGTCGTGCGGCACCATCACCAAAACAGGTTAGGGTAACGGCATCTGATCCTTTGTATTTATCCGCGAAAGCGAGACCGGCACCTAAAGGAATTTGACCACCTACGATACCATGGCCTCCATAAAAACGATGTTCCTTAGAGAAAATATGCATGGAACCACCCAGACCTTGTGAGGTACCTGTGGCTTTACCATACAACTCTGCCATAACACGTTTTGGGTCAACGCCCATACCGATAGGCTGAACGTGGTTTCTGTAGGCGGTGATCATTTTATCTTTGGTCAAGTCCATAGCATGAAGCGCCCCAGCCAACACAGCTTCCTGGCCATTATATAGGTGTAAGAAACCCCGAACTTTTTGTTGAATATAAACGGCAGCAAGTTTATCTTCGAACTTCCGCCAGAATAGCATGTCTTTATACCAGTTTAGGTAGGTTTCTTTCGTGATTTTTTTCATAAATAAAGTTTCTTAACAAAAAGAATGAAACACAAAAATACTATTTTAGAAATAGCCTGAAAAATTTGAGAATAGTATTTTACGTTATCGATATAGTTCTTTTACAACTCCTAAAACTTCGCGACAAAACCTACGCCTCAATATAATCCTCAATTGGGTTACAATCACAGATTAGGTTTCTATCACCATAGGCATCGTCAACACGTCGTACCGGGGGCCAGAATTTATTTTCTGAAACATAGTCCAGTGGAAACGCTGCTTCTCGTCTTGAATAGTCATAGTTCCATTCATCTGCTGTAATCATAGCCTGTGTATGTGGTGCATTTTTTAACACGGAGTCCTCACCCTCACTATAGGCATCAATTTCGGTTTTGATCTGAATCATTGCATCACAAAAGCGATCTAACTCTTTTTTGTTTTCACTTTCGGTAGGTTCGATCATTAAAGTACCGGCAACTGGAAATGACAAGGTTGGTGCATGGAAGCCAAAATCCATTAAGCGTTTCGCAATGTCTACGACCTCAATACCTTTCGCTTTAAATTCTCTAAAATCAACGATCATTTCATGGGCAGAGAAGCCTCGTTCACCAGTGTATAATATCTTATAGTGTTTCTCTAATCTTGTTTTTATATAATTGGCATTTAATATCGCGTAATCGGTCGCCTGCTTCAATCCTTCTGCCCCGAGCATTTTTATATAGCCATACGAGATCAAATCTACGAGGGCGGAGCCCCATGGAGTTGCAGAGATGGCCGTAATGGCACTTTTACCTCCGGTAGGTACTATAGGATTGGAAGGCAAAAATTCAGCCAAATGCTCGACAACGCAGATGGGTCCTACACCCGGACCACCACCGCCATGTGGAATTGCAAAAGTCTTATGCAGGTTGAGATGGCATACATCTGCACCTATCGTGGCCGGATTGGTCAAACCCACCTGTGCATTCATATTAGCGCCGTCCATGTAGACTTGTCCACCATTGTCATGAATGATCTTGGTAATGTCTTGAATTGCGCTTTCAAAAACCCCGTGTGTAGATGGATAGGTAACCATTAAAGCCGCCAAATTATCTTTATGTAATTCTGCTTTTTGACGCAAATCTTCTACATCGATATTCCCATTTTCCGAGGTTTTGGTAACTACTACTTTCATACCTGCCATCACTGCCGAAGCCGGATTGGTACCGTGTGCAGAGGCAGGGATCAAACATATATTCCTATGATGGTCGCCTCGTGACTGATGATAGGCTCTAATAACCATAAGGCCGGAAAATTCACCCTGAGCACCTGAATTGGGTTGTAAAGATGTCGCATGAAAACCGGTAATGATGTTCAGCGAGTGCTCCAACTCTTTGAGCATTTGTTGATACCCTTGTGCCTGGTCTAAGGGTACAAATGGATGTATATTGTTCCAGGAACTTGAACTTAAGGGTAACATCTCTGATGCCGCGTTTAATTTCATTGTACACGATCCTAAGGCAATCATCGAATCGGTCAAAGAGATATCTTTACGTTCCAACCGTTTGATATAACGCATCATTTCAGTCTCCGAATGATAATTGGTAAATACCTCATTGGTCATGAAATCAGATGCCCGTTTGAGAGTTTCGGGAATTGATGAAGCAGCCACAAATTCTTTAATCTGAATTTCCGCTTTATTTTCTGCCTTTGCCAGGATGGTTGCTATTAATCGTACATCTTCTAATGAAGTGGTTTCATTTAATGAAATACAAACTGAAGTTGTATCGGGATAATGGAAATTTAACTGATGCTCTTCCGCTATTTTTTTCACAACTTCTGTAGAAGTCACTTTCACCTGAAGTGTATCAAAGACCGCAGTATTCACTTGCGCTAAGCCCATTTGTAAAACAGCACCGTTCAATATATTTGTCAATGAGTGTATTTTACCGGCGATATATTTCAGTCCGTTCGGTCCATGATAGGTGGCGTACATGCCTGCCATCACAGCTAATAATACCTGTGCTGTACAAATATTTGAGGTCGCTTTTTCTCTTTTGATATGCTGCTCGCGTGTTTGTAAGGCCATTCGCAATGCGCGGTTACCATTGGCATCTTTTGTAACGCCTATAATTCTACCGGGAATCAATCGCTTGTATTCTTCCTTCGTAGCAAAATAACCTGCGTGTGGCCCTCCATATCCTAGTGGAATTCCGAAACGCTGTGAGGTGCCAACCACTACATCTGCGCCCATCTCACCGGGAGCCTTTAAAAGGGCCAGGCTAAGCAAGTCAGCAGCGACGACCACTTTGGCGCCGTATTCATTTGCAGCAGCTATAAAATCCGAGTAATCGAATAATTGCCCGTTTTTATTTGGATATTGAACAATCGCGCCAAATACTTTTTCGGTAAATTCAAAAGATTTATGATTGCCAACTACCAATTCAATTCCGATTGGGATCGCTCTTGTTTTAAGAATAGAAATGGTCTGTGGCAACACATCCTCCGAAACGAAGAATTGACATACTTCTTTCTTCTTTTGATCTCTTGAGCGTGCGGCAAATAGTAAAGCCATGGCTTCTGCCGCCGCAGTACCCTCATCCAATAAAGAAGAATTCGCCAGTTCCATTCCGGTCAACTCAGCGACTACAGTCTGGTAATTCAATAGCGCTTCCAGGCGCCCTTGGGAAATTTCTGCCTGGTAAGGTGTGTAAGATGTGTACCAGCTCGGATTCTCAAAAATATTTCGTTGAATAACAGCCGGTGTAATTGTCGGATGATATCCTAAGCCGATAAAAGACTTGAATTGTTTGTTCTTGGAAGCCAATTCATGAAGATGTGTACTGAATTCATACTCACTCATGGCTTTCGGTAAATCTAATGGTCTCTTTAATCTAATATGGGAAGGTACGGTGTTAAAGATCAATTCTTCTATTGAATCTACACCTATGGTTTCTAACATTTGATCAACTTCATTTTCACGCGGTCCTAAATGTCTTAAAGTGAAAGAATCTGTCTTCATGCTACAATTTTAATTCGATAAAAATTTGATGACCAAAAATACGGAAAAAGTACCTATTAGAATCTTCTCAAAATGAATATTTTTCAACGCTTAGTTTTACCTATTTTTGTTGCATGCAGCTCTTAAAACGTGTCTTTGATTTTTATGTATTCAGTAATATGCATGTAGCCCTGGCTACATTTTGCCTAACGAAAATTACTTTACTTCTTTTTGGAGTATCTGACCCTACAGTTCCAAGCTTCGTTTTTTTTGCTACAGTTTTATCGTATAACTTTGTACGACTCTACAGAAAATCAGAAATAACTTCATGGTTTTATAATTGGATTGCGGCCAACCAAACAGCATTGGTCGTCGTTACTATTATTTCCTTTGTTTTTTTGGTTTACCTGGCGGTTCATCTCCAAACGATCACCTTATTGGCTCTGGTTCCATTTGGTATTGTGACCGTGTTCTATGTGGTACCCTTACGGGGAAAAATGGCGTTGCGCACGGTGCCGGGGTTTAAACTCTTTTTAATCGCTTTTTGTTGGGCATCAGTTACTGTTTTAATACCTGTTATAAATCATAAACTTTCATTTTCAAAGGACGTATACGTCATGTTTTTACAGCGATTGCTTTTTGTGGCAGCAATTACAATACCGTTTGATATTCGAGATGTTGACTATGATACTGAAGCTTTAAAAACGCTGCCACAGGTCTTCGGAATTGCTAATGCAAAGCGCATCGGGATTGTTCTACTGATGCTTTTTTTAGGATTGAATTTTTTAAAGGAAGAGCCAGGTGCGAATTTACGCGTGGAATTTGTTGTCACACTGATTTCATTGTTGTTATTGGTACGTGCTAGTAACCGTCAAAATAATTATTACAGCGCTTTTTTTGTGGAGGCCATACCAATTGTTTGGTTCTTATTGCTGGTTATCTTTTAACTTATTTTCTAAAATTATAAAATCGGCATTTTCTTTTGCCATAGTTTGGTAAGGGCATCCGGTACCGGTATAAACACATGGGTAAAAAGCTTAAGATAAGATCTTCATCGCTGTCTTGATCAAAATCACCGGCATCCATCAGAAACCATCTACCAAAATTAACTTCGTTAATTAAAAGGCCTTGTAACGGATTAAAGCTTGAATCTTTGAGACTCATTTGGGCTGCCATATCCTGAAGAATTTTAGTCGCCCAAAGCTCTTTCGGTAAGCGGTCGATAAAAAGGGCCAGATGGCCACTGGCAAAGTGCTTTTCATACAATGTTACCCGTCTTTCTTAAGGAGAAGGTAACAAGATAGTAAAGAGCCAATGACTAGACCAGCTAGTAAAACCGCTATTTGTAGTTTCATCCCCAATGATTATTGACACAAGGTAGTGATTATTGGTTCACAATGAGCACAAAAAAACCTCTCGGTGATGAGAGGTTTTCGTTACGGTTTTTATGTATGTTTTACGAAGTAAACAATTCTTCCATTTTCTGCTTTTCTTCTTCGGCCAATTGGGCATCAACCAAAATTCTGCCACTATGCTCGTCCGTAGTAATCTTCTTTCGGTTGGCAATTTCCATTTGCTTTTGTGGCGGAATGGTAAAGAATGAACCACCAGAAGCACCACGTTTGATAGGTACAACTGCTAATCCGTTGCGTACTTTCGCGCGAATTCTTTTATAAGCTGCTAATAAACGCTCATCAATTAGTTTGCTAAATTCTTCAGACTTTTTATATAAGAGCTTTTCCTCTTTTTCTGTCTCTGCCATAATCGCATCTAGCTCATCTTTTTTATGCTTTAAATGCTCTTGACGTTCTTTTAATTTTTCTTCAGCAGCGCCAATGATCTCTTTCTTTTGTTCGATCTTTGCTGAAAATTCTTTAATGTGTTTTTCAGCTAATTGAACTTCGAGTTCCTGATATTCAATCTCTTTGCTTAAAGAATCGAATTCACGATTGTTGCGAACATTCTTTTGCTGTGTAGTATATTTTTTAATGGCGGCATTGGCTTCTTCAATGCCTTGCTTTCGGTTTTTAATACTCGTTTCTAAGTTTTCAATATCGTTATTGAAATTCGATAATCGGGTATTTAATCCTTCGATCTCATCTTCAAGATCCTCCACTTCTAAGGGCAATTCACCACGTGTGTTTTTTATCTCATCAATTCTGGAGTCTATTAATTGCAGGTCATATAGAGCTCTTAATTTTTCTTCAACAGTTACTTCAGTCTTTTTTGCCATAATTATGCGTAATTGATAGGATTTGTATTGATTTCCGATAAAACGACTGCAAAATTACGAAATTTTTGTGTAAGATAATCGGCCAAAAGGTTTTTTGTGAACTGCTCACTTTCATAATGGCCAATATCTGCCAGAATCAGTTGATTTTCAGCCTTATAATAATCGTGGTATTTGAAGTCAGCTGAAACGTAACTATCTGCTCCAGAGTGTCTTGCGGCGCTGATAGCAAAAGCCCCCGACCCACCTAAAACAGCCACTTTTTTAATAGGTTTTCCCAATCGCCTAGAATGACGAATGCTTTTCAAACTGAATTTCTCTTTCAGAAGGTAGAAGAATTCATCCTCTGATACAGCACTTTTAAGTTCACCGACCATGCCCATACCTATATGTTGGTGTGCATTATCTGTGGCAACAATATCATATGCCACTTCCTCATACGGATGTGTATTAAATAAAGCACTCAGTAGTTTTTTTTCAAGATGTTTCTCAAAAATTACACTTATGAAAGTCTCATTTTCTGTATGTAATTTTCCTTTTTCACCAATTGTGGGATTTGCATCTTCATTCCCTCTGTAGGTGCCATATCCATCGATATTAAAACTGCAATCGCTATAGTTTCCGATGTCCCCGGCGCCGGCTTTGTGGAGCGCTTTTCTAACTTTATCTGCGTCTTTCTTCGGAACATAGGTAGTGAGTTTTTTTATGAGGCCTTGTTTAGGTAATAAAACTTTCGTGTTTTGCAAGCCTAATACTTCGGCCATTTTAGCGGAAACGCCCTGAACTGAATTATCCAGGGCTGTATGGATTGCGTAGATAGCAATATCGTTTTTTATTGCTTTGAGTACCACGCGTTCAACATAAGTAGTGCCATTTATTTTTTTAAGGCCTGAGAAGATAATAGGGTGGAAGCTGACGATCAAATTACACTGTTTTTCTATGGCTTCATCGACCACAGCTTCGAGGGTATCAAGGGTTACTAAGATTCCTGTTACCTGGGTCGAATAGTCACCCACAAGTAGCCCAACATTATCAAAATCTTCAGCATACTTTAATGGAGCGATTTCTTCGATAGCGGTAGTGATATCTCTAATAGTCATATACGTTGGTCTGTTTGTTGGTAAAGGTAGAAATTTAGGATTAGAATTTTTTGCTATATTTATGCTGGGGTGAGTATTTGAATTATAACATTTTAAAAATTATTCCTACGAATAAGTAAACCAGCGCAACCAAACCATGCTTAAATTCTTTAGGCGCATTCGACGTACCCTGCTTTCCGAAAATAAGTTTTCCAAATATTTAGTATATGCCATTGGTGAAATTGTATTGGTCGTAATCGGCATTTTGATTGCCCTTCAAATTAACAATTGGAACGAAAACCGAAAGGAAGCTGAAAGCGAACGTAAACTTTTTGCGAATCTAAAAATAGATTTTGAAAATCGGCTCAATGAATTAGAGGCTTTTTATATTTCAAAAAAAGTTGCCGTACAGAACATTCATAAATTAAATACCGTTATTGCTGAAGGAAAGAGTGATATTAATGAATCTGAAATTGTTGAAATATTAGCATCTTTGGTCAATAATTTTACATTTAATGAGGACTTTAAACTGCTGGAAGGAGTATTTAATACCGGTTTAATTAATGACATTAAAAACGAAGAACTTAAAAGACACCTCATTGAATGGCCGCAACTCGTAGAAGAAATGCTCGAGGAACAACGCATTTTTCAAAATGACAACCTTACCAAGTTCGGACCTTTATTGGATAAATATATTTCTAACCGTAGGCTTTATGAGAATTTTAGGATTCGTAATTATCAACTGCCAAAGGGTAGGTCGGTAACTTTAAAGGAAAATTATGAAGGTTTGTTAAATGACCCCTTATTAGAAAATTATTTGGCTACAAAAGAATTGCATTTGAAAATCTCTATTATCGACAATGGAAATCTTATAGAATCCGCTAAAGAAATTATTAGACTTTTAGAGGAGAAGTAATGATTAAATTCTTTCATTATATTCGTCGCTCACTCTTAAATCAAAATCAAAGGTTTTGTCATTCCGCACTTGATGCGGAATCCACTTTAGAGTTTCAATTTAAAAATGGATTCCTGCCTACGCAGGAATGGCAGATGCTAGTATGATAAAGTTCTTCAGAAAAATAAGACAACAATTAATCCAAGAAAACAAAATGAGCAAATACTTCAAATACGCTATTGGTGAAATTTTATTGGTTATGGTAGGTATTCTATTGGCTTTACAAGTGAATAACTGGAATGAAGAACGAAAAGACCGTATTAAGGAGAAAGCTATTTTAGCTGAACTTCACAAAGATTTTAATAAAAATTTGAATGAATTTGTTCCGGTAAAACAAAATCAGGTCAATACATTGAATAGTGGAAATATAGTCTTTAGAAACCTTGACCATATGGGAAACACGGTATCCAGAGATTCGGTGTATAAATATATTATGGGTATGTTCGGTGGATACCCTTATTATCCCTCAAATGGAGTTGTGGAGTCACTAATAAGTTCTGGAGATTTCAATTTAATTAGAAATGACAGCTTACGTAAATATCTTGTTTCCTGGAAAGACGTTCTAAATAATTATACTGAGTTTGTAGATATTGATCGCAATTTCTGGTCCAGTACTATTGAACCTTATGTAATTCAAAACGGAAATTTTGTCCAAATGCAAAGCCCGGAAAACCTGAGGTTAATTCAGGATCAAACTTTTCTTAATATGATGAAAAGAAAGCAGCATTTCCAAGAGAATATTATTAATGCTATTAAAGGAGACAATGGTATTGAACATTATCTGGTAGAGATTGTGCGACTATCTAAGACTAGTTCAGACGATTAAGTGTAGAAAGATATGAACGAGTTTGATATTGTACTGGTAATCGCAGTCATCCTTTTCGCTCGTTTGGGGATACGTTTGTTGAGTCGATATATCAAAATGAAAAAAGAAGCTGAGCAAGAAAATAAGGATTAATTGCTCTAAACCGCTACCTGCAGCGCAGTTATTGCTCTTTTCTCAATACTTCCAACGGCGGACTTACAAGCACACTTCGGCTATTACCGAGTCCTATGGCCATCACTAAAGCCGTGATTCCGGGCAAAAACACCAAAAACGGAATTACAGAAGGTACAAAAGGAACTTCAAATACCCACAGCGCCAGCAGCAGGCTACTCACTAACGATAAAAGAACGCCTATACCACTTCCAATAATGCCCAGGTAAAAGTATTCTAAAGCCATAATTCGTAAGATTTGCTTGCTTTTAGCACCGAGCGTTCTTAATAGAACACTCTCCTTAATGCGCTGGAATTTGCTGGTTCGTACCGAGCCAATTAAGACAATAATGCCTGTGAGAATACTAAAAAACGCCATAAAATTAATCACCCAGGAAATCTTCGTCAATATATCCTCAATAAGTGATAGTATTTGACGCAAGTCTATAACAGAGACATTTGGGAACTTTTTAATCAATTCCCGTTGTAGGGTCGCCGAGGTTTGCTCGTCAGGAGTACGGGTAGTTAAAACATGAAACTGCGGGGCATTCTCTAAAACCCCATTTGGAAAAACAACTAAAAAATTCATTTGCGCCCGGCCCCAATCCACTTCACGGATGCTTCCTACGGTCGTTGGCATTAATACCCCTTGTACATTAAAAACGATCTCATCACCAACACCTACATTTGCGTCTTCTGCAATGCCATCGGCTATCGAAATAACCACAGGTTCTCCAGGTGCCAGGGTAGGCGTCCATTCACCTTCAGAAATGACTTCTGAAGCAATTAATGAGTCTCGATAGGTAGCCCGAAATTCATGATTTAATACCCATTCCTGAATACGCATCGTACTGTCACTGCGAATTTCTTTGGATAATTTTCCTTTAATACTGTGAATGCGCATAGTAACAATTGACATATTATCTATGACCGGTAGCCCATTCGGTGTAATGCTATTCGCCACGGCTTCACGCTGATCAGATTGTACATCCAATAAGATAATATTCGGACTATTGGAATTATTTTCAAGAGAAGTTCTAGCCAGCAAAATATCTTTGGTAAAGTATAAGGTACTGATCAAGAAAGTACCTAGTCCTATCGCTACAATTAAAACGGTCGTTTGATTATTAGGTCGAAACAAATTCAGCAAACTCTGACGCGCCGTAAACCCCCAGGAAGTTGGGAAGAATTTTTTAATTGCGCGCATAAATAAAGTGGCGACTCCTGCGAGAATTGAAAAGGTGATTAAGGTTGTGATCACAAAACCTAATGCATAAACTACATTTTCTAACAACCAATAAGCGAATAAATAAACAAAAAGAAGGATGCCTGTTAAGGTTAACAGACGTGCCCATTTTGATTTAACCGCACTTTCTTTCTGCACGCGTAATACTTCAAGGGGTGAAACATACCATGTGCTTAATAATGGCATGAGTGCAAAGGCAACCGACATAAACACCCCTAGCAACAATCCCATTATAATTGGTGGCCAATTCAGTATAATGGCAACTTCAAAAGGTAAAAACTCCTGAAGAATGAGTGGGAATACTTGCTGGAAACCTAAACCAACCAATGTGCCGATGACGCCTCCAATCAGGCCCATTACAGCTATTTGTATCAGGTAGATTAAAAATGATTGTCTTCGAGTAGCACCCAAACATTTAAGCACAGCTACCGCCCGCAATTTTTCTTTAATATATATATGCACTGAACTTGCAATACCAACGCAACCAAGTAAAAGTGCAATAAAGGCTACCAGATTTAAAAACTTACTCACATTTTCATAGCCACGGCCCAGTTGCTGACTGGCTCCGAGATGCGTATCTAAGTCTACATTTTCAGCATCCAGAATAGGATCCAGGTTCTTATCTAACTCCTCCAAATCCATATCTGGAGGTGCTACAAAGAAATACTGGTATTCTTTACGACTGCCTACCTGCAATAATTCAGTGGCTTCAATGAATTTGAAAGGAATTACTATTGGGGGCGCTATCGTGCTTCCGGCTGCTGTACTTCCGGGAGCTGATTTTAAGGCTCCAACAATAGGCAGGGTGACGTTTCCAACTTTGACGGAATCACCAGGATTTAGTTCATATTGCAACATCACCGTAGCATCTACCAACGCACCTTCTTCATTTTGATACGAAGTTGCAGCAGCTACCGGCTCCGTGTCTAGGGTTCCGTAAAAAGGAAAGTCGCCTTCTATGCCTCGAACACGCATTAATTTAACACCGTCATTTTTTGGAAAGGCCGCCATTGATGCAAAATTTACCTCATAAGCATCTGCACCTCCCAATGAGTCAATGATATGCTGTACTTTCTCATTTGGAAGCTGCCGGCTGTCAATAATAAAATCTGCACCCATCAAGGCCTTAGACTGTGATTCAATATTTTGCTGCAGGTTTTCGCTAAACGATTGAATGGCCACAACAGCAGCGATACCAAGGATGATCGATGCCATAAAGAGCAATAAGCGCGAACTGCTTGCTTTACCATCGCGCCATGCCATTTTAAACAACCATTTTAAGCCGGCTTTTGAAGAAGTCGAGGAAGTAGTCAAGAGGCTAAGATTTTTTCGTTTTGTACTATTTTTCCGCCTTTCAGGCGCAAAATCTGCTCTGTTTTGTTGGCCAATTCCAAATCATGAGAGACGATAACCAGTGTTGTTCCGGCTTGTTCATTTAATTCAAATAACAGTTTAACTATTTTTTCGCCGGTCTCGTCATCAAGATTTCCGGTGGGTTCATCAGCGAACAAAATAGAAGGCCCGTTAGAAAAGGCCCTGGCAATGGCCACGCGCTGTTGTTCCCCTCCCGAAAGCTGCGATGGGTAATGGTGAAAGCGATCGGCCAATCCTACTTTATCCAATAACTCCATAGCCACTTTAGCAGCATTTTTTTGACCTTGTAATTCCAGGGGTACACTCACATTTTCAAGCGCGCTAAGTGTTGGCAATAATTGAAAATTTTGAAAAATAAAACCTACTTCTTTATTACGCAGTTGTGCGCGCTCGTCTTCATTTAAAGTATGTAATGGTATTCCACATAGTTCAATACTTCCGGAATCTGGCTTGTCTAATCCTGCACTCAGCCCTAATAAGGTTGTTTTACCACTTCCTGAAGGGCCTACAATTGAAAACGTACTACCGCGCTCAATTTCAAAAGAAATATCATTCAACACGGTCAGTTTTTTTGAACCACTGGTATAGCTTTTCTTTAGG